>Ga0214917_10003653_pt1 | contig 17629 bp, 12 predicted proteins | sample LL_1208_BB_MetaG_FD_177983 | JGI IMG/M metagenome (GOLD analysis project Ga0214917, IMG submission 177983) | Freshwater microbial communities from Lake Lanier, Atlanta, Georgia, United States - LL_1208_BB | ecosystem: Environmental > Aquatic > Freshwater > Lake | place: USA: Georgia | collected... | reverse complement strand
TTCTCGGGATCCCGACCCGTAAGCCCGATGTCCCCGGACTCACCGATTGCCAGACTTACATTCTGCGAATCTGCCGTCGGTGCCTGGTTGACCGGCCCCGTGTTGCCCAAGGCCGTGAGCTTCAGGCCCTGGAACTTCTCCAGGCCGCCCGGAATGGCCAACGGATCAGCCGGGATCGCATACGTGAAGGCCGTCGATAGGCCCGCCTGCGTCGGCACCGGATTCCTGCCTGCCTTGAGGGCCGCCTCGGCCAGTTCCCAAGTGGCAAACACCGCCGTGTCCCAAACCGCCACCCTCAGTGTCACCGTGGCTCCGGGCTTGAAGCCGGCCAAAGTGGCGACAGTTCCGGGCCCACCGGCCGCAGCCGGATTCCAAGTTCCTGGATAGGTCGTATTCGCATCCCGGAAAGGAGCCGGCACAAACGACTGGATCAGGCCCGCTTCCGAGGCACCGTAGAAAATCTTGGCGACATAGGTCGAACCCACCAGCGGCTTGCCGGCCGCATCCGTCACCAAGCCAAGTCCGCGATTGCTCAGGTTGATCTGGGCACCGGCTTCCGAAATCGAGATCGAAATGGTGGCCACGGCCGAATCGAGAGCGCCATCGTTCACCTTGAAGGTGAAACTGTCAGACCCGCTGAACCCGGCCTTGGGGGTGTATCGCAGAGCCGGGGCGATTCCCGTGAGCGTGCCACTGGTCGGCTGCGTCACAATCGTGTAGGTCAACTTCGAGTTCTCGGGATCCCGACCCGTAAGCCCGATGTCCCCGGACTCACCGATTGCCAGACTTACATTCTGCGAATCTGCCGTCGGTGCCTGGTTGACCGTTACTGGCTTGACCGCAATAGCCACTGTCGCCACCGCAGATTCGAGCGAACCGTCGTTCACCTTGAAGGTGAAGCTGTCAGCCCCGCTGAACCCGGCCTTGGGTATGTAGGTGAGAGTTGGAGGATTGCCCGTGAGAGCGCCACTGGCCGGTTGCGTCACCAAGGCGTACTTGAGGGGCGAGTTCTCAGGGTCTGTACCCGAAAGGGTGATCGGCAGCGCGGAGCCCGAGTTGACAGTCAAGGTCTGACCCACCGCCGTCGGAGCTTGGTTGACCGGGCCCGTGTTGCTCAAGGCCGTGAGCTTCAGGCCCTGGAACTTCTCCAGGCCGCCCGGAATGGCCAGTGGATCGACCGGGATCGCATACGTGAAGGCCGCCGAAATGCCCGCCTGCGTCGGCACCGTGCTTTTTCCGGACTGCAAAGCCGCCGAAGCCGCCTCCCAGGTCGCGAACACCGCGGTGTCCCACACGGCGACTCTGAGAGTCACGGTGGAGCCCGGACTGAATCCGGACAGCGTCGCGATAGCGCCGGGCCCACCGGCCGCCGCGGGGTTCCAAGTGCCGGGAACCGTGGTGGTCGAGGCCCGGAACGGCGATGGGAGAAAGGATTTGTTGATGGTGGCCTCTGAAGATCCGTACAGCACGGCCGCCACGAAGGTGGTCCCGGTCAACGGCTTGCCAGAGGAGTCATTGACCAGAGCAAAACCTCGGTTGTTGAGGTTGATTTGGCCTTGGCCCAGAGCGGAGACGATCCACGTGAACCACACAAAGACGCACAAACGGCTGATCATAAGATATTCCCGGATTTTGGCTGCTGACTGACGGATTGGACCCACCCACCAGCGGAATTCTGCTGATGAACTGCGCCATCTGCCGATAATGACACGGACGCCGCGGCAATCGGAAAAAAGCACTAGAGTTGGTCGATAAATTATCGTCAGGATAATTCGAAATCTTTAGAAACGCCAGCCCAATCTTGGCGGGGACCGCTCGCCACACCCCTCCCGTGCTGATGTTTGGGGGCAGGCGTTTTGGGGAAAGAGGAGCCCCTAATTCCATCCTGCCCCAGGGTCTCAACCCGGGCACCATGACATGCATCCTCCGGGTTGCCGCTGGGGATTTGGGTCCTCCGGAGGCCCGTATGGACACCTCTTGCGCGTCAAAAGAGCTTTGAACGCAAAGGATTCAAGGCACTTTTACCAGCCTGCGTTCCCGAAAAAATCGACATCGACCGAACTTGCCGCTTGCCGCCCCCTTCCCGTCCCCGTACTTAACACTCTCATTCGCGCAACGCGCATCGCCGGTGTAGCTCAGTGGTAGAGCAACGGTTTCGTAAACCGTAGGTCGTCGGTTCAATCCCGACCACCGGCTCCAGTTAGAAGTTCCAGCAATTTCCTGGTTTTCCGAATCTTCCCCTCACCTTTCCACCGGGTTCAACTTGATCCTGTGGGAACACTTTGGGAACACTTGTGCATGACCAAGCGCGAGCGTTCCCAGACATTCCCGGTCAGGGTTAGCATCGGAAATGTCACGGTTAAGATTTACAAGGTAACCACTGGTACGGCCGGAGCGTACGAGGCCTACGCGATAGCCGACCGATCATCCGGAAAGCGAAAGCTCCGAAAGTTCTCGGACTTCAGCGAGGCAAAAGCCGAAGCCCAACGAATCGCCGTCAACCTCGCGAACCATGACGCTGCTGCCGCCCAGGTGAACTTCCGGGATGCTGCGACGTTGATCCGGTGTGAGGAATTGCTGAAGCCTTTCAACGTGGACCTTTCCACGGCAGTCGAGCTATTCGCCAAAGCGGCGTCACTCGTCGGTACTCATCGGGTGGTCGAGGCAGCAGAAATACACAGTCGCAAGTTCCCGGTAGCGATGGCGAAACTCCCCTTGCCTGACGCTGTCGATGATTACGTCAAAGCCTTGGCATCCAAGGGTCGAGGAGAACGCCATTTGTCTGATGTCCGGTCGAGACTCAAGCGATTCGCCTCAGATCATCCCGGGAAATACCTGCATGAGCTGACGACCAAGAACCTTCAGGACTGGTTGGACAGCCTCGAAAGTGTCGACGGGAAACCGCTCAGCGCACTGTCGAAGCGCAACCAGATCCGGATCGTGTCCGCGATGCTGGACCACCATCGTCGGCGCGGGAAACTCACCGAAAATCCAGCCGATGATGTCGAAAGGGAAAAGAGCAGGAAGACCGGCGACATTGAATTCTGGAGCGTTGCGGAGGCGAAAGCACTGCTGACCGCCGCTCCGCCTGATGCCAAGCCGGCGTTGGCTACAGCGCTTTTCTGCGGCATTCGAAGCGCGGAACTCGTTCGCCTAACAAGGAAGGATTTCGATTTCGAGAACTGGCACGTTGCTGTCGCCAGCCAGAAACCCGGAACCGCCTCACGACGACTTTCCCCTATTCCTGAAAACCTCAGGCAGTGGCTCCAACCTTTCGCCAAGGTCGACCCGCGAACCCCTTTGGCACCCTGTGATTCGGCGGACCGATGGGCAAAAATCGTGACGGAAATCTGCACAAACGCAGAGATTCGACGGGTTGAGAACGGTGCGAGACACAGCGCTATCACCTTCCTCGTGGCCCTCCACGGCGACATCGGCCGAGTGGCGATGGACTGCGGGAATTCCGTCCCCACGATTAACACCCACTACCGAGGATTGGCCACCAAAACGCAAGCTGAGGCGTTTTTCTCGATCCTACCGTGATTTATTTTCAAGGCTCGACCCATGTCGTCTAAAGTAGTCTAAACCACTTCAAACTAATTTCAAATAGTCTCCAATTCACCTTGTTGCGACGAGACAATTAAAAAACCTTTATCATTAACGCATTTACGTGTATTGACAGGCAACGTGGATCCACCAGTGTTTTTTTGAGAAACGGTGAATTACTCACCTTAACTCGAAAGAACTATGGTACACATAAATCAGACTAAACCCGGCCTTTGCCGGAAACCGCAACTCGCTGAACAGATCGGTGTCTGTAAGCGAACTATCAACACACTGATCAGCGCTGGAATGCCATGCATCCGGCCATCGCAACGCCTAACGCTTTTCGACCCAATCGAATGCGTCGCATGGCTTAAGAACAACTATCGAGTCGCTAGTACGACTGGATACTCCATCGCTCGAAACGGAGGTAGCTCGATATGAGTTATCAAGAGCTTCTCGAAACCTACGGGTCTGAAAATAAAAACGCCCCGACCGAAACCGAGGCGACTGTGAACCCGAACCATCAACACGTTACCGTTATCTCTCGTTCGTTTCAAGCGTTTATAAGCTCGGAACTGAAGGTTTCGATGGTTTCAAACGCCCACTCCACCGCTTGCCAATCCGTCAGCGTCGCGGAGATAATCGCCGATATCCAAGGCGGGAAGTGGCAACAATCCATCGAGGAAATCAGGAATACATTCAAGCTAGCCCAAGAATCTGGGGCTAACCCCAAGGATGCAATTTCTGAACTCAAGATGGCTTTACCGGCAATTCTTTGGTCTGGCTGTTTCACAGTCCGAAACAAATCTGGAATAAAACAGCACAGCGGACTTCTCGTTGCGGACATTGATAACTTGAGCGAACCGGAAATCCAACGAGTTCGATCAACACTTCAATCTGACCCGCACGTTCTGACGTTATTTGTTAGCCCAACTGGGACAGGCTTGAAGGTGGTTTTTCGAGTTCCGGCCGATACCGCGAAGCATGCAGCCAGTTTTACGGCGGTGGCAAAATATGTTAAACAAAAATGCGACGTTGATATCGATCAATCGGGCAAGGATATCGCTCGCCTTTGTTTTGTCAGCCATGATCCTCTGGCTACCTCAAACGCTGATGGTAAAGACCTCGCGGTTCTGACCCATCAGTCAGCACCAATCCCAACAGTCATCCCCCAACCGCCTGTTCCGCTAGCCGCGTCGGCGCTGGAGGAACGTCGAAAGATTGCGGTTGACCTGCTTGGCGAAATCGATTGGGCAACCTCAACCCAGGGATTTTGCCAATGCCCGGGCATTGAGGCGCATACCACAGCGAACCAACCTCGCGATTGCTGGATATATCTGGATGGCGTAGCAACTGTCTCCTGTTTCCACGATCATTGCCGTAGCTCTGTAGCCGATACAAATCGCCGGATCCGCGCAAAAATTGATCTGTCCGAGGCAATCGCGAAATTCGGGCCAAAGACTCGTTCAGCCCAGCCTAATCCCGCGAAATCCACCGCAACGACCAGCGCCAGCCTAGAGATTGTGGTGCTTCCAAGCGGACCCGTCACAATCAGCCAAACCGCAGCGGAGCTATTCACCGCCTTATCTCCAACGCGAACACTCTTCCTTCGAGGCACCTCCATCGTCGAACTGGTCTGGCGAAACGACGGCTCACCGCACCTCGAACCACTCAAGGTAGACGCATTCCGCTCCCGGGTAGAAAAGGTTGCGTCGTTGATGGTTTGGCGAAGCGGAAGCGCTGGCCAACCAGTCTTAGCACCGGCCCTGCTATCCCACGATCTTGCGAAAGCCATTATGGAAGCAGAGTCGCGTTCGCTGCTGCCCACCATCGCCAGCGTCCATTCATGCCCAATCCTTGTCGCGGACGGGAACGGGTTACCAAAGCTACTCTGTGAAGGATATCACTCCGAATGCGGTGGCGTTTTCATCACGGGCCGAATCCACCTCCCCCCAAATTGGGAAACGATACCCATTGGAGAAGCGGCGGGGCGTTTGCTCTACCTCATCGATGAAATGGACTTTCCGTCCGAAGGTGATAGAGCCAGAGCCATCGCTGCATTCATCACCCCTGCCCTACTGATGGGCGGTCATATTACCGACCGTATCCCCATTGATATCGCTGAGGCTGATCAATCCCAGGCAGGCAAAGGCTACCGGCACGAATTGGTCTGCACCCTCTACAATGAGAAAGCCTATCTGGTTGCTGCAAGGAGTGGGGGCGTCGGCTCGCTGGACGAATCGCTTGGTTCCGGACTCATCAGCGGTCAGCCATTCATCTGCTTCGACAACCTACGTGGCAAAATGGATTCGCCAAATATCGAGGCGTTCATCACCGCGCCGGGGTTTTTCCCGGCTCGTGTACCACACCGGGGCGAAATCCAAATCGATCCGAGACGCTTCCTCATCCAGTTGTCGTCCAACGGTTTCGAATCAACCCGCGACTTGGCAAACCGGGCATCCATCTGCCGCATCCGGAAACGCCATGGCTACGAATACCGCGACACGCTGGGCGAACTCAGGGCAAATACAGGTCATTACCTCGGAGCGGTTTTCCGAATCGTCAAGGCGTGGATGGAAGCCGGGAAGCCGAAGACCAAGGACACACGACACGACAGGAGGGAATGGTGCCAAACTCTCGACTGGATCGTCCAAAACCTCGTCGGAACCGCTCCGTTGATGGATGGGCATCAGGAAGCCCAAGAGAGAACCGGCTCCGTCGGTCTAACATGGCTCCGATCCGTTGCTCTCGCTGTGAAGAGCGATGACAAGCTTGGAACTCCATACACGACAAAACGCCTCACCGAATTGTGTGCTGAGCATGGAATCGCCATCCCCGGAGCAAATGATGACCTGCTATCCACAACTCGGATCATTGGAACTCACCTCGCAAGAGCGTTCAGCACGGCAACGAACCAAACCATCACCATTGATGGCATCTCAATCCGATGGGATGAGGAGGAGTATCGAAAAGCCAACGGCAACAAGGAGAAGCGGAAGGTCTACCGATTCGACCGCCTAGGCTAATCCTGCCGTCGTCACCGCAACCACCGCAAGCACCGCAAGGCTAATAACTTCATAGGAAAACACCCTTTTTTCTAAGAGAGTATATTGCCTTCCGGTGCTTGGGGTGATAGGGGATACGGCATAGCCCAAACCTACCGATCATAGCTGCGGACAACTTTGGCGAAGATGCCTCCGAGCGAGCGGCGGTCGGTAATTTCCAGCAATTGAATTCGATGCCAGCTAGAAAAACTAAATCTGAAATCGAAAGCATATTTCAAGCTGCCCATCTAAAACTAGATGAACAGGTTTACGTCGACAGCAAGTCTCCCCTCACATATACATGCCTAATCTGCGGTACGACTGGATCGACGATATTAAATCGAATTCAACAGGGAGGAGGGTGTCGCAAGTGTGGAATAATAACAGCCTCCTCGAAAAGAAAAACCGAACTCGCTCAAGTCAACCTTGCGTTCCAAAAACAAGGTTTGAAGCTTCGAACCCAGACATATCAAAATTCTCGCCAAAAATTAATCTACGAATGCAACAAATGCCAATTTGAGGGGAAAATATCGTTCGAGAAAGTAAACACCGGTAGAGGATGTAAACGCTGCGGAATTAAAAAACGGGGAACAGCATCGCAATTAGATGAAATCGAAATTATAAAACGGTTGTCCAAAAAAAAACTATCCCTTGATCCAATTCGACAGCAATACGACGGTGGCAATTCGAAATTGTCACTTAAATGCGAGAAATGCGGCTACCATTTCTCAGAAACAATTAATCGTGTCAGAGCTTATAATTTTCCATGCCCGAACTGCAGAAAAGCAAACGCTGAGCTGAAAGCCAAATCACTACGCGCTAACCTCGGCTTAGCCAGAGAGGCGTTCGAAAGGTGTAATTTAGAACTTTTGGCAATCACCTATGAATCAAGTCTCAAACCTCTAAAATATAAATGCAAAAATGCGGTTATATTGGCCAGAAAACCTACAATGATGCATCAGCGAAAAAGACTGGCTGCAAGAAGTGCAGCATATCGGTTCGCGCCTATAAATCGCGACTGTCAAATCAGGAAATTGACGCAATTGCCAGTGCTTCCGGTGTAAAACTGCTTGAGCCGGTAGTGCGAGCGGATAAACGAATAAAAATGGAGTTTACCAAATGTGGACATTTACAATTTAAATCAATCATTGCACTAAGAACCGGCAGCAATTGTTCCATCTGCTCAGGCAAACAGAAAAAAACTAGCGATGATTTTATCAAGCTAGCAAATCAATATGGAGGATCGGTCGTCAGGATTGGTCGAAACTCACAAAGTTTGTCTACCTGGAAATGTTCGGTCGGGCATGAATTCAAAAGAAGTTATTCAGTAATTGCATCGGGAGAAACCTTCTGTCCAGTTTGCTCGCGTAAACACTCAGAGATGCTTGCCAAAGCAATAGCTGAGAAACTCTTCAAATTACCGTTTTCATCCCATCGACTTCGTGAGGCTCGAGGTGTTAGAGGCGGATATCTTGAACTCGACATTTTCAATCCTGATCTGAAATTAGCTATCGAGCATCACGGACTACAGCATTCCAAACCAATAGACTTTTTTGGCGGTCAAGAACAGTTTTCTCGCCAACTAGAACACGATGAACGGCGTCGAGCTGCCTGCAAGGTAGCTGGAATTACATTAGTAGAAGTGCATGAATTAGGAGAGCGGACATCCGTTGAAGAATTCCGAAAAATGTTAGAGTTGGCCTGTGAATCCAGTGGGATACCAATTCCAGAATCATTTAATACCACAGCGCTTGATAACATCAAAACCAATTCAGCGGCTGAAGAGTATTGGTGGAAGGCATGCGCGTTAGCGGAGAAACGTGGTTATGAGCCGCTCTCAGGCGTCTACCTTGGCGCAACAGTTAAGCATCGTTGGCGCTGCAGTCAAAATCACGAGTTTGAAATGCGTCCCAGAGACATTTGTGACGAAAGGGTTAAAAACTGTCCTATCTGCTACCGTCTACGCAGAGATAAACCTGTTCGAACTTCAGACGGTCAAGTATTCCCGAATGAAACTGAGGCAGCAAGAAATCTAGGAGTATCAAAAGCCGCAATTAACTCAGGCGTCAAAAATGGCTTTCTAGTCAACGGATTACGCTTGCATCGAATGTCTCCAGTCGAATACGATAATTTGATATCACTCCAAAAGTAGTTGTAGCCAGATTTTCAGGCCTATGCATAGCCCCGATCAGTCAACTGGGCTAGGATGTTAATATTGACCGCGGCATCACGGTTATCACCAAGCCCGTGAAGCTCCTTCCCAACCGTCCAAACGTCACGGAGAGAAGAAGCGATGGACTTTATCTCGTTGGCTGACCCTCCATCCAACGCCATGGCGTCCAATTTGTTGGCGAGTAAGGCGATGGTCTGACTCGTCCTCGACCGAAACCCCTCGGCGGTACGTTCTGCCAATTCAGCGCCTATCAACCGCGCTGACTCAATCGCTTGGCAGCGGACGACATTTTCAGCCTCCATGCTGATCTGCTGGCGTTTCTCAAACCACTTTCCCTCCTTAGCATGGCGAAAGATCGTCCGCTCAGAACAGCCTATTTGCTTAGCAATCTGACGTAATGGCATTCCAGTTCTGTAGTAAGTCTCTCTGGCAGCGTTCCAATCGATCATGCTTACATGGTATGGCAGCAACTGTTCAGCATCAATAGCGGTTTTGCTGTTTACCTTTCTTGCCAGAAGCTGCAAATGGCCTAACAAACAAAACCATTCGGTTATAAGTACGCATTTCCTATTCCTCAACAATCACCAATCTTAAGCCTCTTCCGCCATCAATTGTGCAACCTTTTCGACTGTAAGAATACTCTTTCGTAACACTTGAGCATGTCACCGCACCCCCGCGAATAACACCAGTAAATGATTCCACGCCACCAACTGGGGGAGGAGGCAAATCGCCAACCGGATCGAATACCGTCAGAGAATTTTTATATTTATTACCACCTGAGTAAGAATCCAAACACCATTCAGAAACATTTCCATGCATTTCATACAACCCCCATGGATTCGGTGAAGTCAGCTTGACGTTATGAATTTTATTACTCGGGTAAACAAGTTTTGAACGAACTCCGGCATACGGTCCTGTAGTCCCAGCTCGGCAACTATATTCCCATTGAGCCTCGGTAGGCAGAGAGTATTTGTAGCCAAGTGGCAGGCGGCCACTCTTTCTTTCAAGATCTGTCACCTTTCCACAATATTCATACGCTCTAAGCCATGAAATATTATCAACAGGCAAGTTCACACCTTTCACAATTGAATTATTCGCCGCAGTATTAAAATCTTGACCAAACATTTCCCCTTGAGTAACTTCATGATCGCATATCCAGAAACCTTTTGATATGAATGCGGAAAACTGTGGACCACTTGTGGAATCGGCAGCCGGATCATTAATCGATTTTCCCATCAAAAAAGCTCCACGTTCTACCCAAATAAATCCGTCTGGAGGTGCAAAGGCACTTCGATAATACCTTTGTTGATCGGCAGACTTTGAAGTAACCAAAGAAAAACCAGCTGGAGCGATTGTTACATTTGTCAACAAATTCCACACATCGTATGGAGGTAACATGGAACTCCACTCAATGCGACATCGATTTCCAGGCTCACCGTCAATCCTAATTAAATCGATTCCACCCATCTGGATCTTTGGGATAGTCCAGACCCAATTTGGCGGCGGATCAATCACCAATGTTGGAACTGATGAGTAGTTCTTACCACGGTTTACAACTATTACTGACGCAACTTTACCTTTATCAAGAACCGTGATAACGGCACCTCCGGTTCCACCACCTCCAACCACTCTCACTTCTGGCGCTGTAACGTATCCAGACCCCCCATAGATAACAGTTGCCGTGTTTAATGCCCCATTCCAAACTGATACAACTGCTTTTGCTGTATCAGCCAGAATTCCACCAGCGATCAAAACGAAAACACCTACAACCTTAGATACAAACCAAGTTTTCATTTCCTTGAACAAAACATGTTTTTAAGCAGTCATTAAAATAGAATACCAAAATCTTTTATGGCACCTGACTAACCCTAAAATATCTACCAACGGCGTCCACATCGAATTCCTGCTGCAAAACCTCATCCTGAGCTACGAAAGGGGTGCCAGCTTTATACCACACCTGAAGATCAGCGGATGATTCGATTTGGTATTTTCGACCAAGAACAACTTCCAAGTTCACGCGGACCCGGGCCACATCAATTGAAAGCTTTGGAGTAAACGGAGGGGACGCAATCCGAACCGTTGGTGTCGATGTGTAGCCACTGCCAGGGTTTACGATTTTTATGCCGGTTATCACTCCTTTTGACACTGTTGCAATCGCAGTTGCACCAGTTCCACCACCACCTACAAGGAGAACTACTGGAGGGGCATCGTATCCTGCCCCAAAATCGGAAACCTTAACGCCAACCACAAAACCATTCACAACATCTGCACTAGCGATGGCTCTTCGAGGAAGTGGCGGGTATTGGCCTTCAAAATTCACCACCACCTTGGCGGATCCGATGTTGTTGTAAGATCCGAAATCATCGGCACCGAGGAACAGCTTCTTCGCTCCAGCGGGCATGATGAACTTCATTGGTTCACCCAGGGTATTTGTGCCTGATCCGATGTAGAACGGTTGGTAAAGTTTCGGCGAAATGACCTCGTTGGTTCTGGTGTACCCCAAACCACTGGGTGCCGAGCCGCGTTGCTTGTACGGCTTGTCATCGATAAAGACACCGATCAACCCCATTGGCCGAGAAGTTACTTGGCCAATCCCAAAGACTGGTCCTATCGGTCTAAGCGCACCGTTTCCGTCAGCACCTTGGCCAGCGCCATTTGGGTCTAAATCCCATTTAGCTTGAGCGAAAAAGGTGATGGCCTGGTTCGTCAGACCAAGAATATTCTGGATGCCGACCTCAAATGGGGTGGCGTTCAAGATCGTATCACCAGCATAGCTTGCGGTGGCATCCGCTGCCGCTAGATAGATGTTTGATTTGGCGGGGACAATAACCTCAATGCTCTGCGCCTGAGCGGCGATTCCGAAGATTGCGGCAAAAATGAGGCTCCATGCGGGTTTTTTCATGGGGGAATACGAGGCTGTTGAGGTCGGGGGACAAACGGCTTGGATCAGTTAACGGAGGTTGCGCGCATTCATGCGCAAAACGCAATCGTCTCCAAAGCAAACCGAGGTAATTTTTTATTTTTTTCTGTAACACCCTACCCAGCCCTGCTCAACCACCGCTGACCGCGCTTTTATCCGGAATTTTTCGAGGGGGTTGATGATGATGACTCCCATCCCCAAAGAGGGGGGCGGGGGCGATTCGGTTGATTGTCTTTGGCCCGGGGAAAGAATCCTTTTTCGATCGAGGCGAAAAGAATCCGATGGGAACAATTGGGAACACATAGCCCTCTTATTCCCGCTTAACCATGCTCGTCAATGTTTTGAATCGCTGAGTATTTGCGCTATTGCGTGCAGCATCGTGAAAGTATTTACGGTTTCGTAAACCGTAGGTCGTCGGTTCAATCCCGACCACCGGCTCCAGTTGGAGAGCGGTTTTCTGGGTCATTCATCTGAACACGTTATCGACCAGATCGGCTCTCATGGGGCTTTCTCCATTTTTCTCCAAACGGTAGCGTCATTGGAGAGGGGTCTGAACCGTGCAGACCACTCAGGAGCGTAGGACGGAGCCTTCAAAACTGAGGGGCACCAGAAGGCATCCACTGTTGGAGATTCAGATCCCGAAGTCTGAGTATCATGGGCGTCTCGGACTCTGAATGGAGGCTGGTCCACCGGCAGACACAGACTTCGAGTGGCATGAGCCAAAACGATTGCGAGAACTGCCAGACCGGGAAGTTTCCAACCGCCGCCACTCTTCGCCGACTCTGCAGGCTGCTAAACCAAAAACACCTTCTTGCCGCGCTTTTCGCCGGTGGTCTTCACCGTGTCAGGATTCTCCTTCACCCATTTGATGACCGCCGCATAGGAGCAACCGGTGGCTTTGCTCAGGTCGATCTGGCTCATCCCCCGTGGCGCATTCTTCAATTCGGCGACCAGCTTTTCGGAGAGGTCGGACGCCGACAGGGCAGTCCGATCATGCTTGGGCAACTCGGTCCCACTGGCCTCAGCTCCGAGATCCACGCCGATCTCCTTGCACAAGGACCTCAACCTCGCATCGATGTCGGCAATCTTGGCCTCATGAGCCTCTCGCTCCTTGAGCAACAAGCTCAAAGGGTTGGCGGCGATGAGGGCCAACTTCTGCTCCACATCGCGCTTCTGGGCTTCGATGAGTTGGTTGATTTCGTTCATGGTGCGGTTGGAAACTTCAGGGGAACCGGGAATCACGGCCGATAGAATCGCCTCGATCTCGGCCTTCTGGGTGGGGTTTTTCTTCCCTCCCATGAAAAACGAATGCAAGACCACTCGCAGATGATTGTCGGCCAGAAAGGCCTCCTTCTGGCGGTATTCCACCGTCACCGCCGAAATCCGTTCTGCGATTTCGGCTGTGGTTAGTTTGATCCTTTTCAATTTCGAAATTCTTCAAGCAACCGCCGTTCACGTTGTCCAGTCTCGGAATCCACTCCGGCAGGGCATTCTGGCTCGGACCGCGTCTGCCCACACGCGGATGAGGCTGAAATTCTGCAAACCGGCCACCGATGGGGAGCTCCATCCACCGCGGAGGGTTGAAGCATGCCTCAAGACCCAGCCATTGTCATCCCGAGGCTCCAGAGCACGTCAAATCCACGGCTTCCCGGAACCAGAAGGATCGCGATGATGCGCTCTGAGGGGGGGGCTGGCCAAAAAGGCTTTGCCCCAGAAGGTAGGCATCTCCATCGTTAATACCGTTGAAGCTGTCTCTAAAATTCAAGTCATGGACCCTCTTGGGTTTAATGGCGCTGACGGTGGCTTTCCTGGTCCTTCGGTTCGTGAGCGAAAACACACGGGGCTCGGAGGGCATCCCTCAGCTGCAGGTCGGAAAGACGGAGACGCGCTCCAGCATGACGAGCGGGCGATCAACCTCGGCACCCGAGCACGCGACCTTCAACTCCGGACGGGTGCTGCTGTTGTCCGACAACCCGCATCCGTTTTGCCGTAAGATCGTCGACCGACTCGAACAACGGCTCAAAGAGTCCCCGCATATCCGATCGGTGGAGCGCCTGAATGAACCGTTCACGATCACCCAGCGGGACGGCGCTCCCGACTTGTTCCTGAGGGTGGACCTGGTGAGCGCGAAGGGCAGCGGCGTGCTGCCATCGACCTTCCAGTCGGTGGTGACCGCCACGCTCGGCAACGCGCCCTGGTTCGACACCCTGCGCATGCGAGGTGACGGCATCGCGCCCGTGGTCTCCATCGAGTGGAACGCTACGGTGGATTCCGAAAGCACCTTCCTGGGGCTGACCACCGATCGCTACAAGGAGGCGGCCCACGACATCGCCCAGTCGCTGGCTAAGTCGATGACTGAGAATCTCGCCAAGCTTTCCGCAGAACACCCTCCCCTGCCTTCGCTGCCGGCGGAGTTCTTCGGCCCCTATGAGCCGGTAGCCGACTTCGACTGGCTCAGCACCGTGTCCGCACGCCGATCTGCCTCCTTCTGCGGCCTCTTCACGCACAACGAGACGTACTGGCGCTTTCAAACTGCCACCAACCCGGGCCCCGTGCTGGAAATGATCGCACAGTCCTTGAAGGGGGCAGGATGGGGGGTTGAACCCAGGCATCCCAACAGCGCGCTCGCCCAGCGGCTGGAGGCCCGGCAAGGCGAGGCATGGGTAACCATCTTCCCGAAATTCCGGACGCACACGTTGCTCGATGAGGACGGTTCCGATCCGCAGCACCTCGAGTTCATCGTCTGCCACCACAAGCCGCTGAGCCGGACCGAACGGGCCCAAGCGCTGGAACTCCTTCTGGAACGGAAGCCCTGGGATTCCGAGACCTTGCTGCCGTTCGTGCACTCGTTCGAGGTGGAACAGCGGCGACGGTTCTTCGAACGCCTGGCGCAGACCGGATCCTCGTCGCCCAAAGGCTGCGTGCAGTTGGCGGATCTCTTCCTGGATCAGGGCCGAACCAATGACGCCAAGCACCAACTGCTGAAGGCACACGCCTTGAGCGCCACGCGCCCGGACTCCGAAACCTTGAAGAGACACATCGAGGATCTCGCCGGCAAGATCCAGCCTCAGTCACGGCTGGAACTCGAGTACACGCCCGAGATTTGCCGTGAACTGGGATTCATCGAGATCGAGACGGTGACCCAGCCGATGGAGTTCACTCGTGGCTTTGGTGAACCGCTGGCGCTCTTCAAGCGCTTCAGCAACCCCGTTGAGCCGCCCCATACGGCCATCCGTATCGTAGTGCTCACGGTGAACGCACCCGCCAAGGGGTTCCATGGCTACACTTGGCGTCGGTCCGAACCGGGCGTACGTAGCTGCAATTCGGGGGATTGCTTCCGCCAAGTAGGCGAAGTCTTTACGCGCACGATCGGTGCCGGAGACCAGGCAGTGACGGTGCAAGCAGAACCACTGTCCGATGCGAGGGGAGTGAAGTTCACCGTCCGGCGACAACCGAATGCCGAGGACACCCCGTGATTCCCTGAATGACTTCTACGGTGGGCCGCCGGCCGTAGGACGGGCGCCGCTTGCCAGGCGGGCTCGCCCAGTGGTTTCGTTGGACATGCCCCCAGTCTGGTTCCGCCTGCTCGTTGCGCTGAGTCTTTGGACGAGCGCGCTGGCTCAAGGCGTGCCTGCGCCGGTCATCAGCGAATTTCTGGCGAGCAACTCCGGCGGGCTGCGCGACGAGGAGGGCGATTCACCCGATTGGATGGAAATCCACAATCCCGGAGCCACGCCGGTGAACTTGGGCGGGTGGTTCCTGACCGACGCCACGAACCGCCTCAACCGATGGTGGGCCCGACGCGACGAAGGTAATATTCGACCCGCTGATCGCCACCAACCCCTCATCCATCGACCCACCGCTGCTGCGGGTGCCATACCACGACTGCGTGCCCTGGCTCAGGAACATTGGACGGGGCACGACGCAAAGCCCCGGCAGGGACAGGCTCCCCTGCCCCTTACCGGGTCGCGACTCACCGGTTCAACGCCGCCGATTGCCCTATCGACGTCCTAGGCTCCAGATCCCAATCTTATTCAGAGATCACGGTTTCTCCCACTCATGAAAGCTTTGCAACGACTCCGACTCCTCCCCGCCGACGGCATCCGTTTCGGATTCTGGCGGAGCGTGCTCGTCAGCCTGCTGACCGGGCTGGCGTTGAGCTCCGTCGTGATCCTGGTGTCTGAGGAGGATTCGTTCTTCATCCGCCTCGGTCTGTGTTTCGCCCTGTCCCTGCCGGGCTGGTTGGTGCCGCTCTTCTGGAATCGCCGGGCCGTGGCCGCAGGCGCACCGGGGTTCTGGACGGTCTGGGGTCGATTTTTGAAAAGGCTGGGATTGGCCGCCGTGGTCCTAGCCGCCCTGATCTCGCTCGCCTTCGCCATTGAGGGCATCCGCGCGGCCTGGGCTTGGCAGGAGGTTGAGGCCCACCTGAAGCAACGCCGCGAACCCTTGACCTTCGAAGAACTGATGGGCCCGCGCGTGCCGGACGCCCAGAACTTCGCCCGTCACCCGCTCATGGACGGCCTTCTGAGCCACACTGCGACGAACGATGCGAAGGGGCGTCCCACCTTCCAGTGGACTGGCCAGCGGAAGATCGCGGAACTCCAGGAAGCATTGCGGTTTCCGGAGCCGCCTTCCGACGAACCCAAAGGCGGCAAGCGATTGCGCCGCACAGGGCCCGACCTCGAGGCGTTGGCCAGCTTGCTGAAAACCGGCACCCACCGGGAGAAGCGGACGGTGTACGATCCGGGTCGCACCGAACCGCGCGAGACCAACGACCTCGTTCACCTCCCTATCCCGCCGGCCGGGATGCCGGCTGCACAGGCGGTGCTGTATGCCTTCGAGGGGCGACGGGCGATCCTCAACCAAGTCACCGAGGCGGCCCGACGCCCGCGGGCCCAATACGACCTTCGCTACGCTGACGGTCCCAATGCCCTGCTACCCCACTTGGCCATCCACAAGTCCATGGCCGTGAAGCTGCGGACGCGATCTGCGGCGCGGGTGGCCGCCGGCGACACGGCGGGCGCCGCCGAAGACATCGATACGATCCTTCGGCTCGCGGAACTCACTGGCGAAGACCCGGTGCTCATCGGCTACCTCGTCCGGGTGGCCATCCAAAGCATCGCCTTCAGCGCCTTCTGGGACGGCACCTCGCAGCACGCGTGGTCCGACGCACAATTGGCCGCGTTCCAACGGCGCTTCGAAGGACTCAAGCAGCGGGACAGCCTGGTGCAGGCCTTCCGCGGCGAGCGTTTGTTCGGCAAGACCACCTTCGAGCTGATGCGACAGGGACGGCTCGATCCGGACACCCTCGGAGCAATGGAGAGCGAGGAAAGTGGGAACTCGTTCGGATGGGGGCTCATTCCGAGGGCCTGGCTGTTGCAGAACCAAGCCTACCACTCGAAGGTGCTGGATCAGGTCGTAGGTACGCTGCAGCGCTGCGACCCGGAACGCGGCATCGCCGCCAAGGGCTCGATTTGGGAGACCGAGCGCGTCGAACAGACGGTATTCGACACGGCAAACCGCCGTTTCCATCCTTATCGAATCTTCACCCACTTGCTGTTGCCGGGCCTGGCCAAGGTCCACGCCAAGGCCGACCGAAGCCTCACCACCAGTCGCCTGGCCATCACCGTGGCCGGGCTGGAGCGCCATCGCCTTGCAACGGGCAGCTATCCCAAGTCGCTCGACGACCTCGTGCCAAAATGGGTGCCCACCGTGCCGCTCGACCCCATGGACGGCCAACCGCTGCGCTACCGCCTCAACGCCGACGGAACCTTCACGCTGTACGGCGTCGGTACCAATCACGCGGACGACAACGGCGTCTTCGAGTCCCAACAAGGCCAAGACCTCGACTGGGTCTGGCCCCCCAACCACCCCACCGAAGAGCGCCGGCTGTTCTGAGGGCGAGCGTCACTTCAGCACCTGGATGGTCAACGGGTACTGCCAGAC
>Ga0214917_10003652_pt1 | contig 17629 bp, 20 predicted proteins | sample LL_1208_BB_MetaG_FD_177983 | JGI IMG/M metagenome (GOLD analysis project Ga0214917, IMG submission 177983) | Freshwater microbial communities from Lake Lanier, Atlanta, Georgia, United States - LL_1208_BB | ecosystem: Environmental > Aquatic > Freshwater > Lake | place: USA: Georgia | collected... | reverse complement strand
ATCATTTTGCAGACCATAAAAATTATCTAAATTCTCTTTGTAGTGGTGATTACATTTTTCAGATTGATGCGGATGAATTACCACACGAAAATCTGATATCTCAATTACCTTTGGTTTTAGAAAACAATTCTTCAGTTGATTTATACGCTGTTCCAAGAGTAAACACGGTAGAAGGTTTAACACCTCAACACATTCAAAAGTGGGGATGGCCTATTACCAAATTAGATACTCAAATCGGAGAAAAAATTATGGATACCGATAGTGGTGAATACAAATTATTAAAAAAAATGGGGTATATCATAGAAGAAACTGAAGTTTAACATATTTATATGTGGTTTAACAAACAGGAGTATATTATAAATAAAGAATTCAAACGAATGTGTGGTGATTGTGGAATTGATATATTTTACACAACTTTAAGTAGTATGAATCAAGCTGAAAAGTTTGGTAGAAAATGTAGAAAATGTGGATGTGGTTGGTCTAAAGGTCAAACTAAAGAAACTAATAAAAGTTTAGCTAAAATGGCATCAAATGTTTCCAAAGCTAATAAAGGAAAAAAATCTTGGAATACTGGATTAACTACTGATACTGATGATAGAATGAAAAAGTTGGTAGAAGCTCGTGTTGGTTATACTCACTCTAAAGAGGTAAAGAATAAAATAAGTAAAGCTAGTATATTACATTGGAAAGATACTCAATATAGAGAATTGGTTATTGAAAGAGTAAAAGAATCTATAACTGATGAAAGTATTGAAAATTGGAGAATAAAAATGGAAAATGGTGGATATTTTACACCATTATCTGAAAAAAATAAAGTTGAACAATACAAACAACTTGTATGGTATTATACCAGAAAAAATGACCTAACTGTATTACCAAATTCAGAAAAACGGGGTAGACTTGATGAAACTAAAAATGCATATCACTTGGACCACATTTATAGTATAACTGATGGGTATATTAATAATGTTGAACCTGAAATAATTGGTAGTATTCATAATTTAAGATTCATACCAGCTATGGATAATCAAATTAAAAAAACAAAAAGTGATATATTACTTAAAGAACTTAAAAAGTTATATTATGGCAAAAGTAAAAGTTAAATACTATAAACCAATAAATGGATGGCCTGATTTTCAAACTCGTATTTATAGAAACACTCCTGAAATAAAGTGGATAAATAAAGTACATGAAAGACTTGATGGGCATAAACAATTCGCTTACCTTCCTATGGAAGAAGAGTGGTCGTTGTATCATCCCAAAACAATTGAAAGACAAGAAAAGCAAAACGATTATTACGAGAAATTATGAAAAAAGTATGGTATGCCCCCAACAAATTTGAATCGTATGGGGAACAAGAAATTCAAGCAGTAGTTGAATGCTTACGCTCAGGTTGGTTAGCGGGATTTGGTCCGAAATCAATTGAGTTTGAAGAAAGGGTTGCAAAACATTTTGGAAAAAAGTATGGTGTATTTGTAAATTCAGGCTCATCGGCATGTTTACTTGCTTTAGCAAGTTTACTTCTTCCAAAAGGAACTAAAGTGGTTACACCTGCTTGCACTTTCTCAACAACACTCGCACCGATAATTCAGCTGGGTTTAGTGCCTGTATTTGTAGATGTTGATTTGAATACTTATGTAGCAAATGTAGATGAGGTATTGGGTGTAATAACTGATGATGTTAAAGTCCTAATGTTACCTAATTTGATTGGTAATAAACCTGATTGGAAAAAAATCAAAGAGGGTTTAATTGCTATGGGTAGAGAAGATATCATTTTAATTGAAGATTCAGCTGATACAGTTACCCACACACCCGAAACGGATATTGCTACTACAAGCTTTTACGCATCGCATGTTATTACTGCTGGAGGTGCAGGTGGTATGGTGATGTTCAATGAAGAAAAATATCGTAACACCTGTTTACAATTTAGAGATTGGGGTAGGATTGGTGATAACTCAGAAGAAATGTCTGATAGGTTTAACCATAGTGTAGATGGGATACCATATGATTATAAGTTTTTATATGGCGTTTTAGGTTACAATATGAAATCATCCGAAATGAATGCCGCTTTTGGACTTGTTCAGTTAGAAAGGTTTGGGGAGTTTGAAAAAATCAGAAGAGATAATATTGAACGATATTTAGAAAACCTAAAAGATGTAGAAGAAATATTGTTGCCGGATGATAGTATTAAACCAAATTGGTTGGCAATCCCATTACAAACTGAAAAGAGGTATGAGTTACTTCATTTTTTAGAAGATAATAATATCCAAACCCGAGTAACATTTGCGGGGAATGTAACCCGACACCCAATTTATAGAGAATACTTACAACCATTCCACAATTCAGATATTATTATGAAGAATGGGTTTTTGTTAGGAGCACATCACGGGATGACAATTGAGGATGTGGATTATGTGTGTGGTAAAATAAAAGAATTTTTCGGTAAATGAAAATAGCATTCTTAACCGAAATGGGGTTTACGGGTAAAATTCCCAAAGAACACCCTAACATGCGGACAGAATTTGCATGGATGCACGCTTTAGATGCAGACCATTATAATATTCATTCACCTATTGAGGGTTATGATGTTGTTTTTGTAATATTTCCAAAGGGAATGGTATTTTTAAATGCGGTTGGTGGTAAACTGTCAAATGAAAAAAACCCAGTATCAGACCTTTTAGAACTTAATATTGTAGAAAAACTAAAACAAACTAACAAAAAGGTTTATTATATACAAGAAGGACCGCATTGGTTGTGGAATGATTATGAATTAAATGACCAAATTAATTTTTTTAATATGTTGGCTTCAACCGATGGTATATTTGCACATAATGAAGAAGATGTTAAGTATTATAAAGGTTTATTTCCCAACTTAAAAGTAGATACAATACCAACTTTGATGATAGAGGATAGTATTAAGGATATTACCCCAATAATCGAAGATAAAGTTATCATTGGTGGTAATTTTGCAAGGTGGTATGGTGGATTTGAAAGTTACATAGTGGCTTCGGAATTTAGATTACCAATTTGGGGTCAAACCTCACACGCAAAGCGGGAGGGGGAGGAGCAAATAATTAATCATCTACCACGCGTATTTTGGACTGATTGGATGAAGCAGTTAAGTTCCTTTAAATACGCAGTACACCTAATGCCTACTGTGGCAGCGGGGACATTTTCCTTAAATTGCGCATACTTTGGTATCCCTTGTATTGGAAACATCAATGTAGATACCCAAAGATTATGCCACCCCCAATTATCAGTAGATGTGCATGATGTTGAACGGGCGAGAAAGTTAGCAAAAAATTTGGTAAATGATGAAGAATTTCGTATATTGTGTATAAATGAAGCAAAAGAAAATTATAGAAAGCACTATGATATTGGTGTTTGGAGAAATAAAATAAAAAACATAATTGTATGATAAAACTTATAGTATTTGACCTCGATGGCGTATTAGTTGAGGCAAAGCTAATTCACTTTGAGGCTTTAAATGAGGCATTAGGAAGTGAGTACGCCATAGACTGGAACGATCACTTAGGCAAGTACGATGGCCTGAAAACAAACCAGAAGTTAGAGATGCTAACTAGAGAAAAGAATCTACCAATCGAAAGCTATGCAGAAGTCTGGAGAAAAAAACAGGAGCTCACCTTGCTAAAGCTTAATGACCTTCAGAAGTCACCACAATTAATAGATTGTATGAGTAAGCTAGTTGAGGACGGGTATAAGTTAGCTGTGTGTTCAAATAGCATTCGAAGAACAGTACTAACGGTCTTATCTAAATTAGACATCATTCAATACTTTGACCTCATCCTCTCTAATGAAGATGTGATGACAAGCAAACCCCATCCAGAAATATACTGGAAGGTTATGAGTAAGATGAGGGTTTTACCGGAAGAGACTTTAATAGTTGAAGATTCTCCGTACGGGTTGTTAGCAGCTTCTCGTAGTAGAGCTTCGGTTTTTAGAGTTGCTTCACCAAAAGAAATTTCGTATAGTAGTATAGTAAAACGTATAAAAGATAATAAAATGGACACGACACCAAAATGGAAGGATGATAAGCTGAATGTACTAATCCCAATGGCAGGAGCAGGATCGAGATTTGAGCAAGCTGGTTACACCTTTCCTAAACCATTAATAGATGTAAGGAATAAACCAATGATTCAAGTGGTCGTTGAGAATCTAAACATAGAAGCCAACTTCATATATGTAGTGCAGAAAAAGCATCGAGAGAAGTACAACCTTGATACTCTTCTTAATCTAATTACCCCTGGCTGTCAGATAGTGGAGACAGATGGTCTAACTGAGGGAGCTGCATGCACCGCTCTATTAGCTAAAGATTTCATAAACAACAACAATCCACTATTCTTTGCTAACTCAGACCAATTTGTAGAATGGGATTCTAATGAGTTTCTTTACAAAATGCAAGAGACAGATGCAGATGGTGGTATCGTAACTTTTACAGCAATGCACCCAAAGTGGTCTTTTGCTAGAGTAAATCAATATACTGGACTAGTTGAGGAAGTGGCTGAGAAAAATCCCATATCAGATATGGCGACTGTAGGCTATTACTATTGGAAACACGGATCTGATTTTGTTAGGTATGCGGAGCAAATGATTGAAAAAAATATTAGAGTAAATAATGAGTTTTATGTTTGTCCTGTTTTTAATGAAGCAATACAAGATGGTAAGCAAATAAGAACATTTAATACAAAGGCAATGTGGGGGCTAGGAACTCCAGAGGATTTGAATTATTTTTTAAAAAAATATAATAATGAATAAAATAGATTTTATTAAACAAAACTTTAAAGATTTTTATATTGATAAAGGGCCAGAGAATGGTATATTACAAGGAACTAAATATGCTGGATGTGCAACACACTGTAGAGCATGTCTAAACACGTTAGTAAGAATGGTTAAACCTAATTCAGTATTAGAAATTGGGTCTTATCATTATGAAAGTACAATATCAATGTCTAACGGTATGGATACTTATTTAGAGCCAACACGAGGTATAATCCATTCTTTTGATATCAAAAGAGGAGGTTATGATGGTATGGGTACAACAAATCATTTACCAAGTAGGATTAAACCATTATATTGGTATCCTTATAAAACTGATTATGATGAATGGAAATTCACAGATGCTGGTATTGTTTATAAAGATTTTATTAATTATACTAATGAAGAATTATTTGAAATGAATGATGATATTTTAAAGGGAATAGCACCAGAAGGTGGTTATGATTTAATCTTTATAGATGGCGACCATTCATATGAAGGAGCTAAAAAAGATTGGGAACATGCGTTAAAATATTCACATAAAGAAACTTTAATAGTTGTTGATAATATCTGGGACATTAGACTAAAAGAAGTTAGACGTTTTTATGATGAAATTCAAACAAATAAATGGGATTTTGAAGAATGGAATGATAACAATAGAACTATGGTTCAAGACACAGGTATTTTATTAACTTATTAAGATGACACTTACAAATTTAAATGATTATATAAAAGGTTGGTTTGTTGGTAACTTTAAACCAACCTTAATAGATAATGAACATTTTGAAGTTGCGGTCAAAAGATATAAATCTGGTGATTATGAAGAAAGACACTACCATAAGATTGCAACTGAGATAACTGTAATTGTTGAAGGTGAAGTTGAAATGAATGGTTTAAAATATTCTAAAGATGATATCATAACTGTTCACCCTAATGAAGCAACAGATTTTAAATGTCTAACTAACGTTATAACAGTTGTTATTAAAACACCATCTGTAAATAATGATAAATATGTATATTAAGAATGAGTAAAATTGCCGTAATAATGTTAGCTGGAATGCAACAACAATTATGTTTCTGGCCGTCATATAATAACTGTGAAGCTGGATACGAACATGATTTAATTGTGGTTCACCGTAATGGATTAGGTTTACCTAACCCATTAATTCATAAGAAGTATGGTAAAACAATTATGTTAAACAAAATAAATGAAAAAGGTGAAGATGTACCACACAAAGCATTTGGTGCATATAGATTCGCTTTCAATAAATTTAAAGATGATTATGATATTTTCATCTTTATTTCTGATGACGTAGTTTTAAAAAGAGATAATTGGGTTAAAGATATTGTGACAGCTTTAAAGTTTAATGAGAAATTAGGGTTTGGTGCAAGTCAAATTTTTAATGGTGGTAAGTCTTACCCACATGAAAGCCATCTGAGAGCACCATTTTGGTTTGCTAAAAGTCAAGCATTAAAAGAAACTAAATGGGAGTTTGAACATGACCATGAAGGTGAAATGAGAATTGGCGACCAACTTACTGAAGCTGGTTATTTTGGAATCCAAGTAGGTAATAAATTAGACTTAGGTTTTGATTCAACAGAACCAAATCACATAACACAATTATTAGAAAGAGCTATGTTTAATGATAAATCACCAATGGGTAAATATGATAATCTAGGTGAATTAGAAGAAAAGTATTTTAATAATTTAATAGATGAAAATATTGAAATTGTTTCACCATATCCACACATCGGTGTGCAGAAAATATTTCATGATTTAGAAACTTTTGATGGGTTGGTTTATTTACCTAGTTTAGAAATAGCTAAAAAATATGTTGATGTGAATAATATTGGACATGAAATAAATATAGTAAAATGGAATGGGTAAATGTTATTGAGTCTTTAAGAGGTAAAGAAGGAATTGAGTTTGGTGGATCCACCGAACTTTTTTATGAACCTAGAAATAATATGATGTTATACCCATTTGTAAAATTGGATGGTGCGAACATTTTTGATGATAATCATTTTAATGATTTAAGCGGTTATGATTTTAATTATTTTTATGGTGTCGGAAAAAGATATAATGTAGATGCGTCTGATGAAGAAGGTATTAAAAATATCAACAAAAAATACGACTTTATTGTCACATCACACGTTATTGAACACATGGCCAATCCGATAAAAAGTATTGAATTATGGAAGAAACATATTTTAAATGATGGTGGGTATATTTTAACTATTATACCATATTATAAAGAATGTTTTGATAGAAATAGACCATTAACAACAATTGAACATTTGATAGAAGATTATCAAAACAATGTTGATGAAAGTGATACTACTCACATAAATGAACAAAAAGAATTACATGATTGGACTATGGGTGGTCACAAGGATTTTTATTCCATTTGTGATATCAATCATAAAACAAGAGTTGTCCATCACCATACTTTTGATTTGGAAAACATTAAACAAATGTTTGAATATTGTAATATGGAAATAGTATATCTATTCAAACATGACCCATTAAACATTGTTGTATTAACTAAAATAAAATAAAATTATATGAAATGAAAAACATAACCATAAATTATTTATCCCATAATAGGTTAAATTATACCGAACTTATGTTTTATTTTTTATCAAAAATAAAACCAGAGAATAAATTAAAAATTAAATTAAATGTTTTAGCGACTCATGGTAATGATTGGGAAAATAAATGTGATAGTTTAGGTATCGAATATACAATTCATGTAATTAATTCACACCATAATTACCTAAATAAAATAAGAATAGCTATTTCAACCGATACTGAATATTCAGTAAAATTAGATGAAGATTGTTTTATTAATAATTATGTTTGGGATTACCTAATTGAAAATGTTGATACCTTAAACAATTATGATATACTAACATTATCACCAACTATGTCTAATAACATTCCATCGTGTGATTTTTTTATTAGTGATTTTATTGATGATTTTTCAGTTAGAGATATTGTTTATAAACATTTCTTAAACAGACCAATGCCAAATGGTTTATGGGGTGTGGATTACACACCTTTAAATCAGTTTACAATAAACGCAATTGAATGGGATTATAATAAGTTTTACGAAGGTTTAAATTTATTAAACACAAATACAAAAGGTATTCACCCACTTAGGATTTCATATGAAGCTCAGATGGAAATTAATAACTATATTCTAAAAAATATTGATAAATTTAGTTCTAATAACAACTATGAACTATTTGAAATTAATTCACCATATTTTACTAATAGTATGTTTTTTATAAAAACATCCGAATGGGTTAAGATTTTGTCGCAACCAACTGTAGACGCATATGATGAAATAGCATTAAATAAATATAAAAGAGACAACAATAAAAAGTTTTTATTTGTTAAAAATGGGTTTGGTATTCATCCTATGTTTAACACTGTATACGGTAATAAAAACCCATGGGCTATTGGTGGTGAAAATGGTGAGCAAGATGAAATTAATTTTTATAACAATTTAAGTAAAAATATTATGAATTATGATACATTGTATAGGTGATAGCCACTCCGCTGTATTTAGCGGAAAAGAAGAAATGCAGCCAATTTGGCCTCAAAAATCAGACGATAAAACACTATTTTTTAAAAGTTATAGAATTGGTCCAGCAACTGCATATCAATTAGAAACAAAAATACCGATAATTGATGATATTATTCGATATAATGTAACATTAAAAACCGATTATGTTTTATTTTGCTTTGGAGAAGTTGATATAAGAGCCCATTTAATTAAACAAATGGAACTACAAAATAAATCGTGTGCTGAAATTGTTAAAGAATGTGTTGACAGATATTTTAGTGTTTTACTAAGATACAAACAAATTGGGGTAAATGTAATTGCGTGGGGACCAATAGCATCTTGGCATGAATCTAAACCATATACAGGGGGACCATCTTTTGGAACATGCTTAGAAAGAAATATAGTTACTGAAATGTTTAATAAGAGGTTAGAAATCAGATGCAATCAATACGATGTAGATTTTATTACAATTTTCTATGAAATGATAGATCAAAATAAAATAACTATTCCTGAATATTTAGACAATTGGGAAGGTTCTCACATACATCTTAGTCAAACATCTATGCCAATTATCTTAGAAAAATTTAAAGAAAAAAACCTAATATGATATTAATTTCACACAGAGGTAATTTAAATGGTAACATGGACTCACGGGAAAATGAACCAACATATATTGATTTAGCTATATCCAAAGGTTATGATGTTGAAGTTGATGTTTGGTATAAAAATAACACCCTATGGTTAGGTCATGATACTCCACAATATGGTGTTGATTTTAGATGGTTTAAAGATAGAATAAATAAACTATGGCTTCATTGTAAAAATACTGAAGCTATTATTTTTTTTAAAGATTCACAGTTCGATTTTAACTATTTTTGGCATGAAAATGATACGATAACATTAACATCGAAGAAATATATGTGGGCATATCCAGGTAAGCAACCTATAACAGGAAGTATAGCAGTAATGCCTGAATTTTATAATGATAACATTGAAAGATGCGTAGGTGTATGCTCAGATTACATAATTAATTTTAAAAAATAAAAATAAAAAACAATGGAATTTACATTTGGAATAATAACTAGTTACGGAACATCCGAATTTCTACTAAAAATAATAGATCAAATAAAAACGGAAGTCCCTAAATATAAGAGAGAGATAATTGTAGTTGGAGGAAATAATCCTAATATAGAAGGAGTGATACATATTGAATTTGATGACAGTCAAAAGCCTATGTGGATTACGAGAAAGAAGAATTTAATTACACATAATAGTACTAAAGAAAACATAGTCTACTTACATGATTATATAGGTTTCACACCAGGCTGGTACGAAGGACAACTTAAAAAAGGCAATAACTTCGATATAAGAATGGATAAAATAATAAATTATGACGGAACTAGATTTAGAGATTGGTCTATATGGCCTCATAATGGTAATGAGATGGATTCTATAATAGGTAGAGAATGTTTAATTCCATATAACATAGATAAATTAGTAAAATACATGTATATCTCAGGAACTTACTGGATTGCTAAAAGAAGAGTGATGCTAGAATTTCCTTTAAATGAAAACTTATTATGGGGGCAAGGAGAAGATGTGGAATGGTCAAAGCGAGTAAGGGAGAAGTGTAATTTTCAGATGAATGAAAACTCTTCAGTAAATATATTAAAACCTGGAAAAGATCGAGCTTTTGAATATGCAACAGAAGATACAGTAAATAGAGCATTGCAGTTTATAAACGTTAATAATTCACATAAAAATAACAAAAGAAAATTCATAATAATATCGACTGTACATAATAAAGGCAAGTTTGTTGGATATAATGTAAACAGTTTGAAACAGCAGAGTTATAGTAACTTTATAGCCGCGTATGGATACGACAAATCTACGGACGATAGTTTAGAACATTTAAAATCTTCTATAGGAAATGACGATCGATTTATTATTCATAACAATGAAAATCCAGGTTGCTATCTAAATTGCTATATGTCGACGTATAAATCTCTAAAAGAAAATGACCTAATTAATCCAGAAGATATAATTGTCGAAATAGATGGTGATGATTGGTTATTACATTCATTTGTACTGCAATATATAAATGATGTGTACGAATCTAATCCGGATATTTGGATGACTTATGGACAATATATAACTTTTCCAAGTGGAGAATACGGAGGTCATTTTCATCTATCTTTGAATGATCAAGTAGATTTTCATAATCAGTATAGAAACGCAGAATTTCCATATAGTCATCTTAAAACTTATAAAGCTTTTTTATTAGACAATATTGTAGATGAAGATTTGATTGATCCTCAAACTGGGAAATATTTTAATGCGGCGGCTGATTTTGCTTTATGTATGCCTTTAGTAGAACAGGCTGGAAAAAATAGAATTTTTAGAGTGGACCAACCAATGTATGTTTATAATACATCTACAGATGTAGAATCTGAAACAAATAATAGATTACATCTACAAAAAGAAGTTGAAATGAGGATAAGGAAAAAATCACCAAAAACAAGATTAGCTAATAAACCATACTCTAATTATAATATTGTAAATGGATTAGCGGGTGGATTAGGGAATATGATGTTTCAAATTGCGGCTGGATATGCAACAGCTAAAGAAGTAAATGGAAAGTTTTTCTTATATCCAAATGAGATAGGAGGAATGATGCATAAACATCCAACTGAATACTTGGATACCGTTTTTAGAAATATAAAAATTTTAGATATTAGCGAATCATTCAAAGAAATAGAACATAATTCTTTCCATTACGAACCAGTAAATATAGATGATCAAGATTATAAGAATTTATTTCTAATTGGAGGATTTCAATCTTTTAAATATTTCGAAAAGTATTCTAAAGATATTAGATCTCTATTCTCTCCTACATCAGATTTAGTAGCCGATTTAAAAGTTAAATATGATACAAATAATAAAGTATCAATACACGTTAGAAGAGGCGATTACACAAATTTACCAAATCATCATCACAATTTATCAATGTCTTATTATCTAAATGCTATAAACTATTTTAAAGGTTTTAAATTTCTTGTATTTAGCGATGATATAGATTGGTGTAAAGATAATTTTATTGGTGATAATTTTATTTTTGTAGAAGATACTAACGATATAGAAGATTTATATTTAATGAGTATGTGCGAACATAATATAATAGCTAATTCTACATTTAGTTGGTGGGGAGCATGGTTAAATAGTAATTCGAATAAAAAAGTAGTATATCCAAATACATGGTTTGGACCTGTTTATAAACATTTTAGAACAAACGATTTATTTCCTGAAGATTGGATTTGTTTAGACGAAGATTTTCCAAAATTACAACTGAACTTGTTCGATAATGCTTTTAGACATTTATCTAACGAAAATGGTAGATACTCTTCTGTACACAATAAAATATCGAATAAGATTGAATTTGTTAGAGATCTATATAAATATGACGGGATAACTATTTTTACTGATGACTATTTGAATAACAACGTTGCGAAACAAGTTGATAGTGAGAAAAAAATAGGTTGGCTGTTAGAACCTAGGCAAATACAACCATTAAGATATGATGAATTTGAAAAATATAAAGATGATTTCGATTACGTAATAACTCATGATGAAGAACTCTTAAAAAAATATCCAGAAAAGACGAGATTTGGAATTGTAGGAGGAACTTGGATAAAAACTAAAAATTATGGATTACATCATAAAAATAAAAATATATCGATAATATATTCTAATAAAACAGATTTAGAAGGTCATAGACTAAGACATGAAGTTGCGAGACACATTAATGGCTTAGATCTATATGGAAGAGGTACATCTAATCCAATTGATAATAAAGAAGAATCTCTATTAGAATACAGGTATTCGATAGTAATAGAAAATAGTAGAGCAAAAGGATATTTTACAGAAAAATTAATTGATTGTTTAATAACTGGAACAATTCCAATTTATTGGGGTTGTACAAATATACAAGATTTTTTTGACATAAGAGGGATGTATATAGTAAATAATTTACAAGACATTAAAAATATTATTGATAATTTAGGAGAAAATGATTATTTTAATAAAATAGAATATATTAAAAACAATTTTGAGTTCGCTAAAAAATATGCTGTGACTGAAGATTGGATGTATGAAAATATTTTTAAAACAAAATAGAAAGTGAAAAAAGTAGTATATGTAACCGGTTGTTTAGGATTCATAGGTTCTTATATAACCAAAACTTGTTTAGATTTGGGTTGGTATGTTAAGGGCGTAGATAAAATCACCTACGCTGCAAATAAAGACCTATTAACACAATTTAAAAAATACCCAAATTTTTCGTTTGTTAATTGTGATATAAACGATTTAAAATTTTTATACGATTGTGATTATGTAATTAACACCGCAGCAGAAACCCATGTTGGTAACTCAATAGCAAACAGCGATGATTTCGTTCACTCTAATATAAATGGGGTTCATAATTTATTGGAACTGATTAAAAACCATAGGGGAGAAAATAGTAGTAAACCAATACTACTACATTTCAGTACCGATGAAGTTTATGGTGATATTGAAGAGGGTGAACACATAGAAACTGACTTATTAAAACCATCAAATCCATATTCAGCTACTAAAGCAGCAGCAGATATGTTGGTTATGGCGTGGGGAAGAACATATGAATTACCATATATTATAGTAAGGCCTACAAACAATTATGGTATTGGTCAGTATGTTGAAAAGTTAATACCAAAAACCTGTAAATACTTAAAATTGGGTAGAAAAGTTCCATTACACAATAGTGGAACACCAATAAGAAATTGGTTACATGCACAAGATACTGCTGATGCGATAATCACAATTATAAATGCGGAAGTTAAAAACGAAATTTATAATATTTGTGGTGGATTTGAGCAAAATAATTTGGAAACTGTTAAAAAGATTTGTATATTAGACAATAAAAATTTAGAAGAGTTGGATAACTATATTGATTTTTCTTGTGTAAGACCAGGACAAGATGTTAGATACGCTTTAAATGATTCTAAATTAAGAACACTAGGTTGGAAACCTAAAAAACAATTTGATAACGAATTAAAATATATAGTTGATTATTATAAACATAAATTTATTTGGTAATGGGATTATTTAGAATAAAGCATAATGAATTTGAGCAAGCGTTTTCAATGGAGCGTTTTGACACTGAGCATGTAAACGAGTGGATTAGTGTTGATAGATTGCAGGAGCAGGTGTGGATTGATAGATACGAATATGAATCTTATTTGGTTAATCATGTCATTAGCAACAATCCGAACACAAAGAATATACTAGAAATTGGCAGTGGTCCGGGAATACTGTCTCAGAAGATACTAGCACATTATCCGGATTTAAACTATCATCTAATAGATAAACCTTTTGCAAAAAAATACTTTGAAGAGCATCAATATAAGGGAACTTTCTTTGTAAAGGACTTATCTAACAGCTTTGACAAGGAAGGTTTGTTGCCTAAATACGATTTGGTCATTATGAATGATTTTTTAGAGCATGTATATAATCCACACGCTATATTGAAAGCTGTGTATGAGCTTACGGACTCTAATTCCAATTTCTTCATTAGTAATCCAAACTGGAGGATGGCTCACCAATATGTTTATAGAGGTTTATTTGATTTTGATAACTTCATATATCTTCTATATACACATCACTTTCAACTTGATGGTTTTTACGGATCACAACTAAAAACGCCACACTATCCTAAGATATCCAGTGAGAGTCTACTGCCTGATGAGAATTTAACAGATTGGAATCATTATATGGTTTTTAAACACAGAGAGGTATGAGTTTAAAAAAACGAATTGTTGAAATAGCTTACAAACATAAATTAGGCCATTTAGGAAGTTACCTTTCTAGTGTTGAAATCATAGATGAAATTTATTCCAAAATGGGTAAAGATGATATTTTTATTCTATCATCAGGTCACGCCTCATTAGCAATGTATGTTTGTATAGAAAAGTATTTTAATATTGATGCTGAAATGTTATTCTTAAAACATGGAGGACATCCTCATAGAGATGAGGAAAATAAAATACATTGTTCAACAGGTAGTTTAGGTTTAGGATTACCTATAGCATTAGGTAGAGCATTGGCTAATCCTAATAGAAAAGTATGGATATTAATTAGTGATGGGGAAGCAGCCGAAGGTAGCATTTGGGAATCACTTAAAACAATTTATGAATTAAATATTAATAACATTGAAGTATTTGTTAATATAAATGGTTTATGTGCTTACAAAGAAGTTGATGTGGATTATATGACAACTCGACTCAAAGCATTTTTACCTAATATTCATTTTAGATACACCACTGTGGAGCAATATCCCTTCTTAAAAGGACTTAATGCCCACTATCACGTAATGACAGAAGAAAACTATAAACAAGCTATGGAACTATGAGAAAAGAGTTTGCACAACTACTACATGCCGAAATGATTATAAATCCGGATATTTTTTTAATTACCGGCGATTTGGGGTACGGTTTATGGGACAGAATCCGAGATGACCACCCAAAGAGATTTTACAATGTAGGATCATCAGAAATGGCTATGATGGGGACAGCTATTGGATTAGCAATGGAAGGAAAAATTCCATATGTTTATTCAATTACTCCATTTGCTATATATAGACCATTTGAAATGATTCGTAATTATTTAAATCATGAGAATATTCCCGTAAATATCATTGGTGGTGGTAGAGATAAAGATTATGGTTATTTAGGATTTTCTCATTGGTCGCATGATGATAAAGAAATAATGGGTGTTTTTCATAATATAGTTTCAAGTTGGCCTGAAAATGATGATCAGTTATTAGATGATTTCCAATTTTCTCTCACTAAAAAATCACCTACTTATATAAATCTTAAGCGATGAAAATCTTAATTACAGGAGGTAATGGTTATATAGCTAAAAGCTTATATAACTCATTGAAAAATACTTATGAAATAACCACGCTGACCAGAAATAACTTTGATTTAAATCATTTTAAAGTGTTAGATTCGTATTTGAAACATAAATACTTTGATGTAGTAATTCATTGTGCCGTAAGCGGTGGGAGTAGACTTAAAGAAGATACTATTGGTGATATGGATAATAATCTTCAAATGTACTACAACTTACTCAATTGTAGAGATAAATTTGGTAAATTAATCCATTTTGGTTCTGGTGCAGAAATAACTCAACCTGAAACACCTTATGGATTAAGTAAACGAATTATAAGCAAATCCATATCAGAACAAGAAAACTTTTATAACATCAGAATATTTGCTGTTTTTGATGAGAATGAATTAGACACTAGATTTATTAAATCCAATATTAAACGTTATATAAATAAAGAACCTATTGTTATTCATCAAGATAAATTTATGGATTTTTTTTATATGAAAGATTTGATTTCATTGGTTGATTATTATATCCAAAATGAAAATCCACCAAAAGAAATAGATTGTTCATATCAACAATCGTATAGTTTATTTGATATTGCAAATATGATAAATGGCTTAGATACCCATAAAACCCAAATTATATTTAATAATGGTGGGATGGGTGAAAAATATTGTGGTAATTCTAATACACTTTTAAATTATATTGGATTAGAGGTTGGTATTACCAATATTTATAATAAATTAAAAAATGAAAAAAATTAGTTTTTGTATCAATACAGCAAAAAATGAAATAAACCATATTAGGTTACTATTTCAATCTTTAGAAAAAAATTTATCTACAACGGAGCATGAAATAATTGTTTTTGTGGATAGTGATAATCAAAATACAACCGAATGGTTAATATCGCAAAAGGGGATATTTCCAAATCTAAAAATACTAAAAAATAAATTACCTATTCCATATGGTTATCAGTTAAATATTAACCATATGTTTTATTTGGCAAAAAATGATATAGTATCGTATATCCAATCGGACATGGTAATATGCAAAAACTATGATTTGGAAATATTAAAACACATAGAACCAAACACAATAATTTGTTCTACACGAATAGAACCCCCATTACATCCTAGCTCTGGAGAAAAAATTACATATGATTTTGGGTTAAATCCATTAAATTTTAATTTAGAAGAATTTACAAAATACGCAGAAACCCAAAAAACGAACAAAAAAACTGAGTTTTTCTTTGCACCATTTTCTATGTATAAAGATGTTTGGAACTCAATTGGTGGGCATAACTCTATTTTCAGACGTTCTCGTGAAGATACTGATATTTTAACAAGGTTAGTATTAAATGATGTAAAAATAGTTCAAATTTGGAATGCAGTAGTTTATCATTTTACATGCACCTCAAGCAGAGGTCCTGATTGGTTTAATAAAAATAACGAAGAATCCCAACATAGATTAAATTTACAAAATTTGGCAGACCAAATTGAATTAGGTAGATTTTTTAGAAATTGGGGATATATGGAACATAGTACTAAAAAACGAAAATACTATGAGATAAGCGCAAAAATAAAAGGAAATATAAATAACTTAGAAAAGTTTTATTATATAGAAAGATTTTTTAATAAAGTATATGTTGATGATATTTCTATTGTAGATGATTTACAAAAAGTTTATGATGATGAACATATTGTGGCAAATAACTTACTTGGTGTTGCCACAGATGTTTGGGATAATTATAAATATATGTTTAACAAATTAAAGGCATCTGAACGAATTTTTTCAAGCAATGAATGTAACGATGAAATTGTCGTAGAATTTGATTTTAATGATTTCAAAGATTACCATTTTAATGATTTTTTAATAAATTTACAACATATAATAGACCAAACCGATGTGGGGGAATTTGAATATGACTATTTTAACATATTTATAAAAAGTAAAAATGATTTATCTAATATGAAAATAAAAATTACCAACCCAACAATTAAAGAAGAAGATTTATATTTAATTTTGTGAAATATTATGCCTAAAGTAGATTTAAGAAATTATGAGTATGGAGAACCCGCAGGATTTGAAAAGTTTAAGCCCAAAAAAGGGAAAAAGGGTGAGAATGTTGATGACATTCTCCAACCACAGGGGAAGCCTGTTAGAGGGGGAGAGAGTGGAGATAAAAGAATTTCTGGGAAATGAAATAAAAGTTTCAGACCCATTCGGAATTGAGTGGGTTATTCCAAAAAACTACCTATTTATATAAGGTTTTAAATTTGGTTTTGTCAATTCGGTTATGTTAAAAACAATGAAAGGACAAGACTATGAAGAGATTTTTTACTGAAATCTTCCAAGAC
>Ga0214917_10003649_pt1 | contig 17636 bp, 10 predicted proteins | sample LL_1208_BB_MetaG_FD_177983 | JGI IMG/M metagenome (GOLD analysis project Ga0214917, IMG submission 177983) | Freshwater microbial communities from Lake Lanier, Atlanta, Georgia, United States - LL_1208_BB | ecosystem: Environmental > Aquatic > Freshwater > Lake | place: USA: Georgia | collected... | reverse complement strand
ATTTAAGAAAGATGTTGATAGTATTACCGGGGCTGCCCCCGGCCAAGCCGCATCTGTATCTCAGACTGAGATGTTTGCTCAGCGCGAGCGCATGGATCGTGGCCAGAACAAGGGCAAGCTGCCCGGCTTTGTGACTCAGCCTAAAGAAGCAGAACGCACAACTGTCGAAGCAGCCCAGCCTACAGTCGAGAAGCGTGGGCAAGAAATCAACAAGCCTGTGTATCGCACCAACCCCGTCACAGGTAAGCAAGAGCGTGTCTCTGGCACGATCCGTGGCAAGAGCGCTGAAGCCCTGCCGTTGTCTTTACAGGCCGAGTTGGAGCCGTTAGTCCGTTTGTCTGAGACTGTTCGTGATGAGCAAGCTGGTCAGTTGCCTTTGTTTGGTGCAGCCGATGAGCGTAGTCGCGTACAGAAAGCTGAGCGCCGTGGCATTGAAGCTGGCCCAAGCCTAGATATTGGTGCAAGACCTGACGTTGAGTCGTTCCAGCGCTTCATAAACAGCCCGTACGTTCGTAAGCTAAAACAAGACATGAAGCAGTCTGAGAAAGACTTGGCTCCAGTCCGTGCGTTCCTGAGCAGGGCGTTGCCGCGCCTGAAGCAGATGCTGAAAGACAGCAAAGCAACCACTGCCCGTATGAGCAAGATCAAGAACTGGACTAAGTTCTTGAAAGAAAACCAAGAGTTGACTGCGTTCCAGACTAACACTGAGAACATGGTGCTGAAGATGAACAATCTGAAGCTCAGCGTCAGTGATCTGAACGCCCGTATTAAATCGTACGAACAAGCTAAAGAAGATTTAATCAAAGAAGCCAATCGATCTGGCGTACGTGCCAGAGGGGGCGCCGCAGAAATTGCAATGTTTAAAGAGTTGGACGATTTGATTGCATTGCATGAAGAAGCCAAAGCCGAATACACCCAGACTAAAGGCGCCCTAGATTTAGTGCGCACGCAAATTAAAGTGCTGGTGGGTGAACAGCGTTTGGCAGAACTCAAAGCCACAACCGATCCGCTGGCTAAATCTAACGCTGCTGCTCAAGACGAAATTAAACGTTTACAAGAAGCCGTGCGCGCCGCACAAGCTGAAGTTGGCGAAGCTGAAACCAAAGAGCGGCAAGCTGCCGCAGACAAAGCGCAAGCTGTAAAAGGCGCTAAAGCTGGTTCCATACAGCAGTTGGAAACTCAAATCTCTGACGAGCGTGCTCGCCGTTTGAATATGGCGATGTCTGGTTTCCCTCAAGGTGTACGGGTACGCGCCCTATCTGCCGCAGAAAAAGACGCTCGTGACCGTGGACTGACGGCTGATGCAGCCGACACTGTTAAGTACAACAACGACCTGTATAACAAACCCCTGCTGTCTTTGATCCTTGAGCTCGGCCGTATTGATGAACAGCTTAGAGAGACCGAAAAGAACGTACTGGCGGCCAAGAAGAAATCTAGCGAATACGCAGGGGGCGCAGAAACTGTACTTCCTCTTACCCCAGAGCTTAGGGGGTCGGGCCATGCTATGGCGTTTAAAGGCATGATGTCTGCCATTCGTCTGCAAAGCCGTTTGTCTGTTCGTAAAGGACTGTTGGAAGACGCTATTAACTTCATGCGTGCACGCAACGAGCCGCTTAGAAAAACCCTTGGTGCAGCGCCAGAAGCTCGTACAGCCAGCATCGAAGAACAAGACGCTATCGATCAGTACATCGATCAAGTGCAAGAGTTGGGTAAAGCCACAGACCGCCTTGCAGACTTAACTGCCCAGCGTGAGAACGCTATCAGGGACGGCAAGACCAAGACAGTTGAGCGCTTGAACGGGGAGATTGACAAGGTTAATACCGAGATCTCTGTTGGTACAGAAGACAAAGCTAAGCTGGCTGTTGCCTTGCAAGGCCGTGTGTCGGCTGGCGCCCGTCAAACTACTAGTGCCCCTGCTAAGTTCCGTACAGGTACAGCCGAGTCCAAACGCAATGTCGGTGCTGTCAGACAGCCTCTGGTTGAGCAGCGCACTATTGAGTCGCCAACAGTTAAACAAGCCGTGGCAGAAGCCAACGCGTACGCAGAAAAGATCAGGGCTGGTCAGAAAGAGTTGACCACCGCGCAAGAAGCAGCTATCGAAGCCGAGCGCCAAGCCGAGTTCCAGTACATCCTTGAAAGACGTGAAGCGGAACTTACAACCAAGCTAGACGAATCTACAAAAGAACTTGAGCGTTTGCGTGCTATTGACGCGCGGCCATTCAGAGAAAACTTGGTTCGCCCAACTGAGCAAGAAAAGACAGATCTTGATAACGAAATCAAGAGCTTTAGCAAAGAGTTAGCGGCTGTCAAGCGTGAGTTGACAGAGCAGATGCGCAAGATGTATCGCAACGACACGTCTATAGTGGCCGAAGAAGTAGAAGCTGCAGAACCTAAACCCCGTGGTCGCCCACGTAAGGTGTCTGAGGAAGAGGCGTATGGCGAAGATACCCGCAAGACTTCTGCTATGGAGGACGTTTACAGCCCAAGAGACGAAGAAAATTTTGCACGAGGCGTAGAGTCAACAAGCCCAGACCTGACAGCCGCACAAGTACGTGCACTAGAGAACAACGATCTGCGTGCAGCCTTTACTGACATGGCCAAAGATCCTGCTACATCGCAGGTCAACCGTGCCGTGGCGCAGCGCCTAGCCGATATGTTGGACGACACCAGCGTGTCGATCCAGAACCAAGTAAAAGACGAGAACGGCAAAGCTGTTTTGGGTTCCGCTACTAGTCGGCGTATTAACTTGAGCCGTAACGGGGGCCTGTCACAAGAGATTCTGTTACACGAAGGCACACACGCCGCAGTCGAGCGCGTGTTGCAGATGCCTGAAGCTAACTTAACTAAGCTACAAGTTGTTGCCAAGCGTGAGTTGCAGGCGCTGTACGCTGCTGTTAAGAACGATCCTAAGATCACCAGCACATCAGCCAAGGGCAGCATCTCTGAGTTTGCCGCTGAGGTCATGTCCAACCGCACTTTGCAGCAACAACTGCAAGGTAAGAAGTGGCGTCTGTCTGACGCATGGGCGGGCTTCAAGAGCATCATCATGCGGTTGTTGGGCGTGGAGCGTCCAGAGACTATGTTCGGTGCAGCGCTTCAGTCTGTCGATGCGTTGATGATGCCGTCTAGTGTGCGCACCAAAGGCGTGGAGCGGACGGTATCCCGCAAGCTGGCACAGAAAGACATTGCCGCGCTACATACCGGTAGTAACTCGATGAAACAGTTTGCCGAGCAGTTCGGCCCTGACATCAAACAGAAAGACCGCACAGCGGAAGACGCCAACCGTATTGGTGAGGCGATGTTGAAGAAAATGTACGATTTTCCTAGCGACTACATTGCTACGCCCGATCCTGAGAAGTTGGCAAAAGCTACCAAAGTCATTATGTCTGATGGCAAACCATTTGATGAAAATAGCCCTTTGCACTATGTTGAAGCTGATGCGCAAACATATATTAATTTAGCAGTACAAAACAATAGGAATATAGCGCGTGGCTATGCACAAGAGATTTTTACAAAAAGGCAAAAAGATTTACGTCAACTTGCAGGAGAGCTTTTAGAAACGCCAGAGTACACGTATGTTGAACAAGCGCTGGTGGCTAAAGCCGCAGCTAAATATGCGGTGTTGTCAGATAAGAACGGGCGTTTAAAACTTGCCGAAATGGGCAAGGACAATACACATCATTTGGCTTTTGTAAGCGTTAAAGATGCAAGCGAAGTTATTCGTAAGTTGCGTGAGGGCTTACCCCTCAAGCAAGCATTTCTTGAAGGCGTGCAAGAAGTTGCTGACCGCAACGCAGAAAAGAACGCAAACAAAAACGGTTGGCAAAAGTTTGACCAGCACACAGTATCCCCACGCCCAGCGGTAAGGGTTACAACATACAAACCAAACGGTGAAATAAGCGCGGACACGGTTGATAACGCTAGGCGTATGGTTCCTGCACGACCTGCGGCACCTATAGGCGGCCCACGTCGCGGACCTGTTCGTGAAGCCAGACTTTTGGGATCAGACTTACGCGCTATTGCTGACGAAGTTTTAATGCAGCGCATTGAACCCGGCATGCTTACTGAAGAACGCGCAAGTGCGTTGCCGTTTGATGTGCCAACATTTGCTTCACCTAAACCTCAACGATTGGTGTTTGTAGACAAAGATAAAAACGTCAAAGTACTGTCGTTGTCAATTGCGCAGCACGCATTGTTAGAGCACGAAAATGCACGCCTTGAAGCTGAAGGCGAACCACGACTACACACAATTGAAGAAGTCTCAAAGTTTTTAAACGAGTACTACGACGAAATATACGCCAATATAAAACCAATTGAAGAAGCCGCTGCTGAGTTAAATGCTGGGGCCGCTGGTACGTCATGGTGCACTGGCGCTTCTGTTCAAACAGCAAGAAATCAAATTCAGCAAGGCGATTTTTATATTTACTACCAAAACGGTAAACCTGAAGTGGCTGTTCGTATGGACGGAACCAACACAATTGGGGAAGTTCGCGGTAACACCGAGTCACAAGGTTTGACTACTAAGCAAGAACAGATTGCCAAAGACTTCTTAACTAGCACCAACTTTAATCGCGCACAAACATACATCAGGGCACTTGAACGCAAACAGTCTTTGATTAAACTTTTAAAAGGTGAAACTAATCCTGAATTTTTAATGACGCTTGGTCCGTATATAAGCGATGATGGCGCTAACATGACAACTGTAAACATGTTATTAGATTTTAGTCCATTAGACGGCGAAATGTTTGTGGACCGTCCAAGGCCAACAGAAGAGCTGCTTAAAGCAACCGGTGAAGCGCTTGTAGGCGCCACAGAAAAAATGATGCCGAACGGCTACTTCCCAGGAATGAGTGCGTATGTTACGCCACACGACAATAACGCAGTGTTTTCGTTTAAAGGCAAAAAAATACAAGTTCCGGTAGACAACCTTGTTGCCGCTGGCAAATTGTATTTTTATCTTGACGAACCTGTTGTACTGCCAAATTTAAAACACATTAACGCTGTACAAATGGAAGACGATACAGACGTATCGTTACCGCAAGTAAACACAATCGGTCTTGTTGAATTCAAAGGCAACAAAAACGTTCAAGTATTGCGTCTAGCAGACAACGCAGTTGTTGGTACTGTTGCGGTATCAACGATGTTGAATACTGTGCAGTTTGCGGCTACAAAAACGCGCGGCATTATTAAGAACGCAACTATTGTTAACAATATTGAAACTAACGACGGTAATGCAGCGCTTCAGTTGATGTTGCCAGATGCTATCTATGCACCTGTTGTCAGTGCTAAAGGCAACGAACGTATTATTGCGGACAGTAACGTTGAGCAATTTAGAAAATTTATTAATGAACTTAATTACAAATATTATATTAATCAGTTTGATTTGGCCGACAAAGGCGTTAATGCGCCAATAACGCGTAAATATAAAAAAATAACAGAAGATGTTTTTGGAAAAGACGCTGTTATTTTTGCAAACGAAAGTCTTGGCAATTACGATAGCGACACTTCTTTGTCTGATTGGTTGTATTTTGTTTCAGACTACATGGCATCTGAACAAACTGCGCCAAAAGCCGACATATTTAAAATTGCAAAAAAAGTAAATCAAGCTTTTGATATTGCAAAAGAGGCGCCAAGATTTCAACTTGTTGAAAGTAGGGCCAACATGGGCTCTGTTGATGCCCCTAAGCGCATAGCCGACAAGCCTCCAGTACTGCAACTGACTGAACCAGAAGAAACGCCACGCTACGCACGGGCTGCGCAGTATGGTGAGGAAAATGCGTTGGTGGACTTGGCCAAAGACATCATGTCCAAGAAAAAAACTTGGAAAGAACAGGCAGGCACTAAGCCGTTCCTTCAAGCTGAAATGGAATTGGTTGATATGCGCGCTGGGTTGCGCGAAGCTTTGAAGGCTGGCGCTAAAGAGATTGGCGACGACATGCTGTTTACTCAGGCTATGTCGCACATTGTCATGGCCGACCAGAAGATGGCAATGCTAAATGCTTCGCTCCAAAAGGGGCCAATGGAGTTGTACACCGACGAAAAAGGTTTTAAAGGTGTCAGGTCTACTGACAAGGACAACGCTCTTGATGTGTTCAAGTCTGTTGCGGATATCCCAATGGGAGATCCTGAAGCCAAAGCCAACATAGCCACCACCTACATGATTGCCCAACGTGCAATGAACAAGGGCGTGGCCAAGCTAGACATTGGTGCTCTTGGTGTGACAGAGGAAAAACTTAAAGCTGCGCTTGCCGCAGCCGATGCTGATCCTAAACTTAAAAATGCACTGGAGGCAACCCGTTCTGCGTACAACGCGTACAACGAAGGCCAGATTAAGTTTTTGGCATCAACCGGCGCTATTACCAAAGCTGAAGCTGACAGACTGCTGAAAGAGGGCGACTTCATACCATTCTATCGTGTCAACGAAAACGGCTTGGCACAGTTGGTGTTTAGCGATGAGGTGACTGTAACGATTGGCGACATTCGTCGTCAGCCGTACCTAAAAGAACTGGTGGGCGGCGAGACTCGCATTCTGCCGATCACCGAAACATTGCAACGCAATTCCTTGCTCATCATGGACAAGGCGCTAACAAACTTGGCTACCAAGAATCTAGCGTATGCGTTCCAAAAGATTGGCGAAGGTAAGGGGCCTGTGGGCAAAGACGGCAAGCCAACTAGCGCTATGCCTATCCATATTGGTATGGGCCCTGCGTCCCCAGACGTTATTCGTTTTAACCAAGAGCCTGATCCCGACAAGCCAAACGACAAGGGCGAGCGCTGGCTACGAGTTAAGACTAGTGACACCGTCATGGGCGGTATCCCTGCCGAGCTGATTGTGAAGAGCTTGGAAGGCGCGCATCTTACGTTGCCTGCGTTCTTGAAGATTGGTGGTATTGCTGGTGACATCTTGCGCTCTGGCGTGACCCGCATGCCGATCTATATTGCGCGTCAGTTGGTTCGTGATCCAATGGCCGCAGCGTTTACTGGTGGTCTGGACTACAACCCTCTGACAGCGGTCGTTAAAGCGGGTAGAGAGTTTGTGGCTTCTAGCCGCGGACAAAGCGCAACCAACGAAGAGATGCTTAAGAAGGGCTTGATCCAGAGCGGTATCTTTACTGGTGACCCAGACGACGTCGCTAAGATGGCTTTGCAGTTGGCAAGCGGTAAAGACCAAGGCATTATCGACAAAGTATTTGCCGCAACAGATCGGTACGCAATGCGTGCTGATGCTGCCACCCGTGCGTTGGTGTACGAGAACGCCCGTAGAAACGGTCTGTCTGAAGTGGAAGCTGACTTGGCTGTACGCGAGTCAATGAACTTCTACAAGCGCGGTCTGTCCCCCACAGTGCAGTACGCCAGCCGTTTGATTCCTTTCTTTAATGCGCAGATCCAAGGCTTGAACGTGCTGTACAAAGCAGCCCGTGGCCAGATGCCGTTTGAAGAGCAGATGCAGATTCAGCAGAAGTTCTTTAACAACGCGTTGCTGTTGGTGGCTACGGGTATTGTCTACGCCATGGCTATGGACGACGATGAGTACTACAGAAACGCTAAACCAAGGGATCGTTACACTAACTTCTTCTTGCCGTTGCCGGGCGTTGATGAGCCGCTGAAACTGCCTATCCCATATGAAGCGGGTTGGTTCTTCTCATTGGCTGTTGCCGCATCTGATGCTATGAAAGCTGAAGTTGATGGCGTCCAGCAGTTGGAAGCTCTGCGTGACATGTTCTTGCAGTCTGTTCCCGGCTACAGTTCCAGAGGTGTGCCGCAGATTTTTAAACCTGCGTTCGAGGTCTACAGCAACAAGCGCTTTTTTAACGACTCAGCTATTGAATCGGAGCGCATGCTGAAGCTGTCACCACAACAGCGCTTTACAGAAAGTACCACCGAAGCGGCCAAGATGTTGAGCAAAGTGTTGCCCGGATTTTCTCCTGTGCAGATCGAACACCTTGCCACAGGTTACTTTGGGCAGTTACCGTTGATTGTTATGGGCGCGGCTGATGGTTTGTTCCGTAAGGAAACCCGGGGCGAACCTGCTGAGAAACGAGTCTCAGACCTGCCGTTCATTGGTAGTTCGTTCCAAAAGAAATACGGGGGCGCTGATTCTGATGTCATGTACCGCATGGCAGGCGAATCTATGCAAGCCAAGGCAACGTTTGATGACATGCGCAAGAAAGGTCAGGGGCAGGAAGCCAGAGACTTCTTGGAAGATAACCGCGAACTCATTGCATCAGCAGCCCTAGCGCGTAACTACCAGAACGTCATGGGCAAACTACGCGCTGATGCTGACCGCATCAGCAGTATGGAAAACATGACAGGCGCTGAGAAACGTGCACGGCTAGACAAGATTGACGCGGCACGCCAAGATGTGGCTGACAAGTTTGAGAAGGCTATGAAGCGGATACGGGACGGCGGTAAAACATAACGCCCAGCTTGCCGTCGAGGATGCCCGCGCTAGCGTGGGCATCTAGTATCCGCAAGGAGAAGGCTTTCTTTAAGCCCCACTCTTTCATGGCTTCGGTATCGAGGCAGGGGATAAAGAACCCCTGCCCTTTCTCAACTTTCTCCCACGGAAGGCGCAGTGAGGAGTACTTCATCGGCTTCGATAATCTCGCGTCTGATTTTCATAACTGTAACCCGCATCTGCGGCCCTTTGGTCTTGGCCATCATATCTTTCTTAAGATACTCTACGTTGTACAGTTGTTCAAGCTGGCGCTTAAATGACGAATACCCGAAGCTCATGGTGGCGCAGTACGCCTTGAGCAGTTGCTCCTCGATGAAGTAGTCGATGTGGTTGGGGATTGGCTCGTGCTCCACCCGCCCGAACACCTTGTTGCGCGTGATCGTCAAGTCGATATCCTTGCCGCTACCCAGTTCAGCCATGAGGCCACCCTTGCTAGGCTTAATCACCACAAAACTGCCGTAGTTGTCACGGGTGTAGGAGTTCAGTACATCTACCGCAGTGCGCACACTGCTCTTCATACTGGCTCGCATATAGTCCACAGCCTTCTTGTAGGAGTTCAGAATGTGGCGGTAGGGTATCTCGGCTACACCCAGCTCTTTAAACGCTTTAAGGGCGCATATAGAAGCCCCAACGCCAGCCATCCAGAAGCGCTCATCGTTGGTTGCCTTGAACTCGGTGTACATACCGGCAACGGCTTCGCCAACTATCTTAGGGAACTGGTCAACGTTGTCAGCAAGGTACTGAGCCAAAGCGTAACCCGCCACGCCGTAGTTGTGCTGTAAAGACTTGATGATCTCAATCTCATGGGGTTCCCACTTCAGCTCGTCTTCGAGCACAAACTCTAGCAAGCGGCGCAACTCGCCCTCTGATGAATGGGTACGCCCACCAGTCAAGTAGTCCACGATGTGGGTATTGGAAGACATCAACGCGTTCGTCATCCATGTTGACAAGTTCAGGCGCTCTTTGTTAGAGCCGGACTCCATACGCTCTTTGCCACGGCCTTCGGTCATGTCCAGTAGGAACTCAGGCAACCACTCGAAGTCGTCTCGGTTCTTGGATGTGATCTCGTCAGTGATAAGCGGGTGGCTGTTGAGCAGACCCAAGCGTTGTTGCATAGCAACAGGCGATGTGCTTTTGCCTGTGCGGTAGTGGGTGGGGTGTCCCCAGACCGATGCTGCAGCCTCCAGCGCCAGCGTCTTACCTGTACCAGATTCGGTACTGGCACAGTGGTACGTCATGCCGTAGATGCCTGTAAAGCGCATGAAAGGTGCGCCAGCACCGGCAAGCAAAACGGCTAGGTGATCCCACATCTTCTTGGCGATCAGCATGTCGATGAACGCACGCCATGCCTCCATAGTGCCGCGAGGCTCGGTGTTCTTGGTGATGTTCTCCAAGCCCGGCATTGGGACTTTGACAGGGGGTTTACCCTTAGTAAAGATACGACCCGCAAATACATACGAGTTGTCAGGTTGCCAACCATAGCTGTCTGGAACTTTGATTGGTGTTTTGTTAGTGCTAGATTCTTCCACGCATGCCCTCACATATTCAAATAGGTTTTTGTCGTTGTTGTGGCCAAAAGAGGCCACGATGTTTTGACTCGCCAGTGCTTTGACTGTCTCGTCCTTGCTGACCACGGCTCTTTGCGGCATGACTACGTTGATCGCCCCTTCGGGTCTGAGCGCAATCATGTGCACAGTGTGGTCGTTGTTGCTGTTGAGTATGTCCACCACAAACAATTCGTAGGGCAACAGCATCACTTGCTTCTTTGTCTTAACGCCTTCGTCGTCCTCGACCATGCGCTCCATAAAGATGCCACCATTGGTGCCATAGGCATAACCACGAGGCGGTGTTGGGCGCATGACCTTGACGACTTCTTTCTCCGTGACTGTGCTGTCACTCGTTAGCTTGACCTCAATTTCTTTCTCCTCCACTTCCACAGACAACTCACGTCCGAGAATCAGGGGGTTGGTTATTTTTCCCCAGTGTGGGCATGTTGGGCACACGCCGGGGTTCTCTGAGTCCATCTTGATACAGGGATATGGGCCCTTGATGCTTTGCAGCTTTTGATTCATGCGTTCAGGCTCGTAAGGGTGCATCTGGCTAAGCCAGACAGCCGCCTTGTTGCCGTCTTCACAGACCTTAGTCCATGAAAGCAAGCCCCTCCAGATCGGCTCCATGCCCTCTTCTGTCGCATGTTCTACGTAGTGCCCCAACTGCCCACAACCACGCCCTTGCTGAGTCGCCAACCAAATTGGTTTGAACTTGGTTATGCTGTTCTCAAACAGTTTGACGCTAGTCGCTGAAGGCGCAGCAGACGGGCGAGCCCCCGGCAAATCCAGTTTCGGCACGGCCTGCGGCTCGTAGATTGACCCAGACAGCTTCTCCCTGATGAGGGTAGCCACGGCATCAAAATCAAAGTTATCGCCTTCAGTCAGTATGCGCACGGGGCGCGGCGTTGCGTACTTCTTCTTGAAGTTGGTTGTCTCAGGCACACGCAATACACGGGCGGCATCAGCCGTCACAGTCATGTCAATCGCCAAGCTCTCCTGTTTGCACAGGCGCTTGAAGTTCTCGGCCACAGGTTTCCAAGAGTCCACCGGCACAGCCGCATGCAGTGGCCAGTAGCAGTGCAGACCGCCACCAGAACCAACAACATAGGGCGTACCCAAGGCTCCTAAGCCCGTCTTCTCCAAGAATGCATTGAGTGCAAAGGCGGCATCTTTCTTCGATGCGTACCCATCCATGTCAATGAACAGCGATTTCACATACTGTGCATTGGTAGCCTGTCGATTGTCTTCAATGCCAAAGGTAGCCAAGGCAAAGTAAACATCCAACTTACTGCTGTGCCAGCGCTTGATAGGCGCTGTTGTTTCGTCGAGTGCGTCAACAAAGACGTGCTCTTTCGCTCTAGTAAGTTCCGCCACACAATACCGGCCAAATTCTGGCGGCGGCAGAACAACCGCTAAAAACTCAAGCGGAGTCATTAAATTCCTTGGTGGGGTTACTGGAACAGATCTAATTGCTTGGGATCTATTGGCAAGCGCTCATCGCCCGGAGTCAAAGCTTCCAAGCGTCTGATGAGTTCAAGCTGAAAGTCCTTGGGTAACCCGTTGGGAAATTCAAGCATCTCTGCGCTGAAGTAAATCAGCTCTTTCGTGGTGAGGGATCGAGGTTGTATTCTTTGCATATTTTTCTCCATGCCTCGTCTGCTGAATGCGAGGTCTTCATTATGTGAGTTAAGAAATCGACGCGGTCACGATAGGCTACAAACACTTCCGTGCCTGTAAACCAGTTGTAGACAGTCTGTCGAGAGACGCCAAGCGCATAGGCAATCTTCGTGACGGGGAAGTCAAGATGGATTGCCCAACGCCCAAGCTGGTTGCCCAGAGACTTGGGTGTCTTAGCTACTTCGTCAATAATTTTTTGAGAATAGGCCATGTTTTTAAAGGGGGCCGGAGCCCCCTGTGTACTTACTCATCGTCCCAATCAGCAACGATGTCGGCCAGCTTGTTCTTCTTAGCTGGAACGGACTCAACCTTGGCCGCGGCTTTGCGCACTTCGGGTTCTTCTTCAGCCTCCACTTCAGCGGCTTTGGCTTTCTTGGCCTTGGTTGCTTTGACTTCAGCAATGGCTTGAGCATCGTCCTCATCCAGCAGATCGCCAAGGGTCTTGGTGCTAGGCGCTTTGCCAGACAAGGCAAGCGGTGCGGGTGAGGCAACGCCATCAGCAAAGGCAGGGGTAACAGCTACGGCCTTCTCTGCATCCTTAGAGTTGGCTTGGTTCTGCGCAGACTCATACTCAGCATCAGTCAACCAACGCACAGGGGCAAAGACAATCTTTGGAGACTCGGCTTGTGTATCAAACTTCATGCGTGTGACGATGGCGTCCAAGTTAACAGGCGGTGTCTGCGCGGCCATGTAGCGAGCGTATGCTTGCAGTGGGCGCTTCTCGCCGTCTTCCTTGCCGAAGATAGATGTTGCAGGCAAAGTCACTTGCAACACGTCGCCATCCGGATTGTTAGCCAACACAACAGCCAAGCGCTGTTGGTAGCGGCATGCACGGCTTTGACCATTACCAGACCCAGCGATGTTATTTGCGCACATAGTGCAGCTTGCCGCCTGTTTGTTCTTCACGCCTGCATCGGGCTTCTCGCCATCAGCAGATGTGCAGTCAGGGGCGGCTGCAGCCGCGTCTTTGTCGTAGGAGCCAGCGTAGAAGATACGGCTGACCTTGGGAGCCGCCTTGACCACGATCACATCCAAGTGACGCTCATCAATCGATGCGATCTCTTTGCCGTTAGACAACAGTCTGAACACACCGCCCTTGATAGAGACGCGTTTCATGCCACCGCCAGAACCTGCACCACCAGCCAAGGCTAGCGTGGTTGCTGACAGGACTGCATTCTTAGCAAATGCAGGGACGTTTGAGGGGTTGAACATTGCAATATTGCTCATTTGATTTCCATTTAAGTTGGTTTACGTACAGAGATGTCATACTCGGATGTCGAGTTTAGGCCGGGCGGTACGACCCCGGGGTTTTCTTCTAAGAACTGAGCCATGTTGGTCTGCGCAATGCGCTTCTCCAGTAGCTCAACAGCTTCGTGCGCCAGTACGAACTTTTTAAATTCGTCCCAGTCTTGCGTGGTGTAGCGAGTCTTCACGGACATGACTGCCGTGCCCTCGGTAGTGCGAACAGATGTGACGCCCATCGCCTTCATCTGCTCCTTGATTGCGTTCTTGATTTCGTCTTGTTGAGCCTTGAGTATCTCCGCTTGGGTGTCGTACTCTTGGGTCAATGTAGTCATGCGAGAGCGCAGCTTGCGGTATATCTTGACAAGCTTATCTAACGGTACGTTATCTTCTTCCATTACTTCTCCTGTTTATGAATGTTTGTCTAAGGTTGGACAGTATAGACGGGTTTTATAGCATGTGTAAACTCCTTTTACGATTTAATTTCAGTGTCGAACATCTGGGTAAGTAGTAAGTTATCACTAACTTTCCCTGCTAAGGCTTTAAACATTCGCTCCTCAATTGCACTGCCTTGAATGTGAATCACCGTAACTTTATCTGACGTTTGCCCCTTGCGGTCAGCACGCGCACAGCACTGGATGTACTGCTCAACAGACATGAGAGGCCCGTAGAACACCACAGTATCAGCGGCAGTAAGCGTAATGCCGTGCGCAGTAGCCGCAGGTTGCATCACCAGTACGCGGGGGTTGTCCTCGGTCTGAAAGCGGTTGATGATTGCGCCTCGTTTGCTGGGCGACACGTCCCCTTGGATGCACTCGTTGGAAATCCCGCGCTTGGTCAGGTGTGTGCTTATGGTGTCGATGATGCTGCGAAACAGCGCAAAGACGATGACCTTGCGGTCGGTCTCTTCTAGTATCTCCTCCAGTACCGCAAGCCTAGGCGCTGAGTCGAACTCCACAACTTCCTTGTCGTCTGTGTATGCCGCACCACAACTGATCTGCAAGAGCTTACTTACACCAGCGGCGGCGTTGACCGCAGTGATGGTTTCGCCTGCCGCTTGCACTAGCATGCGTTCTTTGAGCATGTTGTAGTACTTGGCTTGTTGGGGTGTTAACTTCACTTCCCGCGTCATGGTAATGACAGGGGGCAGATCTAAACACGCTTCTTTTGTAAAGCGTATTGCCGGTTGTAGCGCTTCATGGACTTTCTCTTTAGCGTCAGCTTTAGGCGACCACTTAAACGTAGTGACCTTGTTCATGACTTGATCGCGCCATGCAGTAAAGAACTTTGGCACACCATCGGGGTTAACTAGTTTAGCCAAGCCGTACGCATCGACAGGCGACTGCGATGCAGGAGTTCCAGTCATCATCCACAGGTATGTGTTGGGGTTAATTATTGAGTTAAGAGACTTCCATCTGCGCGTTGTGGGTGTCTTGTACGCGTTGGCTTCGTCCACAATCACAAGATCAAACCGCCCATCATTAACAACCTCATTGGCGATCAAGTTAAGACCTTCGTAGTTTGTAATCACTATCTCGTAGTCGTGCTGAATCATCTCGATACGGCGACTAGCTTGCGGATGGTGCGCGATAACTGCCGAGCGGTGAATGATGCTGTTGTTGATGTCTCCCATCCACGCACTGTGCATGATGGACAAGGGGCACAGGATCAGAACCCTACGCACCTTCTTGAGCTTCATCAAGTAGTCAGCCGCCCAGAGAGCAGATAGCGTCTTGCCAGTGCCGGGTTCGGAGAACACGAATGCTCTTCTGTACAGCGTGAGGAACGCCGCCGTCTCGATCTGGTGAGCCATAGGCGTGTAACGCCCCGGCCAGTCGTAGCGCCTAGTGATAGGCGATGGTACGTTTTTAACGCCTAGGTTACGCAACACCCGCGCTTCATCAAGCCCCCAATACACAGCAACATCGTAGCCACCGTCTGCACGGGGCATGGCCTTGCTCTTTGGAATGATTGAATACTTGTGTGGGTCTCTTGTGCGTAAGATAAGCGCTTTGTCTTCTACGATTTCCAATTGCTTCTCCGAGGTTTATTTATTGTCTGCTCTGTTGGCAGATTTGCTACGCATACGCAGGTTACCTTTGGCTGATGTACCACCTGAGCGCATGGGCTTGATGTGATCTACATCTTTGCCGTCACCTTTGGTGGCTGCACCCGTCTTCTCCATCATGCGACGAGACTTAACTCTCTCTGCTCGCTTCTTGATCTGTTCGGGTGTGCCTTGGTAGTTGTCGTACTCTGACCGGTAGTTACGTGTGGCCATGATTGTTCCTAGTGCTTAGGGTTAAACTCACAGCTAGTGACCTGACACCAGCCGCATAGTGGGGTTTGATTTGGATTCCATACATCGTTCTCAAAGCTTGCTTCAAGACGCGCAGTGCGCTCACGATACTTCCACCAAAAGGCTTCAGCTTGATCGCGTTGCATCTGCATCTTGACCATATCATTTTTGACAATGAACAGCAACGCTGAGTTGACCTTGCGGATGTGGGGGAAGTGCTGAAACACCAGCAGTGACATCAATACAAGCTGATCCCGATCTGGGTACTTGTTGTTGCCCGTCTTCCAATCTCCCACCCACGCCGTAAGGTTCTCATCGTCAACGATCAGGATGTCGGCAATGCCTCGAACCCAAACGTCAGGGGACTTCCAGTTTGTAGGCTTTAAGTCCACTGTCAATGCCATTTCATACTCAGCAAGCGCTCGTCCTGATTTACCCAGCATGGCGTCCACTACAGGCTGGAACTGCGCATACTCAGGTGGTATCGGCTTCTTGTCCCTGATGTAGTCTTCGATAGCCTTATGCACCTGATTGCCGTAGCGTGTGGCTTCAGTCTCTTGGAAGGGGTACTTCTTTAAGACCTTGACCTCGTGATACCTGCGTTGGCAGCCCTCAAAATCTTTAAGGCTGCTGTGTGACCATGCTGGATTTTTCATTCAAACTTTGCTGTGTTAATGGCTTTGTTAAGCCGTGTTGCGAATGCGGATACAAAACGCTCGTCACGATACAAAGGACTGTCCATGTCATGCAAGATTGCATGCGTAAGCTCATGCCAAAAGGTATCGCCGACTTCTTGTTTTGTAAACGGCTTGCCCGAGTGGTTGCGTGTACCGATACGAATGTGTTGCGCGTCGTAATGCACCCGCCCCACATAACTCTTATCGATCATGGCCTCAATGACCTCCACGCTGTACCACCGCCTACCTACTCTTATTTTTGTTGGTAACTTCAATACTGCTTCTCCTAGTTTTTTGCTAACCCATATCTACGGTGCGCGCCACCGTCAGCGTCCAATGGAATGCCCGGCATGTAGGGCGGCTCCATAGTCATTTGCGCTAAGACCCAAGTCTTAGCGTCCTGTACCTCTGCATCAGGAACCACAACGATCTGCTCGTCATGCACTGTTCCCGCTACAAAGTATCTCTTCGCAGTCCGTACCATCCCATCAGTCATCACGCATCTCGCTACGCCCTGCGTGACATTGTTGGTTATTTTCCCTGCGTATATCTTAGTACGATTTTCGCCGTAAGTCCACTCGACCTGTTCTTTTTTTGTTTTCTCGTCTGTATGGCGCCTGATTTGTAGGTAAGGATACAACAGTTTCATGCCTGACGGCAGTTCAATCTCCCCCTTACGATACGTCAGACACTTGTGCTTGTACTCCTTCCCTTTGTAAAGAGACTCGTGTATGAGTTCGGTCTGCAGGTTCCAGAAGTCCACCACAGGCGTAGCCGTAGCCCTGTACTTGTCGATGATGGCCTTGGCCGCGAGACAATGGATGACTAGCTCCTTGGTTGTGCAGGTGTGCGGGATTGCTTGGAGCTTCTCCGTGTTGACTTCCCAATCGAGGAATTTCTGCGCTGCCTGCTGAGTAACACCAAGCTTCTTTGCAAAGGCCAAGTCATAGCGTTGCGGTGGCGCCCCGAGGAATCCTGTGAGGAGTTGAGAAGCAAAAGCCGCCCAGCCAAGACCGTATCCGCAGCCAAGCAACGCGCTCTTCGCAGATTGCCGAAGGTCAGGGTGAGACTCTTTACTAAGTCCGGGTATGTTAAACATCTGCGCTCCAAACGCGGCGTAAGGGTCACCGCCACTCCTGAAGATGTCCAGCATGTCTGTGTAATCTGATAACCACGCCAGTACTCGCGGCTCAATCTGCGATAAGTCACCGACGACGAGTTGGTGGCCAGCGGGAGCCATAATTGCTTTGCGTAAGAACGAGCCTCGCTTGAGGTTTTGCATGTTGATGGCCGAGCCACGGCTTGCTGTCCACCGGCCAGTCTGCGCACCGTAGTACGAGAGAGGGACTGGTAGGGTGCCACGTTTACTAATGTCGAGGAATCTCTGAGCCCTTGTGCGCTCGGTGGTCGACTTAACCCTAAGACGCGCTTCACAAAGAAGGGCAACGTCCTCACGTTCACCGTTGAGTAACGCCTGAAAGAGGGCATCATTCTTAGCCAGCGCAAGTGTTTCTTTCCCTGTAGTTTTACTGATCTTCCTTGGGGCAACCACACCGAGGGCCTCAAGTAGTGCTGCAAACTGTGGGTTCGACGCAAGTGCAGTTTCGTCCACGCGGAGTTTCTGTAATAGTGCTTCACGGGTTTCTTTCTCCTCTAGTATGGCATCAGTTAACATGTTGGGGTCAAGTTGCAAGCACGCACGCGTGTACATCTTCAGCGTCATGTCTATGAGT
>Ga0214917_10003648_pt1 | contig 17638 bp, 15 predicted proteins | sample LL_1208_BB_MetaG_FD_177983 | JGI IMG/M metagenome (GOLD analysis project Ga0214917, IMG submission 177983) | Freshwater microbial communities from Lake Lanier, Atlanta, Georgia, United States - LL_1208_BB | ecosystem: Environmental > Aquatic > Freshwater > Lake | place: USA: Georgia | collected... | reverse complement strand
TGACCGTGGGATGTCTTTTTTTAGCGGGATGCGCCCAGTGGGGGGGGAAGGTTTTGGAGAACAATCATGTGGCCTTCAATGAGGCGGTGGCCGACTCGATGGACAAGCAGATGCTGATCAATGTGGTGCGTCTTTCCAAATGCAACTCCACCCAGTGGTTGATGGTCAGTTCCATCAATGTGAACACTTCCGTGTCGACCGCCGTGAATGGAAATGTGGATGCGGTGACTCCGCCGGGCCTCGGGGCAAGTGGGGGAGGCGGGGTGGGGGGTACTTTTAACTACACGCCCAATATCACTTATATTCCGCGACAGGGTGAGGAGTTGGCCAAGGAAATGATGTCACCCATCCCGGTGGAAAGTATTGAGAAGATGGTTTCGGCGGGCTGGCCGATCAGTTGGGTGGTCTTCCTAACTTGTGAGCGTTTTCAGGGAATCACCTCTTTTGATGTGACTTTAGGCACACCCATGGGTTTGGATGATGCCAAATTCGGCCGCATGCTCGAGCTGATGGATATTCTGCAGCGCAAGCAGATGATATCCCTGAGTCTGACGCCTCAAGCGGTTACTTGGAATGATCGGCCAATTCCTGAAAGTGAAGTGACTTTGGACCGAGTGATCGATTCGGAAAAAGAGCACGCTTTTTATCGTAAACGCCAGGATGGGAATGGTTATGATTTCGTAAGTATCGCCTCGGTTCCCGTTTTCACTGTTTACGCCGGGGCTGCCGATATGCCGGAAGAGAAGGAGTTGTGCCAGATGCTGGAGTTGCCCGGACCCGGGGACTACCGACTGATTTCCGTCGAGAACGCCCCGATTGAAGGCAAGCGGGTTTCGATCAGGACCCGTTCTTTGGCGGCCCTTATGAGGCTCATGAGTTACGGTGTTGATGCGGAGACGGAATCTCCCGATCCGAATCCAGATATCGATACCCCCGAAGAGTTATGGAAGCACATGCAAAGCGTTGATTTCTCAACTTATAATACAGCACACGATGTCCGTGCGATTTTCAGGATCCATCGGGACGAATCCATGCCGGATGGGGCCTCCATCATGGTCAAGAGTGACGGGGACTGGTATTCGATCCTCGACAGGGACAAGACCTCAAAATCGATCTTTGCCCTGGTGACCGACATCTACAACCTCCAAGTGAAAAGCGACAACAGTATTGCCCCCGTCCTGACGATTCCGGTTGGACGCTAGAGACCGAAGCATGTTTGGGGCGGTTGTCGTGGCGGTTCTTTCCACCGTTTTTCTTTCCACGCCAGTCAGGGCAACGGATGGAAAAGACCTGCTGTTTCCTGCCGGCCCGGTGTCTTACCTGCAGGAGAACAATCCCGGAGGGCCCTGGTCCATCCATCTGATCCGGGTCGATCGTCATCACACCAACTATTTTTTTACGACCACATTGGGAGGGGAAAAGAGGATAGGCCGGGCGACTGTTCCGGACCAGGTGAAGGGGATCCCTGCGGAGAAGGGCAAGCCCGTGGCCGCGATCAATGCGGACTTCTTTCACATCAATCTGCACCACTGGGGGGACCCCCGGGATCTGCAGATTCGGGATGGCGAGGTGATCAGCGCCCCGTCGGGAAACTCCTGTCTCTGGTTTGATGCCTCCGGATCGCCCTATTCCACCAATGTATATTCCGAATTTCAGGTCCAATTCCCCGACGGCAGTTCCATTCCGTTTGATCTCAATGAAAATCGCTGGTGGGACGAATGCATTCTCTTTACGTCAGTCAATGGCTCCTCCACACGGACTTTGGGTGGGCGTGAAATTGAGCTTGGCCCTGTGCCGGGTCAACCGTGGTTGCCCCTCTGTCCAAGCCGGGAGATGAAGGTCAAGGTGCTCCGGGTCAGGGAGTCGGGAAATACTCTGCTGACTGCGGACTCCCTCGTGCTTTCGATGGGATCGCGTTTGGCGAGCCAGGTTCCCAAGTTGAAACCGGGTGACGAGATCACCATCTCCACGGCGACACGTCCGGATTTGACCGGCGTCACCACGGCGATCGGGGGCGGACCAAAACTGGTCACGGCCGGGAAAGTCTGGAAGTGGAAGAATCCGCGCCAGGCCCGGCACCCACGGACGGCCATCGGTTGGAACCGGGATTTTATTTTTCTGGTGGTCGTGGAGGGCGAGCAGAAAAGCTCGGTCGGGATGACTTTCCCCGAACTGGCGGCGTATATGCACGGATTGGGTTGCGAAGAGGCGTTGAACTTCGATGGCGGTGGGTCCAGCGCACTGTGGTATCGGGGAAAGACGATGATTCAGGCCAGACAGAATGACGAACGGTTGGTCGCCAATGCGTTGGTTCTTTGCGAGCGCCCCCTTCAGGAAGGGAGTGGGGGAATGGAGAAACCTAAGGGAGGGGAAAAGCGGTAATCACATGCCCCTCAGGTTGCAAGCCGAGCAAGTTTGCAAGGCCAGAAAATGGGGAGGGATTATTTCGAGCGAAACTTGTGTGGTCCCTTGATGGGGGATGGGTTCGCTGGCTCGATATTATTTGGGCATTTCTGACTCTCCTCCGACTTGGAGGTGAATTCCTTGTTGCAGTGAATGCAGACATATTTTGTCTGGGTCTGGGCGGGGAGGATGCTGAACCAGCCTGATGCCAAGAGAAGTAGTGCAATCGAGGAGAACGTTTTGCTCATGGGTTTATTTTTTATTTTAGACCGGCAAATAGCAAGGTCCTTTTTCGAACCAAAGACCGTTGTTCCGGGTTGGAGGGGGTAAAAGCGGGAAGTCGAGTCCGGTCATATTTTGGTCGAAAGCTTTTTGCACCAGTTGCCTTTGGACTGATATTGAGACGGATTTTGCCCCCATCCAGAAGTGAGCGGGAGGGTGGTCAGCAAGGCGAAAAGGATTAGTTTCAGGATGGATCTTTTTTCAGATACGGCGATCCGTCGGCAAGATATTCTTTCAAGGGGCAGACTTTGGCTCCGGATCAGCAGATCGGATTAATTTATGTTCTTTAGTTCAGGGATGTTTTCCATGATCTGCTGGATCATGATTTCGACGTCGTTGATCTGGATCCACCCGACATGGGGATATTCGAGATCAATGATCAGGTAGTTGATGAAGGCCAGGAAGGCGAGAAACAGGACGATGTGAGGCCAGCTTTTCTTTTTCAACGTCGACACCTGATATCCCACCAAAAAGGAGGCGACAAGTGAAAGGGCCAAAAGAAAGAGCATGATGATCGCGGGGGGGTGAAACGCGGCGAGGATCTTGCGTGAAGTCGTCAGGCTCCCCAGTTCGTTCAGGCTGGATAAAATGCATGACGCGTCAGAGCGAGCCGTCTTTGAACCGGTAGCCGTCACTGCTGAATGCCAAAGCTGATCTTGGATCTGATGGGATCTGTCTAGCGCATGCTGATAGGCGGTCGCGTCCGAGCGCAAACGGTAACAATTGAGACGGGAGCGGATGTAGTCCTTGATCTGTTCGCGGAGCTGGGGCTGAACGGCGGAAGGCATCAGGTCCACCTGCCAGTAGGCTTGAGCCACAATATTCGCCTCCTCAATAATGTTTTTTTTCCGCTCTTCATGCCGGGACATGGCGTTGGAGAACGTGAAGGCGAGCAGGAGTCCGTAAACGGCGAGGATGGGGCCGTCAATGATGCCGATCCACTCGTTCCCTCCAGACTGGTTGGAGGCCAGTTGTCTGCGCCCCCACCAACGCCCCAGCTCCAAGCATCCGTACATTCCCAAAACCATGCTGATGTAAATTGGAATGGCGTCGAGTTGCTTCCAGTTCGGCCAAAAGAATAAGCAAAACATATGAATGGTAATCTAGGCTCCCCCCAAGGAGGGACGCAAACCTTGCAGTGAGCATGGCTGGATTGGATTTGCCCCTCAAATCCGTTAAGATCATGCGGTGAAAACTATCTGCCTCAGCATCCTGCCATAGCCCTTTTGGTTAGCCCAAATGTCTGGGCTCAATCCTCCGCCCATAAGGCGTCCCAGTGGAGATGTAGTCGTTGTGGTAAAATCTCCACGACCAAACCCGGGCCTAGTAGGCCTTGTCCCAAAGCCGACTCGGGAGCCGACACTTATCTTCCCTGCGTTTGGGTGGAAATCAAATGAGGTTCAGGGGGTTTTGGTGCCTGGTGGTTACCAGGTAGTTTTGGGAACTTGCCCCGGTGGCAACGGAGCCGAAAGTCGGACAGGAAGACTGGATTACGGTTTTGACTTTTCCAAACGATCTGCCTCCGCGGTTTTCTCCTGTGCCAGCCTGCGCTGTTCTGCCGCCATGTTTCTCAAGTTTTTGGCGTCGGCCTCATATTTCGCGATGGCGGCAGGTTTTGCGTTTGGGGAGGTCTTGGCAAGATTTTCGTACCGCACGGCTTTGGCATCGTAGTCTTTGGCCTGTTGCTCGTGTACTCGGGCTGAATTTCGGAGTTGATTGATTTTTGCCTGATTTGTCTGGGCCTGGGCCACGTTGGCCAAAAGCAAAGCCGAGGTGAGAGTGATGATTTGGACGACGAGTTTCTTCATGACATCAATTTAAATTCATGTGCTTTTGACTCAAGCCCAAGTTTCACAATTTTGGTTCGTGACCCATGGAGGCAGGAGTGAATTCTTTTTCCCAGGTGCTTACTTTTTCGCCATCCCTCAGGTGTCGGGCTGGAGCGAGACTGATTGGTGGCCGACTTCTATGCAGGTAAAGAGCGACAGCAGCTTTGCCCGCGTCCCGACAGTCCCGGAGGGACGGTAAAAGAACTTCAAAAGCTTTCTTTTACTTAATTCAATTTACCTTGCTGCAAACATGACCCGAATTGGTGGTCTTTTCATTTCTCGGGCAGGGGTTTTTTCCGGTCATGTCCTGATTGAAAGTTTGACTGCATAAAGTGCATTTGTATTTCACTTGGGTGGCGGTTTGGGTCCATCCGGCACTGAACGGAACAATCATCAGGATATACAGAAGGAGGATGTTTTTCACTGCTCTAGGATGATTTGAGGGTTTGAGAAAGCAAGGGTTTTGGAATCCGAAAGCTTCTATTTTAGCAGGTTAAAGTCCTGCTTGAAGGGAGGCGTTTGATCGTCTGGCGGAAAAGCCGATGAAATGGATCTTGGTGAAAAGCTAAAGGCCGCTGGCTACTCTTTCATTCCTTGGCCGATGGGGGAGGCGTAGCCGGTAAGTTCGGTGTAGCCGCGACCCGAGATGGCCTTTCCGCTCCGGTTTCCTGTAAAGCGGCAGGCTCCTTCCCAGTAGCGGATGTTGCCGGTTCGTTTAAGTCTCAACTCCTGATCCAGAAGGAGGGGTTGGACCTCTCCCTCGAGCTGGAGGGAGGGGGCCGAGATTTTCCACCCGGATGGGTAGATGGATCCGCTGGCCGTTTTCCACTCATCAAGGGGGACAATGGTGAAGTCGGATGACTTGAGGGGAATCGACGGGCCGTGGGCAGGGATCCAGGTTCCGGACGAGGCGGAATCGGTTCGATTGCCCGGGTTGCGCATCCGATAGAGCATCAGTTCCTCGCCCGAATCGAACTGGAGACAGAACCAGTCCCAGCCTTCCTGATCCTCGGCGAGGGCGGATGTGGAAAACTCGTGATCGAACCAAGAGAGTCCCGTAACCGGAATTTTTTTACCACCAAGTTCGAGTTGGCCCGTGGTTTGGAGGCGGGTGAAGGAGTAGTAGTGGCTGGCATTCCCGGGAGTGGCGGACTTGCGGCTTAGGCCCTTTTCCCCCTGGAGGGTGAGAGGTTTGAGGGGGGTAGCGGATAAATCGAGTCCGATGCCTGTGGCGGAATCCAAGGCGGACATGGTGAGAGTCGAGTCCGGTTTTCTCTGAAGGGTCCAGTCGGCGAGTTGGACCTGCATGTCTTTCTGGGAAATCGCAGCTTCCCCCAAGGCCCCCCGGGTGATTTTTTCGGAAAAAAGGAATTTTCCGGAACGGACGTCGGTGACGGCGAGATGGCCAAAAAAGATGTCGCGCACCGCCCAGCTGGAATTCGTCTGGAGGGCGATGGGTTGGAGGCCATGCCGAAAGAAGGTGAGTTCGTAGCCGTAGGGGTTTCCTTTTTCATCCTCGAGGTTTCCGGTGAGGTACCACCATTCGGTTTTGAATTCGGGGTGGGATCCGTGGTCGCGGGGAAAGGACCAGGACCAGGGGGTGAGGGCTCGGGCCCAAGGCTCGGCCGCACGGAGTCCGAAGGCCGCGAGAAAGAAAAGGAGAATGGGGAGGATCTTTTTCATTCTGAGCGGAGGGCTTCTGCGGGAGAGAGGCGGGAAGCCCGCCATGCGGGGGGGAGGGAGGCGAGCAGACAGGCGAGCATCATGCCAAAAATGATTCCGACCAAGGAGGGGTAGGGTGTGTGCCAGTCGATCGTCCAACCGAAGAACGCGCGGTTGATGACCTGCATCAGGATGAGGGCAACGGCAAAGCCGGTGACAAATCCAATGGAAATTCCCGTGGCCCCGAGATAAGCCGCCTCGATCATGATGGTTCGCAGAATCTGGTTCCGCGAAGCCCCCGTTGCCCGGAGGATACCGATTTCGCGGGTGCGTTCCACGCCGAGGGCGGTGAGGGAGAGGGTCACGCCGAGGGCAGCCACCGCAATGGCGAGGGTGCGGAGGAGTGCGGTGACGGCAAACGAGCGGTCAAAAATGCGGAGGGCTTCGTCCCGGAGGCCGGCCTGCGAGTAGACAAGGAATTCGCCCCGGGGACGGAGTTGTTCCCGGAGGGAGTTCCCGACGGTTTGGGGGGAAACGCCGGGCTCGAGATGAATGGCCAGGCTGGTCAGGCCCTGATCTTCGGTGAGCCTGCGGTAGGTCGACCGATCGAGAAGAAGGAGGCCGGATTCCGAAGTGTAGTCCCGGAAGATGGCGGCGACTTGGAGCGGATGAGTTCCGGTGGGTGTGGGGAGGGAGACTTTATCCCCGGTTTTGAGTTGGCGCCGGCGGGCGAAGTTTTCCGAAATGATAGCATAGTCGCCCTTTTGGCAGAGTTCGTAGGGATCGCCGGGTAGAGTGGAGAGAAACGTTAAGGGGTTGTAGGCGCGAAGAATTTCGAGACGGCAGGCGGCGAGTTTGGCCGGGGTTCCATCCAAGAAGAGGCGGATTTCCCGGTAGGTACCGACGGCGCGGACCCCGGGAGTGGCGAGGGCGAGGGTTTCGGCCTGGGGATCGAGGGGTTCGAGAGCGCCGGCGATCAGGTTGGTCGAGGGGGCGATAAAGAGGTCGGCCTTGATGCTTTCGCCGATCCACTGGTCGACGGTGGCACGGAAGCTGTGGACCATGATCGTGACGCCGATGGCCATGGCAACGGCGACGGAGAGGGCGGCGGCCGCCAAGCCATGGCGGTGGAGACCGCGGAGAAATGCGGAGTGGGCGAGTTTGCCCGATGCGTTGGGGAGGGAGGGGAGACCTCCGAGGAGCCGGCCGAAAACGGGGGCAAGAAAGGCGGCGGCGAGAAGAATGCCGAGGGCGGCAAGAAAACCGGTCCGTGGAATCCGGGCGTAAAGAGCGGTGACGGAAAAGAGAAGAGTGAAGAACAAGCAGAGGAGGGAGGCACGGAGGAAAGAGGATTGCGGGGACGAGGCGCGATCGGCGGAGTTGCCGGGTTGGAGGGCATCCACAGGTGAAACGAGGGAGGCTTCCCGGGCGGGCCACCAGGCGGCCAGTCCGGCGGCAAGAAGACCGGCAAGTCCGGCACCCACGAGACTCCATGGATTGACGATGATGTCCTGCATCGAGAGGAGAACGTAATGGGAAGTCACGGTAGAGGAGACGGATTGCAGAAGGATGCGTGCGACTTGAAGACCCACAAAAATTCCCAACCCGGCACCTAGCAGGGCGAGGAGGAGGGATTCGCCAACGATGAGAATGATGACGGAACGGCGGTCCAACCCAAGAGAGCGGAGGAGGCCGAGTTCCGCACGTCGGCGGGCAACGTTGGCGGCGACGGTGTTGGTGACGAGAAACATGCCGACGACCAAGGCAATCAGTGACAGGGCGGTGAGGTTGAGTTGGAAGGCGCCGAGCATTTTCTCCACTTCCTGTCCCCTGCGTTCCGGGGAACCGGCCCGGGCGTGGGCGGGGAGGTTCGGGGCGAGGCGTTCGAGCAGGGAGGATCGGACCGCGGTAATTTTTCCCGAGGCATCCGGCCGCAGGAGCGCTTCGATGCGGTCGATCTGACCTCCCAAAGCGAAAGATGATTGGACGGTGGCGATATCGGCGATGGCCAGGTGATCGTCTGCTCCCAGCAGATCGGGAGAGGGTTCGAGCATGAAGCGGACCCGAAGGTTGGCCTGATGGCCGGCGGAAACGGCCCGGAGAGTGTCTCCCGGGCGGAGGTGAAGCCGGTCGGCAAGAGGCCGGGTCAGGGCGATCGTGTCGGGTTCCGAGACAAAGGCGATGGCGTCGGTGGGGGAGCGGAGGGCATCCTCGAGGCGGTAGGTCACGAGTTCCTGGTTGGAAAACGGGTCGACGCCGACGAGGTGAAGGAATTCCCCGGGATGATCCGGCAAGGAGGCGACAAGTTGGATGGTCGGGGTGACTTCCCGTACGGCGGGGTCGTTGCGGAGAAGAAGGATGAGTTTTTCGGGCAGGCGGAAGCCCTGGCCTTCGATGGTGAAATCGGGGCGGCCGGCCACGAGGTCGAGGGAGGCGCGAAATGAACGGAGGGCGGTTTCGTTGACGGTTTGAATTGCGACGATGGCGGCGACTCCGACGGCGAGGGCGAGGAGGTTGAGTAGGGAAAGGGTTTTATGCCGGAAAAAATCACGGCCCCCGTGGGAAAGGAAGACGCGGAGGGTGGGGAACCAGTTCAAGATGAGGAATGGATCCGGCCGTCGACCAGAGCAATCCGGCGATGGGCGGTCCGGGCAATTTCTTCGCTGTGGGTCACGAGGACCACAGTGGTTTTTTCCTGACGGGCGAGCCGGGTGATCAGATCGATCACCATCGTGCTGGAGGAGGAGTCGAGATTGCCTGTGGGTTCATCGGCGAGAAGAATCGAAGGTTGGTGGATGAGGGCCCGGGCCAAGGCGGCTCGTTGGAGTTGTCCTCCCGAGAGCTGATGGGGGCGATGGTGGGAACGATCGCTGAGGCCGACGGTGGAGAGGAGATCACGGGCACGGTTCCGGGCGGGGGTGTTGACCCGACCGGATAGGAGGAGGGGAAGGAGGACGTTTTCTTCAACCGTGAGAGTGGGGAGAAGGTGAAAAAATTGGAAAACAAAGCCGATTTTGAGTCGTCGGAGTGCGGTAAGTTTGTCGTCACTGAGAGAGTGGAGCGGGTGACCTTCGAGGTAGGCTTGGCCTGAGGTGGGAGTGTCGAGGGCGCCGAGGATATGGAGGAGGGTGCTTTTTCCGCAACCGCTGGGACCCGTGATGGCGACGATTTCGCCGGGAAGGATTTTCAGGGTGACACCACGCAAGGCATCCACACGGGCTTCGCCAGCTTCATACGATTTATGGAGATCACGGGTTTCGAGCATGGAGGGGTTAAATCCTATCTGTGGATAAGTTGTAAGAAAACCAATATTCCAAGTATTTTGAAAAATGCTATCTACATAACATACAATAATTTATGTATTTTTATTTGATATGTGAATAAGTTGTGTAAAACCCTTATTCTAGGTGCTGTTGCGGGGGGGGTGATTGAAGGGGCAGTTGTGGGGACTAAAACGCCCAAGTGACCGAGAGGGTGGGGCCGATGGAATCGAGTCCGACATTTTCATGATCCGGTTCGGAGAGACCCCCGTTGGAGATGTGTTGATAAAGGATGCCGAGATTGACCGAGAGTTGATCCATGACCGGGATTCTTATTCCTGTCCCGATAGTGAAGCTGAAGCAGAAGTCTTGTCCTTGGGAATTGGGGGCGCCGGTGGCATCTGTGAACATGAAACCGACCCTGGATTCAAGGTAAGGGACAACGGGCCATCCTTCCTGGATGAAGTTGTAGCGAGGACCGAACAGGCCTCCCGTGAACCAGGGGTTGGGTCCGTGAATGACTGGGGCGTACATGCCGCTAAAGAGGAATTCTGTATTGCCACGGTTCCAGCCTTCATTTCCGATCTGGTCCAACTGCCATCCCACGGTGATGAGTTGGGGGAGATACCGATAATTGTTCGAGTTGTTGATGGAAAAGAGTCCGGCTGTTTCGGCCGAGAGGCTGACCACGTCCTCGCCAAAGAGGCGGGAGGAATCGGAAACTGGGGCTTGGGTGCCGGAGTCGTTGATTGTTGTGCCCGACCAACTTGTGTTCACCCAAGGGATAATCATGACCAAGCCAAGGAGGGCCGCTAGAAGACGATTTGTCTCCTGCGACTTTCTTAAGTTGATCATGGGTAGCGTCATGAGGGGAGAGTATTTTCGGTTTTCGGAAGATATGTAAACACGAATTTTCTGTTTGGGAATACTTTTTATCTATATATCATTAAAAACAATGAGACATATTTGGATCACAGGAGGGGGTGGTTTTATCGGATCGAATCTCGTTTTACGGCTCCAAGAGGAGTTTCCGGAAGCCTCGCTTACGGTTTTGGATGATTTCCGGAGCGGATCCTTTCCCAACCTTGAGGGGTATCGGGGCGATTTTGTGGCGGCGGACATTTCCCGGTTGGATTGGGATGCGGAATTTCGCGGAAGAAGGCCGGATGCGATGTTTCACCTGGCCTCGATCACGGACACGACCCTGCAGGATCAAAAAATCCAAACGCATGACAATGTCGAGGGATTCCGTCGGTTGCTCGACTATCTCCGCCCCGAAAAGACTCCGATCGTGTATGCCTCCAGCGCCGCGACTTATGGAATCCGGGCGGGGGTGAACCGGATCGGAGATCCTTTGGCACCGGCGAACGCATATGCGTTTTCAAAAGTTCAGTTGGAGAATCTGGCCCGGAAGGTTCGGGAAGAAGAGCCTTCATGGAAGATTGCCGGACTCCGGTATTTCAACGTGTACGGACCCCGCGAGGGGCACAAAGGGGTGCCGGCGAGCATGGCTTGGCATCTGGCCGGGCAGATGCTTCTCGGAAAACGTCCGAGAATTTTTAAGCACGGCGAGCAGAAGCGGGATTTTGTTTACGTCAAAGACATCGTCTCCATGACCGTGGCGGCGATGAAATCGGGGAAAGCGGGGGTGTGGAACGCGGGGTCGGGCGAACCGAGAAGTTTCAATGAAATGGTGAAGGGATTGAACGGGGTGCTGGGAACGAAATTCAAGCCGGAGTATTTCCCGTGTCCCTATCTCTTTTACCAGACCCATACCGAGGCGGACATGTCGGCCACCCAAAGGGATTTGGGGATCCGGCCCAAGTACAGTCTCGAGGATGGTTTACGGGATTATTTTGAATCCGGATGGCTTACGCGAGGTCGGCCCAAGGCCAAGACCCGGAGGAAATAACCTTTAGGCCGGCGGAGTCGTCGTGGGCCGGATGGACACATCCGATCCGGGAACTGCCCTTTCCAAGGCTCCGCGGATCGCATCGATCCGTCTTTGCGCCTCCCCCATCAAAAGAAGGGGATCAAACTCGAGAAAAATTTCCACGTAGACATGAGGGCCGGAGCGGCGGGTGCGGATTTTGTGCAATCGTTCGTAATCGTCCAAATGCTGAACGAGTTGACGCAGGATACGAAGTTGGGTGGTTTCTTCGACCGTGGCGTCGAGCAGATCCACAACGGAGGAAGAAGCCATGGCCCAAGCGGCATGGAGCATGAAAAGGACTCCGAGCAAAGAGGCAAGAGGGTCGAGGTACCAACTCCACGATTCCGTTTGAAAAAAGTAGGCCACCAAGAGGGCGGACCCCATCAAGGCATCGAAGCTGGCCTTGGAAAACCAGAGGCGAGCCTGGGATTCCATAATGATGGAGGCCTGTTCCCGGGCCAGTCGTCGGGTTCGGAAGCAGATTCCATAACCAATCACGCTGTAAAGTCCGAAAATCAAAATTCCGGGGAGGGTTCCATGCGCCATTCTTGGTTCATGTAAATGATGGGTCGCCCTCCAAGTAATAAAGACAGCCGAAGCAAGCATGGCGGCGCCGATCGTGAGGCTCGCCAGATTTTCCAGCTTCCCGATTCCGTAGGTGAACTGATGGTCGGGGGAGCGACGGACGGCGCGGATGGTCAGGACGGCGGCCAGAACGGAGAGAAAGTCGGCAAACTCCTTCAGCACATCGCCCAAAATCGTGACCGAGTTGGAGAAATAAGCAGCCGTTCCCATGAGACAAAGATCGAGCAGGCAAAAAAGGAGGGCATGTTGCAGGCTGCGCTCGCGGGTGCCGGGGGAGGAAGAGATCATCGCGGAGACTGGTGGAACACCGGAAACTCGTCTAGAAATCAGGGGATGAAAATGAATCCCGCCGCTTGGATACGGATTTTTCCTGGAGCCAGAAAAAAGATTTTTAAAAAAGGAGAGGTCATGGTCTTGGAAGGGGGGTCCGCACGTGAACTTTTCGTGATTTTATCCGGAAAGGTAAGGGTGGAGAAGAGGATTCGGGGGCGGGATCCCCTGGTTTTGGCGAGGTTGGGCCCGGGGGAGATTTTGGGGGAGCTTTCGATTCTGACCGGGCGGCGCCGCTCGGCCTCGGCGGTGGCGGAGGTCAAAGTGGCGGCCCTGCTGGTTCCTTCGGTTCAGGTGAAGGCGATGTTGGTCGGAGGGCGGGGAGTGAAGGGCAGGTTTCAGGAACAGATGATGGAATCCCTGGCCCGGAGACTTGTGCGTTTGCTAGAAAGATTGCCGATGTATCAGGGGGTTTTCGCGGAACCCCGCACGGCGGCTGGATTGCGCCGGGCGATGGAAAAGATGTACGCGAATTGGGCGATTTAAGGGGTCCGTAAGCTTGGCGAAAGAAAAGATGCGGGTAATTTAAGGTCATGGCCACCCGTACAGCTGGGGCGGTGAGGCGGTCTACTTCCGCCTCCCCTGACGACTCTTGGGAAAATTTCGGACGGGCCATGCTTCGCGCCCGTTTTGCCGAAGACAAACTGGCAAGTCTTTACCGGGCGGGGCGGATTGTGGGAGGAGTCTATCTGGGTCGGGGACAGGAGGCTTTAAGTGCGGCGGGTGGGGTGGCTTTACGGAAGGGGGATGTTTTTGCTCCTTTGATCCGCGACATGGCGGGTCGACTCGCCTTTGGGGAACCCTTGATCGATGTGATGCGGACTTATCTGGGATCGCGGTTGGGGCCGATGAGGGGGCGGGACGGGAATATTCACCGTGGGGATCTTGCCCGCGGGATTCTGCCGATGATCAGTCACTTGGGTGCGATGGTTTCCGCCACGGCGGGGGTTCTGTTGGCCAAAAGAATGAAAAAAGAGAAAGGCAGCGTGGGGCTGACCTGCTTGGGGGACGGTGCGACTTCCACCGGCTCCTTTCATGAAGGGCTTAATGTGGCCGCGGTCGAGAAATTACCACTGGTGGTGGTTGTGGCCGATAATGCCTATGCCTATTCGACTCCCAAGGACCGCCAGTTCGCCTGTGCCGATCTTCTCGACCGGGCGAAAGGATATGGCATCGAAGGCGAAGGAGTGGACGGAACCGATCCGGAGGCCTGTCTGAATGTTCTTGGCCGGGCGGTGCAAAAGGCCAGGGAGGGATCCGGTCCGCAGTTGGTCGTCGGGAGATTGTTGCGACTCTGCGGTCACGGGGAGCATGACGATGGCTTGTATGTTGAAAAAGACCTGAAAAATTCCGAGAGGGGGAGGGACTGTCTGGGCGTGATGGAGAAAATGACGCAAGATCGCGGGATGGGAAAAGATTGGGAGAAGTGGAAGGAGTCGGCCCATCAGGAAGTGGAGGAGGCGGTGAAGAAGGCCTCGGAGGAGCCGGTGCCTGATCCTTTCGAGGAGGATTGGCGGGCCACCCGGACCCAAGGGGCGGCGGAGGCGTGGGTCGAGGAATGAGCATCACCTATCTGGATGCAATCCGGGCCGCCCAAGAGAAGGCGCTGCGGGATGATCCGAGTGTTTTCATCTATGGACAGGATGTCGGGAAATTCGGCGGGGCGTTCAAGGCAACCAAAAATCTGGCCGAAAAATATCCGGGCAGGGTGATTGATTCGCCCATCTCCGAGGATGCCATGGTCGGCTTGGCGGTCGGGGCGGCGATGGAAGGAATGAAGCCGGTGGTCGAGATGCAGTTTGCCGATTTTTCCACCGTGGGCCTGAATCAGATGCTGAATCATGCGGCCACAACGTATTGGCGGACAGGGCGGCCCTGCCCAATGGTGCTGCGATTGCCCTCCGGCGGAACTCCAGGGAGCGGTCCGTTTCACAGTCAGTCGATGGAAACGATTTACTCGCACTATCCGGGCTTGGTGGTGATGACGCCCGCCACGGTGGAGGACGCCTACAGCATGCTGCTCGAAGCGATTGGTATGGAGGATCCCGTGGTCTTTTGTGAACACAAACTTCTATATTACCATCTGAAGGCGGAGGCCCTGCCCTCCGAGGCAGTCCCGGCATTCCGTGCTCACGTCGCGCGTCCAGGGCGGGATGTGACCTGTGTGGCCTATAGCGCGATGGTGCACGAAGCTTTGGCAGCGGCGGAAGAACTGGCGGGAGAGGGCCATGAGATTGAAGTGGTGGATCTCCGGACGGTGAAGCCCCTCGATACAGACACGATTTTGGCGAGCGTGGCACGCACCGGGCGATTGCTGGCGGTCGGAGAATCGTGGCCTTGGGGTGGGGCTTCGGCGGAAGTCGTGGCGAGGGTGGCTTCGGAAGGATTTGAACTGCTGGATGCCCCTCCACAGAGGTTGAATGCAAAGGACACGCCGATTCCCTACCATCCAAATTTATGGGCGGCCCATCGACCTACGGCCGTCCGGATCGCCGCCGCGTTGAGGGAAGTCCTGCGCTACTAGAAAACATCCCATCCAGAAGCCGAGGTGTGACAACACACTCGACGATTTCAAATCGGGAGGGCATACTCCACTCCTTCAAATATCCTTATGGCCAAAGAGATCACCATGCCTGCGTTGAGTCCCTCGATGACCGAGGGCGTACTGGCCAAGTGGCATAAAAAAGTCGGCGATACCATCAAGCCCGGCGAAGTGATCGCCGAAGTCGAGACCGACAAAGCGACGATGGATCTCGAGGCCTACGACAAGGGTACCATTTTACAGATTTCCGCTCCCGAGGGTTCCAAAGTCGCGATCAACGGACGAATCGCCATCGTCGGGGAGCCCGGCGAGAAGGTGGATTCTTTCAGCGCCCCGGCTCCGGTGGCCTCTGCCAACCCAACCGCCAAGACTGCGACGAGCAGCGCTCCGGCTCCCGCGGCTGTTGCGGTTCCTGCCGTGACAGCGGTGAACATGGGGCGGGTCAAGATTTCACCATTGGCCAAGAAGGTCGCTGCGGAGAAGGGGGTGGATGTGAGCCGGGTGGCGGGAACTGGGCCCGGGGGCAGAATCGTTCGTCGGGATGTGGAAGGGGCCGGCGGTGGTCCGGGGCGCGTTTCCGTTGGAATTTTTGGCGGGAAGCCGATCGCGCAGGACGGGATACGTCCGGTTTCCCAGATGCGGGCGGCGATCGCCCGTCGTTTGGTCGAGAGTAAGACCACGGCTCCCCATTTCTACGTCGAACGGGAGGTGGATGCGGCTCCGTTGGCCAAATTGCGGGCTTCGGCGAATGCCGCGCTCGAGATGGCGGGGGAAAAGTTGAAGCTGAGCGTGAACGATTTTGTTTTGAAGGCAGCGGTGGAGGCACTTCGGAGGGTTCCGGGGGTCAACTGCTCGTGGGAAGGGGCTTCCATCCGGCAACATGGGGCGGTGCATCTGGCCTTTGCGGTGGCGTTGCCCGACGGATTGATCACGCCGGTGATCCGCAACGCGCATGCCAAAGATTTCCGTACGATCGCCCGGGAAGCCAAGGATCTCGGGGCGAAGGCGAAGGCCGGAAAGTTGCAACCGGAGGAGTACACGGGCGGAACCTTTACCGTGAGTAACCTCGGGATGATCGGAGTGGAGAGATTTTCGGCGATTTTGAATCCTCCCCAGGCGGCGATTTTGGCCGTGGGGGCAACGGTCAAAAAACCGGTGGTGGCATCGAACGGGGCGATTGTTCCGGGCGAAAGAATGAGTCTGACCGTTTCGGCCGATCACCGGGTGGTGGACGGCCTAATGGCGGGTGAGTTTCTCAAAGCGCTGGTGGAAGTGTTGGAAAGTCCCGGCGTTCTTTTGATGTAAGGGAAATTTATGGCGACCTATGATCTGGCAGTTTTAGGTGGAGGCCCGGCCGGCTACGTCGGGGCGATCCGTGCGGCTCAACTGGGCAAGAAGGTTATCGTCATCGAGAAGGAACGTGCGGGTGGAACCTGCCTGAACTGGGGATGTATTCCCTCCAAGTCGCTTCTTAAGAACGCCGAGGTGTATCAGCACATCCTGCACGCCGAGGAATACGGGATCACCACAGGGAAGGTTTCCTTTGATTTTGCGAAAGTGATCGGGCGAAGCCGGAACGTTTCCGACCGGATTGCAAAGGGAGTTGAGTTCCTCCTGAAAGCCAAGAAGGTGGATTATCTGGTTGGGGAAGGAAAGTTGGGGACGGACCGCAAGATCAAGGTGAAGACGACCGACGGGAAGAGTCAGGTGATTGAGGCAACGAATGTCATGTTGGCGACCGGATGTCTGCCGAGGGTTCTCCCCGGGATGAAAGTGGACGGCAAGGTGGTGATGACCAGTCGCGAGGCGCTGGAGATGAAGAAGCAACCCAAAAGCATCATCATTCTCGGGGCGGGGGCGATCGGAGTGGAGTTCGCCTATTTCCTGAACTCGTTTGGAACCAAGGTGACTCTCGTCGAGATGAAGCCGAGGGTTTTGCCGATCGAGGATGAGGAGATTTCCGACATGTTGGGCAAGAACCTGGCCAAGCAGGGGATCGAGATCCTGACCGAAACTTCCATGGAAAGCGTCACCGCATCGGCTTCCGGGGTGAAGGTGAAGTTGTCGGGGAAAAACGCCAAGACGATCGAAGCGGATGCGTTGCTCTGTGCGGTCGGGGTTCAGGCAAATCTGGACGGTGCGCTGGATGCAGGGGTGAAGCTGGATCTGGATCGGGGTTATGTGAAAGTGGACGGAAGATACAAGAGTTCGATGGCAGGAGTATTTGCCGCCGGGGATATCATCGGACCGCCTTGGCTGGCCCATGTCGCGTCGTTTGAGGCGATCGAGGCGGTAAACGGAATTTTTGATGCCAAGTATCAACCCAAGAAGGTCGGGGCATTCCCCGGGTGCACCTACTGCCAACCGCAGGTCGCGAGCATTGGGCTGACCGAAGCCGCGGCGAAAGAGAAGAAGCTGAAGTTCAAAGTCGGCCGGTTCCCATATCGAGCGAGTGGTCGCGCGGTGGCTAGCGGCGATTCGGAAGGAATGGTGAAGATTCTCATCGGAGAACCGCATGGAGAGATTCTTGGGGCGCATATCATCGGAGCTGAAGCGACCGAACTGATCGGGGAGGTCGGCCTTGGAATGACATTGGAAGCCACGGCGGATGAGATTGCCGGCACGATTCATGCGCACCCGACGTTGACTGAGATGATTAAGGAAGCGACCGAAGCGGCGGTCGGACACGCGATTCATATTTAGTTTCAAGCGCGAAGCCTGGTGGCACGACGTTGTGGCGTGGAAAGTGGAAGGCGGGAGGTCTGAGCGGATTCGGGTTTGACATAAATATGGAAAAACCATATTTATGGGA
>Ga0214917_10003647_pt1 | contig 17640 bp, 16 predicted proteins | sample LL_1208_BB_MetaG_FD_177983 | JGI IMG/M metagenome (GOLD analysis project Ga0214917, IMG submission 177983) | Freshwater microbial communities from Lake Lanier, Atlanta, Georgia, United States - LL_1208_BB | ecosystem: Environmental > Aquatic > Freshwater > Lake | place: USA: Georgia | collected... | reverse complement strand
GTTGCCGACATTCCTCTGGAGAGAATCCAAAAGCGGGGAATGAAGGATAACTACTGGTCAACTGGTCAGCCTGGACCAGCTGGACCTTGTAGTGAGATCTACTACGACCGTGGACCTTCATACGGTATTGAGGGTGGACCTGAAGCCGACGAAGACCGATACATCGAGATTTGGAACCTTGTGTTCATGCAGTATGAACGTGGTCAAGGTGGCGGCAAAGAGAACTTTGAGATTCTCGGTGAACTACCAAAGAAGAACATCGATACAGGTATGGGGCTAGAGCGCGTTGCATTCCTTATGCAAGGTGTTGAGAACCTTTATGAAATCGATCAGGTTCGCCCAGTTCTAGACCTTGCAGCTGAACTAGCAGGTAAAACTTACGGAGCAGACGAGAACGACGACGTTCGCCTAAGAGTTGTTGCAGACCACGTACGTAGTGCACTCATGCTTATCTCCGATGGAGTAAGCCCCGGTAACGATGGACGCGGCTATGTGCTCAGAAGACTTCTTCGCAGAACTGTTCGCGCCATGAGACTTCTAGGTGTCAACGAACCAGTATTTGCAAAGCTATTCCTAACTTCTAAGAACGCAATGGTTGATGCATATCCAGATCTTGAAGAGCAGTACTCAAGAATTGATGCCACTGTAAGAGCAGAGGAAGAAGCATTCCTGAGAACATTAGTTTCCGGAACATCAGTACTTGATGCAGCGATTGAAGCGGCTAAGAGCTCTGGTAAGAGTGAACTTGATGGAGCAACTTCATTCCTGCTTCACGACACCTATGGTTTCCCAATTGATCTGACAGTTGAAATTGCTGAAGAGTCCGGCTTGTCTGTTGATCGTGATTCATTCACTGCGCTGATGCTTGAGCAAAAGACTAGGGCTAAAGCTGATGCCAAGCTCAAGAAGTCAGGTGCTACAGATCTAAGTGTCTATGGTGAATTTAGAACTCTTGGCCTTACAAGATTTGCTGGCTACGAGTCGCTCGAAGCTGAAGGTAAAGTTCTAGGAATTATTCACGATGGTAACTCAGTTTCAAAAGCTGAGGCTGGTTCTGTAGTCGAGGTGATTCTTGATGAAACAAGTTTCTACGCTGAGTCCGGTGGTCAAGCTGCAGACGCTGGTTTGATTATCGGTAACGGTTTCGAACTTGAAGTATTAGATGTCCAGAAGCCAGTTAAGGGTTTGGTATCACACAAGGTTCTTGTTAAATCCGGTGGAGTTGAGTTAGAGAACAGCGTTCGTACAAACGTTGATGCTAACTGGCGTTTAGGTGCAGCTCAGTCTCACTCAGGTACTCACGTAGTTCACGCTGCCCTTAGACAAGTTTTAGGCCCAACAGCATTGCAGTCAGGTTCATACAACAAGCCTGGTTATCTACGACTTGACTTCTCTTGGAACTCCGCGCTCTCTGCTGAAACTCGTTCAGAGATCGAAGAGATCAGTAACATCGCTATCAGATCTGATCTTGCTGTTAGTGCACAATTCATGTCGCTTCCTGAAGCTAAAACCTGGGGAGCAGTTGCACTCTTTGGTGAAACCTATGACGAGAGCGTTCGCGTAGTGCAAATCGGTGGGCCTTGGTCTAGAGAGCTCTGTGGTGGAACCCACGTTGCTAGAAGTTCACAGATTGGCTTAGTTTCAATCACCAATGAATCTTCAGTTGGATCTGGTTCAAGAAGACTTGAAGCTCTAGTTGGTTTAGATGCAATCTCTTCATTCAACCGCGACCGCCTGCAGCTACAAGTAATAGCCGAAGCGCTGAAGACTAACCCTTCGAATGCAGCGGAGCGTATTTCTCAGTTCCTCCAAGAACTAAAGGACACTCAAAAAGAACTTGCCGCATTCCAAAGCGCTGCTTTAAGTTCAAGGGTTCCCGAACTAATTGCCTCAGGTAAAGAACTAGGCAAAGCAACTTTGATTAGTGGAACAGTTGATCACGTTTCTAGCGTTGAATCTCTTCGTGACCTAGCAATCAAGGTCAGAGACAACTCAAATGCAAGCGCAACAGTCATCGCAATATTCGGTGTCGTTGATTCAAAGCCTGCTGTTGTGGTTGTTGCAAACGAGCTTGCGCAGGCAAATGGCGTTCAGGCTGGGGAACTTGTAAAGACCGCGAGCCAGATTCTTGGTGGTGGCGGTGGAGGTAAGTCTGACATCGCACAGGGCGGCGGATCCAATCCAGCTGAGATTCCTAACGCCATCAAGGCAATCGTCGAGAGCCTGAGCTAGTCCTTGCGCACTGGCCGAAGATTGGCAATAGATGTCGGCAAGGTTCGAGTCGGCTTAGCTATCTCAGACTTCCACGGCATTCTTGCCTCGCCTCTGACAACAATCCCCAGAGATGTTCTAAACGAAAACCTTGATGCACTCATTAGTTCGGTCGAAGACTTCGAAGGGCTTCTGGAAATCTACGTTGGCCTACCTATCAACATGAAGGGGGAGATGACCTCATCCACCGATGATGCCATCCTCGTAGCAAGCCAAATAGCAAACTCTACATCTATTCCTGTTCGCCTTATTGACGAAAGACTTACGACTGCACTTGCAAACCAGCAACTTAGAAGTCTGGGAAAGTCCCAGAAAGACGCTAGAAGCACAATTGATCAGATGGCTGCAGTCGCAATCCTGGAATACGCTTTTCAAATAGAAGCAAATAGCGATACTGCTCCAGGGGTTTCTCTGGAGGATTGGAGAGAAGAGAATGACTGAGCAGTTTCAGAATTCAAAAAGATCTCCAAAAAAGCCTAAGTTTGCAAAGCTACTCTTAGCTCTTGTTCTCGTCGGTGGCCTTGTTGCCGGAGTTGGATACGTAAACCGTTCTTCTATCCGTGGGTTCATCGATAGCTTCTCAGAAGAAGAGTTCAGTGGTGAAGGTAATGGTTCAACAGAATTTACAGTCGCCAAAGGTGACACAGGGGAAACTGTAGCGAAGCATTTGGCTGAACAGGGCGTTACCAAGGATTACGCAACTACATTGCGGCACATAATCTCAGCCAACCCGACATTCTTCCCAGGTACTTATTCGATTCCACTTCAAATCAGTAGCAACAAAGCAATTGAATTGCTAACTAACCCAACAAACATGCAAACCAACAAGGTAACTATTCCTGAAGGTTGGAGAGTCAAAGACATCATCTTAAGACTCTCTAAGGTAACTGGGATTAGTGTTGCAAAGTTCGAGGCTGAAGCTGAAGACCTAGCTCAGTTCGATCTGCCAAAGGCTGCTCCATCGCTTGAAGGCTATCTTTTCCCTGCAACATATTCTTTTGATAAGTCATTGGATGCCAAGGGCATTCTGACAATCATGGTGAATCGTATGAAGCAAGAACTAGAGCGATATGGTGTTGCGAAGAAAGATTGGCACAAGACTCTCACGCTCGCCTCAATCGTTCAGCGTGAAGCTAGGTTGACCGATGACTTCTACAAAGTCTCCCGAGTATTCAGGAACCGGTTGGACATCAACATGGCCTTACAGTCATGTGCAACTGCTTCTTATGGAGTTGGTGAGTTCTCGATCATCGTTACCAACAGGATCCTCAACGACGACAATCCATACAACACTTACAAGTACGCGGGGCTGCCGATAGGACCCATTGCCGCACCAGGTTCACTCGCGCTAGATGCAACTCTGCATCCTGTTGATGGATCTTGGCTGTATTTCGTGACTTGGAACCTAAAGACCGGTGAGACCATCTTTAGCAACACTTACGCTGAGCACCAAGCAGGAATTGTGAAGTGGGATCAGTGGATGGCTGAGAATCCAGGTTGGGATGAGTAAGAAGTCATTCGCTGTTCTAGGGGATCCGATCTCACACAGCCTTAGTCCTAAGATTCACGCTGCTGCTTACAAGTACCTGAACCTTGATTACTCCTATGAAGCCGTCCAGGTTGCTGCCGGTTCTCTTGAGAAATTCATCAATGAGAGTGGAGCGAAGTACTCAGGTTTCTCCATCACCATGCCACTCAAGTTTGAGGCTGCTGCATTTGCAAACCATTCAGAGCTACTTGGTACCGGAGTCTGCAACACGCTTGTAAGAAACGAATCAGGGTTTTCTGGACACAACACAGACGTTTACGGTATTCAGATGGCTGTGAAGAGCGTTATTCGGAATCCGGTCAAGAGCGTCGCAATCCTAGGTTCTGGTGCGACAGCAAGATCAGCGGTAGTTGCTTCGATAGGGATTGTAGGAGTGACGAACATTACGGTCTTTGCACGAGACACAGAGAAAGCTGCTGCTCTCAATGCGCTACTTTCTGGGGATGAGGTTTCCTTCGGATCAAGTAGCTTGGCTGATTTCACTGGTGGCTTCGACCTAACGATAAACACTTTGCCTGCTGGAACCGTTAACTCGCTCCGTATTACCCCAAATCAGACTGGCTTCCTTCTGTCAGCGGGGTATTCAACCGTAGATTCCGATTTCAATAATCAGTTCTCGAGTAACCATTTGATTGCTGGGACCGAAATGTTGATTTGGCAAGCGGTACAGCAGGTCAAGCTATTCGCGGGGCAGGACATTGATGTCAGCGCCATTGATGAAGCAGTACTGGCTTACGTTATGAGACAGGCTCTTTAGTAATAGCGGCTGAGATGTGCGAGAATAGTCAAATGTTACGTTGGCTAACCGCAGGTGAATCACATGGTCCACTACTTACCGCTGTCCTTGAAGGGCTTCCTGCTGGGGTCGAACTCACTACAGAAGACATTCAGGGTGCTCTAGCTAGAAGAAGACTGGGCTATGGACGCGGCGCTCGCATGAAGCTTGAGCAAGACCAAGCCACCATTACTGGCGGTGTCCGCCATGGATTAACCATGGGTGGTCCAGTTGCGATCAACATTGCAAACACCGAATGGCCTAAGTGGTCACAGATTATGTCAGCCGACCCTGTTGATGAATCAGAACTTACCGGTGCAAGAGCAGAGGCTCTTACACGTCCAAGGCCTGGACATGCAGATTTCACAGGAATGCAAAAGTATGGCTTCCTAGACAGCAGACCAGTACTAGAGCGTGCTTCGGCTCGTGAAACAGCTGCGAGGGTCGCTCTTGGCGAAGTTGCTTCAGCTTTCCTTAGAACTCTAGGAATCAAACTAGTCACTCACACTGTTGCCATTGGCAAAGTTTCAGCTCCAGCTGATATTGCTCTACCTAGACCAGAAGATGTTGAGCGTATTGACGAGGATCCTCTAAGAGCATTCAATTCCCAACTCAGTGCTGAAATGATTGCTGAAGTTGATGCTGCGCATAAAGATGGTGACACTCTAGGTGGCGTTGTCGAGGTTTTGGTTTATGGAATGCCCCCAGGTGTTGGGTCATTTGTCCACTGGGATAGAAGACTGGATAGCCAGCTAGCTGGCGCACTTATGGGAATCCAGGCAATCAAAGGTGTTGAAGTTGGAGATGGGTTCGAAACTGCTCGCAGACGTGGTTCAGAAGCCCATGACGAAATTGCTGTTGCTGAGAGTGGTTTAGTCGAGAGACTAACTGACCGTGCTGGCGGAATTGAAGGCGGTATGAGTAACGGCGAGATTATCCGCGTGCGTGCTGCCATGAAACCAATCTCGACTGTTCCAAGGGCTTTGAAGACTATCGATGTTGCAACTGGTGAAGAAGCTAAGGCACATCACCAAAGATCAGACGTTTGTGCTGTTCCTGCAGCTGGAGTAGTTGCTGAAGCTATGGTTGCTCTCACTATTGCTAATGCTGTGCTTGAGAAGTTTGGGGGAGATTCTGTCAAGGAAACTCTTCGCAACATGAACTCATACTTAGAGAGCATTCCAGATACCTTGCGCTCAAACATCGCACGCTAAAGACAAATGGATACCAAGCCAATAGTTCTTATCGGCCCTATGGGGGTTGGTAAGTCAACGATTGGAAAGAAGTTAGCTAAGAAACTAGGACTCACTTTCGTCGACACTGACTTGATGATTGTCAAAGAGCACGGCCCTATTCCTGAGATATTCAAGGACAAGGGTGAGGCAGTCTTTAGAAATTTTGAAGAGCTGGCACTCGCTGAGGCTGTAAAGTTTCCGCAGGTTATTGCAACCGGGGGTGGCGCTGTTCTAAGGGGCAAAAACCAGCGTGCAATCGAAAACGCTATCGTTATCTACCTTTCAACCAACGGCCAGCACATGAAATCTCGTCTTGCAAATGGCAATCGACCGTTACTTGAAAACGGAATCAGTGACTGGAAGCGCATCTACGAGGAACGCAAGCCTTTATACGAGCGCTTATGCGATTTTGAAATCGACTGCTCTGCGGCGAGTTTGTCGAAGACAATCACTGAGATTTGCACGAAACTTGAGGAATTATGAATTACGAAGTGATTAGAGCCGACGGCTCACCAGGCTACGACATCTACTTTGGCCGTGGCTTGTTAGGGCAAGTTTCTGAAGCTCTAGGGTCAGCGGTCAAGAAGGTTCTGATCGTTTACCCAGAAGCTCTTGAAGCAAGCGCTGCAGTTATTGCTGAAACTCTAAGAGATACCAGTCGAGAAGTTTGGCTCTTCCCAGTTGCCGATGGAGAATCTGCAAAGACTGATCAGTGGCTTGGAGCCGCTTGGTCCTACCTAGGACAAGCTGAATTCTCACGTTCCGATGCGGTTATTGGTTTAGGTGGGGGAGCAACTACGGATCTAGCTGGATTCATTGCTGCGACTTGGTTGCGAGGAATTGCTGTAGTGCATATTCCAACCACGCTATTGGCGATGGTTGACGCTGCAATTGGTGGCAAGACCGGAATCAATACTTTGGAAGGTAAGAACCTCGTTGGAGCTTTCCATGAACCCAAGGCAGTGATTGTTGATTTAGATTCACTTGAGTCGTTGCCAAAGATTGAACTTATTTCAGGCTTTGGAGAAATCGTCAAGTACGGTTTTATTTCTGATCCACGCATTCTGGAACTAATCGAAGAAGATGTCGATGATGCTCGTGACACCAAGTCAGATAGATTCGCTGAACTTGTAAAGCGTTCGATTGCTATCAAGACAGAAGTAGTTGCCTCAGATTTCAAGGAGAGTTCTAGAAGAGAGATCTTGAACTACGGGCACACTCTTGGGCACTCGATTGAGCTAGTTGAGCATTACAAATGGAAACACGGACATGCTGTTTCAGTAGGACTTGTCTTTGCAGCCGAACTAGGAAGACTTTCTGGGCGACTAGATGATGTGACAGCTGATAGACACCGCAGCATTCTTGACCTTCTAGAGCTACCAACCTCTTACCCTTCGGACCGCTGGGAAGCTCTTTTCACTGGAATGCAGGTAGATAAGAAGAGCCGTGGTGGAATCCTACGATTCGTCGTGCTCGACGGACTAGGTAAGCCAGGGATATTAGAAGCTCCGACAAAGGACCTACTTTTTGCCGCCTATCAAGAGATTTGCAAGTAGTTAGATAGATTTAGACCATGACTCAAGTTCTTATCCTCAATGGCCCAAACCTAAACCGTTTAGGCTCCCGTGAACCGGATGTTTACGGAACACAGAGCTACGAAGACCTTGTTGCGATCGCTCAGGTAGAGGCAGACAGACTTGGGTTCACCGTCTCAGTCAAGCAGAGCAACGATGAAGCCGAACTAATCAATTGGATTCATGAGGCTGTTGATTCAAGCACCCATGTCATCATCAACCCAGCAGCTTTCACCCACTACTCATACGCATTGAGAGACGCTTGTGCGCTGATCACCACAGCAGGGCTAAAACTGATCGAGGTTCACATCTCAAACCCTCACGCCAGAGAGACCTTCAGACACACCTCAGTAATCTCAGGGGTGGCAACCGGTGTCATCGCTGGTTTTGGGTTTGATTCTTACCGTCTAGCCTTAGTTCAACTTTCCCACTGATAAACTGCAATAGGCCGTTTGGCCCCAAACAATCACCAGCGAGGCACAAATGGCAACTAGCAACGACCTAAAAAATGGCATGGTTCTGTCAATGGACAACCAACTTTGGACCGTCATCGAATTTCAACACGTAAAGCCTGGTAAGGGTCCAGCGTTCGTAAGAACCAAGCTTAAGAACGTAATCTCAGGCAAGGTTATTGACCGTACTTTAAACGCTGGCGTAAAGATTGACACAGCGACTGTTGATAAGCGTGAAATGCAGTACCTATACAGCGATGGCGATGGCTACGTATTCATGGACACTCAGGACTACGACCAGATCACTCTTTCAAACACACTTGTTGGTGATGCAGCTAACTACCTTTTGGAGAACCAGCAGGCAATCGTTGCGATTCACGAAGGCAACCCAATCTATGTTGAACTTCCTGCGTCAGTAGTACTTGAAATCACTTTCACCGAGCCAGGTCTTCAGGGCGACCGTTCAAGCGGAGGAACAAAGCCTGCAACTGTTGAAACAGGTCTACAGATCCAGGTTCCACTCTTCGTTGAGCAGGGCACCAAAGTTAAGGTCGACACCAGAACTGGTGAATACCTTGGCCGAGTTACTGACTAACCTTGAGCGCCAGAACTAAAGCTAGAAAGCGCGCAGTTGACGCGCTCTATGCTGCCGAACTCAGAGATGGCATGGCAACCGAGCTTCTTGAAGAGACCAAACAGCAGGTTGAAGACAGACAAAATCAGGACGAGATCTTTAGCTTCGCTAATGAATTAGTCATTGGTGTTTTGAGCAACCAGCAGGAGATCGACGAGACCATCAGTTCAATGGCTCAAAACTGGTCTCTTGATCGCATGCCAGCAGTTGATAGAGCAATCCTTCGTCTAGCTGTTTACGAAATCAACTTCGCTGAGCTCGAACCTGCTATTGCCATCAGCGAAGCGGTGTCACTAGCCAATGAGCTAAGTACTGACGAATCTGGTGCCTTCGTAAATGGAGTTTTGTCTGCGGTTGTAGCAACGCGCAAACCAATCTAGGCAAAGTTGCTGGGTATCCAGTAGAGTAGTAGAAATTCATCCTTTAAAAGCGTCCCGTGAGGCGCAGAAGGAGGTGGGCGTGGTTGCACGCACCGTCTTAGATGCTCAGGACATCGACCGAGCAATTGTTCGCATTTCTCATGAAATTGTCGAATCCAATCATGGAACAGCAAACCTCTTACTCTTAGGCATTCCAACACGTGGTGTCTACCTTGCAGAGCGCATTGCTTCCTCAATTCAAAAGAACTATCCAGAGTTCAAGCTAGAAACTTCTGTTGGGCGCCTAGATGTGACCATGTTTAGAGACGATCTAGCTAGTAATCCAACCAAAGCTGTAACCGCAACTCAGATTCCAATCAACAACCTTTCAGAGGTGACAGTGGTTTTGGTTGACGATGTTCTGTTCAGCGGTCGGACAGTTAGGGCCGCATTGGATGCTCTAGTTTCCTACGGTCGACCGAAGGCAGTGAGATTAGCAGTCCTCGTTGATAGAGGGCACAGAGAATTACCTATCCGAGCTGACTTCGTAGGCAAAAACCTACCGACCAGCGCACACGAACGAATCAGCGTTCGACTTTCAGAGTCAGATGGCGAGCAAGGCGTGGTGATTGAGCAATGAAACATCTACTGAGCATCAATGATCTCTCTAAAGAGTCAGCATTAGACCTTCTAAACCTTGCTGTTGAAATGCAACAGGTGAACACCAGAGACATCAAGAAGCTACCAGCACTTACCGGAAGAACTGTTGCCAATCTCTTCTTCGAGGATTCAACCAGAACGAGAATCTCCTTCGAACTTGCAGCTCGAAGACTATCCGCTGATGTGATCAACTTCTCAGCCAAGGGCTCTTCAGTCAGCAAAGGTGAATCTCTCAAGGACACAGTTCAGACCCTCGAGGCAATGGGAGTTGAAGCACTGATAGTCAGACACAATCACTCAGGTGCTGTGAACACGATTGCAAATAGTGATTGGTCTAAGGCTGTAGTAATCAACGCAGGGGATGGAACTCACGAGCACCCAACCCAAGCTCTTCTGGACTCACTAACAATTAGACAGCGAGTTTCAGGTCTAGAAAACAAAGGCGACCTCTCTGGTCTCAGAATTCTAATCGTGGGTGACATTCTGCACTCAAGAGTCGCGCGCTCTAACCTGTTGCTTCTAAGGAAGCTAGGTGCAACGGCAGCGGTCAGCGCTCCACCAACTCTCATCCCATCAACCATTGCTAACTATTGTGATGAGGTCTATTTTGATCTTGATGAAGCTCTCAGCAATAAGTTCGATGTAGTCATGATGCTGAGAATTCAGTCAGAGCGCATGAACTCAGCATTTATGCCCAACAGCTCTGAGTATTCATTCGGCTGGGGGCTAGGCGATACCAGGTTCTCGAAACTCAGCAAAGACACCCTGATAATGCACCCTGGTCCTATGAACAGAGGGCTCGAGATTTCGTCAAAAGCAGCGGACTCTGAGCAATCAGCAATCCTCGATCAGGTAACCAACGGAGTCGCAGTCCGCATGGCTGTCCTATACAAGCTCTTAGCTCAGGAGAAGAAGAATGACTAATCAAAGAACTATTTTCAGGAACGCGAAACTAGCCGATGGGAATCTTGTCGACATCTCAGTTGTTGGTAACAACATCGAGTCCGTAGGAGCGAACCTCGACCTTCAAGGTACAGACATCAACTGTGAAGGTTTGATCGCTCTGCAAGGTCTTGTCGATCTCCACACTCACCTACGTGAACCGGGCTTTGAGCAGAGTGAAACAATCTTGACTGGCTCAAGAGCGGCCGCCAAAGGTGGCTTCACTGCTGTTCACGCAATGGCGAACACTTCACCAGTTGCAGACAGTGCGGCAGTAGTTGAACAGGTCTTTGCTCTAGGTCAAGCAGCTGGTTATGTTTACGTTCAGCCAATTGGTGCAGTTACTTCAAACCTTGAAGGCAAGCAGCTTGCCGACCTACTAAAAATGAACCAGTCTCGTGCCGGAGTCACAGTATTCAGTGATGACGGCAAGTGTGTCTCAGACTCACTACTCATGCGCAGAGCTTTGGAGTATGTGAAAGCTTTTGGGGGAGTTATCGCTCAGCACGCTCAGGATCCAAACCTCACCGTTGATGCACAGATGAATGAAGGTGCACTTTCATTCGAGCTAGGACTTGCAGGTTGGCCTCAAGTTGCTGAAGAGGCAATCATTGCAAGAGATGCCTTACTTGCTGAACATGTTGATTCACGTCTTCACATCTGTCATGTTTCAACTGCGGGTTCAGTTGAAATCATTCGGTGGGCAAAAGCCAGAGGCATCAAAGTAACTGCGGAGGTAACACCTCATCACCTAATCCTTACTGAAGACCTAGTCAAGGATTACAACCCGATCTTCAAGGTAAACCCACCGCTTAGAACAGAGAAGGACGTATTAGCTCTTAGAGCAGCGGTTGCTGATGGAACTATCGACATTGTTGCAACCGATCACGCACCGCACACAGCAGATAGTAAGGACTGCGAGTTTGGACAAGCTGCATTCGGAATGGTCGGCCTTGAAACAGCCGCTGCGGTTGTTCAGACAACTCTTATCGAAACTGGACTCATCGACTGGGCTAGATTCCAAGAAGTCCTCTCTTCTGCTCCAGCTGCCATCTCTGGACTTACTAGACATGGTCAGAAGCTTTCTGCAGGAAACGCTGCAAACCTGACCTTCATTGACCCAAACGCAAAGGTAATCGTTGGGCATGAATCAGAGAGCAAGAGTAGAAACAACCCTTACCTAGGTCTTGAACTGAGTGGACAAATCGTCCACACCATGTTTGAAGGAACATTCACTGTGAAGAACAACCAGATACAGGAGATCCACAATGACTAATTTCGAAAAGAACGCAATTCTCGTTCTGGAGGATGGCAAGAGTTTTAAAGGATGTTCCTTCGGCGCTCAAAGAGATACTCTTGGCGAGATTGTTTTTGCAACTGGCATGTCTGGCTACCAGGAGACACTGACAGATCCTTCTTATGCAGGTCAAATTGTTGTTCAAACAGCTCCACACATTGGCAACACAGGAATGAACAGAAAAGACGAAGAATCTGACCGCATCTGGGTCTCCGGTTATGTTGTGAGAGATCTAAGCCGCGTGGTTTCAAACCACAGAAGTGAAACTAGCCTGAGTGCTGACCTAACTAAGGACAACATCCCTGGAATCTCTGGACTTGATACACGAGCGCTTACCCTGCACCTAAGAGACAGAGGCGTAATGCGAGCTGGTATCTTCACAGGAGACAAGGCGTCAGCACCTATTGAGACACTCATCGCAGAGATCAAAGCTTCTCAAGAGATGAAGGGCAGATCCCTAAGCGCTGAAGTCTCCACTCAACAGCCATACACAGTTGCTCACGAAGGTGAGTATGTCGGCAAAGTTGCCATCCTAGATCTTGGTATCAAGCGTTCAACTATAGAGAACATGGTTGCCCGTGGACTCGAAGTCGAGGTTCTACCTGCATCATCATCTTTCGAAACTCTAACCGCTTCCAAACCGGATGCAGTTTTCTATAGCAATGGTCCAGGTGACCCAGAAACAGCAACAGCTCAAGTTGAAACTCTTCAGCGGGTGCTAAAGGCGGGTATTCCTTTCTTTGGTATTTGCTTTGGCAACCAGCTTCTTGGCCGTGCTCTTGGCTTCGAAACATACAAGCTGGCATTTGGCCACCGCGGCATCAACCAGCCAGTGCTAGATCGAAGAACCGGACGAGTCGAAGTAACGGCACACAACCACGGTTTCGCTGTTCGTGTTGAAGGTGGGGAAGTAGTTGATTCTCCTGCTGGTTTCGGCAAAGTACGTGTGAGCCACATCTGCCTCAATGACGATGTTGTTGAAGGACTTGAATGCGTTGACATTCCAGCGTTTTCAGTTCAGTACCATCCAGAAGCAGCAGCCGGTCCTCACGACGCTAACTACCTATTCGACCGACTGGTCGAGATGATCAAAACAAAGAAAGCCAACTAATGCCACGTAGAGAAGAGATCAAGAGCGTATTAGTAATCGGCTCAGGGCCAATCGTTATTGGTCAAGCCTGTGAGTTTGACTACTCAGGAACTCAGGCCTGTCGAGTACTCCGTGCAGAAGGTATTCGAGTAATTCTGGTAAACAGCAACCCGGCTACCATCATGACTGATCCTGACTTCGCGGATGCAACTTACATCGAACCAATCACACCGCAGATCATTGAAGAAATCATCAAGAAAGAGAAGCCAGACGCCATCTTGCCAACACTTGGTGGACAGACTGCTCTAAACGCCGCAATGTCACTTCACGAGCTTGGCATCTTGGATAAGTATGGAGTTGAGCTAATTGGCGCAAAAGTTGAAGCCATAAAGGCTGGTGAAGATCGCCAATCATTCAAGCAACTCGTTCTCGATGCCGGTGCGGATGTTGCTAAATCTGTAATCGCCCACACCATGGAGGAAGTCCTAGCAGCTGTTGATGTGCTTGGTTATCCACTAGTGGTTAGACCATCATTTACTATGGGTGGTTTAGGTTCAGGCTTTGCTTATAACGAGCAAGACCTTCGACGTATTGCTGGTGCTGGCTTACAAGCTAGCCCAACTACTGAAGTGCTCCTAGAGGAATCAATTCTGGGTTGGAAAGAGTATGAACTAGAGCTCATGCGAGACACAGCAGACAACACAGTTGTTGTTTGTTCTATCGAGAACGTAGACCCAGTTGGTGTTCACACCGGCGACTCGATCACCGTAGCTCCTGCACTAACTCTTACAGATCGTGAGTACCAGAACCTGAGAGACATCTCGATTGACATCATTAGAGCCGTTGGAGTTGATACCGGAGGCTGCAACATTCAGTTCGCGGTTGAGCCAAGCACTGGGCGTGTAATCGTAATTGAGATGAACCCACGTGTGAGCCGCTCATCTGCTCTTGCTTCAAAGGCAACCGGTTTCCCGATTGCGAAGATTGCAGCAAAGCTAGCCATTGGCTACCGTCTAGATGAAATTCCTAACGACATCACCCGTGTTACCCCAGCATCATTCGAGCCAACACTTGACTATGTTGTTGTAAAGGTTCCACGTTTCGCATTTGAAAAATTCCCTGCAGCAGATGCAACGCTGACCACAACCATGAAGTCTGTTGGTGAGGCCATGGCTATTGGACGTAACTATGCTCAGGCTCTGCAGAAAGCACTACGCAGTCTTGAGAAGCGAGGTTCATCGTTCTTCTGGTCAGGGGAGAGCTTAGATAAAAAAGCTCTAATCGAGAAGTCAAAGACACCAACTGATGGGCGTATCGTTACTGTTCAGCAGGCATTGCTAGCAGGAGCCACCTCAGAAGAGATCTTCGAAGCTACAGCGATTGACCCTTGGTTCATAGACCAGATAGTTCTCATTAACGAGATTGCTGACGAAATCAGATCTGCTGATGTCCTCAGTATCAACCTACTGCGCTATTCGAAAGAGTTTGGTTTCAGTGACATTCAAATAGCACAGCTCAGAGGTTTGACTGAGGTTGAGGTTAGAACAGCTCGGTATGAAGCAAACTTGCGTCCTGTTTACAAGACTGTTGATACCTGTGCGGGAGAGTTCCCAGCTCTAACGCCTTATCACTACAGCACCTATGAGGATGAGACAGAGGTTCGCCCTTCAAATGCTAAGAAGGTAGTAATTCTTGGATCTGGTCCTAACCGAATTGGCCAGGGTGTTGAGTTCGACTACTCATGTGTTCATGCATCCTTCGCACTTCACGATGCTGGATACGAAACCATCATGATTAACTGCAACCCTGAAACAGTTTCAACTGACTACGACACCAGCGACAGACTCTATTTCGAACCGCTAACTCTTGAGGATGTTCTTGAAGTCATTCAAGCTGAGTCTCAGAGTGGCGAGCTAGTTGGCGTAGTTGTTCAGCTTGGTGGACAAACTGCCCTTGGCTTAGCCCAGGGTCTCAAGGAAAACGGTATTCCCATTCTTGGAACAACGCCAGATGCAATTGACCTAGCTGAGGAGCGCGGCGCATTCTCAAGAATCCTGGATGATGCAAAGTTGATTTCTCCTGCTAACGGAACAGCGACCAATTTAGACGAAGCCCTTGAGATTGCTGCACGCATTGGTTACCCGGTATTGGTTAGACCTTCATTCGTGCTAGGTGGTCGCGGCATGGAGATTGTCTATGACGCCAATGCGCTGGTTGGATACTTCGATCGCATTGCTGACCAAGCAATTGTTGGCCCTAACCACCCGCTACTGGTTGACCGATTCCTGGATGATGCAATTGAAATTGATATTGATGCAATCTTTGACGGAGAGGAACTCTATGTTGGTGGAGTTATGGAACACATTGAAGAAGCCGGCATTCACTCTGGTGACTCTTCGTGTACATTGCCACCTATCACCTTGAGTGAAGCCCAGATAGATCGAGTTAGAGAAGCAACTCTAAAGATTGCTCAGGGTATTGGTGTAGTTGGGCTCTTGAATGTTCAGTTCGCTCTGGCTCATGATGTCTTGTATGTACTTGAAGCCAACCCTCGTGCCTCTAGAACAGTTCCTTTCGTTTCAAAAGCTCTTGGAATCACCTTGGCTAAAGCAGCAGCTCTAGTCATGGTTGGTAAAACTGTGAAGGAGCTTGTTGCTGGTGGACACTTGCCTGCTAAAGATGGAACATATATTCCAGCAAACGCTGCTATCTCTGTGAAGGAAGCAGTCTTGCCTTTCAAGAGATTCGCTACTAAGGATGGGCGCTTCGTAGATTCACTGCTGGGTCCTGAAATGCGCTCAACTGGTGAAGTGATGGGGATTGATGTCGACTTCCCGACAGCCTTTGCTAAGAGTCAGTCAGCTGCAGGAAGTGCGCTTCCTAAATCTGGAACCATCTTCATCTCTGTTGCTGACCGCGACAAACACCAGGTAATCCTTCCGGTTAGAAGACTTTGGCAATTAGGTTACGAAATTCTTGCGACCTCTGGAACTGCTGCAATTCTTAACCGTCACGGAATCCCTAACCGCATTGTGAGAAAGCACAGCGCTGACGACAATGCTCCCGCTGGACCATCAATCGTTGATCTGATTCTCGCTGGTGAAGTTGCTGTTGTTGTGAACACTCCATCAGGAACAGACGCACGTAAAGATGGTTACGAGATTAGAGCTGCAACTACAGCAGCTGACGCTCCAATCTTTACAACCATTGCGCAACTCTCTGCTGCAATTGGTTCCTTTGAAACTGTAATTGCTGGCCCATTCAAAGTGCGTTCACTTCAAGAGCATGCCGAAGACAGGAGAGTGGCAATTGCCTGAGTCTTTCTCTAGGAAAGTTGAAACAGCCTTCGACAAGTTTGGACAGCTCTGTGTTGGTATCGACCCGCACACCGAGTTACTTGAGGACGCTGGCATACCCGAAAGTGCTGATGGTCTTAGAACCTTCAGCATGCACTTGCTAGATCAGCTTGAAGGAGTAGTAGGCATCATCAAGCCACAGGTTGCCTTCTTTGAGAGATTCGGGTCAGCTGGCTTTGCTGTTTTAGAAGGATTCTGCTCTGAAGCTTCAAGGCGTGGTTTCTTGGTGATCGCTGATGCAAAGCGTGGCGACATCGGTTCAACCATGTCTGCATACGCTGAAGCTTGGTTGGGTAAAGCTTCACCGTTCGTAGTTGATGCATTGACTGTTAGCCCGTATCTAGGAACCGGCGCACTTTCTTCTGCAATAGCATTAGCCAGCGAACGGGGAAAAGGTTTGTTCGTCCTGTGCGCAACATCGAATGCTGAAGGCAAAGAGCTTCAGCAGGCGATAACCGGTGGAACAACCGTTGCGGCAAATGTTGCCGCTGAACTTGCTTCGCTAAACAAGATCTCTGCACAGGGCAAAACCACGTATGGCACCGCTGGGCTTGTCGTGGGTGCGACAGTGAACCTCAAAGAGTATGGAATAGAGGAATTGAATAAGAGCGAGGATTACAAGTCATTGATCCTTGCACCCGGTTTCGGAGCACAGGGAGCGTCTCTAGCAGCCGCCAGGACCATCTTCGGCTCCAACGCTCAGAACGTTATTTACACAGTTTCCAGAAGTGCTCTCAGAAATGGGCTTGATCAAGTTAGACAGAGCATGACAGCTGATAAGAATGAGCTAGCTTTGGCTCTGGGTGCTTAGGCTATAACTGTGAATAGATTGACTGTGATCGCAGGACCAACTGCCGTTGGCAAAGGCACTGTCGTTCGCTGGCTGCTTGCCCAAGACCCGAACATTCAGGTGTCTGTCTCAGCTACAACCAGAGAGCCAAGGCCAGGTGAAGTCCACGGCGAGAGCTACTACTTCGTCTCGAATGAAGAATTTGACCAGATGATCCAAGATGGTGAATTGCTTGAATACGCAGTAGTTCATGGGCAGAATCGTTACGGAACCCCTAGAAAGCCTGTTGAGGCTGCGCTGGCTAGCGGTAAACAGGTGATTCTAGAGATTGACCTTCAGGGAGCTCGCCAAATCAAGCAGAGCATGCCATCGGCGAACCTAATCTTCATTGCTCCTCCAAACTGGGAGGAATTAGAGCGAAGATTAGCTATAAGAGGGACTGAGAGCCCAGAACAAATAGCCGTGAGGCTTCAAACAGCGGAGCAGGAAATGGCTGCTCAGGGGGAGTTTGACCATGTAGTTATCAACCGTGAGGTAGCGCAATGCGGCCAAGAGGTCTTAGACTTAATGCAGGCTTCGTAATCCAGACTGGATTCTCACCCCAATAATCAACTGAAAGCAACTAACTTATGTCCGAAAAACTTGAAGGTATCGTT
>Ga0214917_10003646_pt1 | contig 17647 bp, 18 predicted proteins | sample LL_1208_BB_MetaG_FD_177983 | JGI IMG/M metagenome (GOLD analysis project Ga0214917, IMG submission 177983) | Freshwater microbial communities from Lake Lanier, Atlanta, Georgia, United States - LL_1208_BB | ecosystem: Environmental > Aquatic > Freshwater > Lake | place: USA: Georgia | collected... | reverse complement strand
GATCATAAATCCCTCCCGCTGCCATCGCCCGACCCGTGTGACGGACGACCTCCAACAGCCGTTCGCTCTTTTCGGCAAACGACCGGCGGAGGAGAAAAAGCGGCTGGCTGGGCCGGGGGAATTTCGGCGCCCCGCCGAAACCACCATGCTTGCGGTCATATTCCTGCGCCAACGCATCCGTCGCCGTGTGCAGAACTTTTTCCGCATCCCGAATTTCCCCGCGCGCCGCGGAGCCCTCCCCCAACGCCCGGATTCGCAAGAAAAGTTCCTCCGCCCAGCCCTCCACCTCTCCTTTCCGCTCTTTCCAGGCCTGAGCAATCTGACGCAGGACGTCCGGAAATCCCGGCCGGCCGTGGGCCCCATGGGGGGGGAAGTATGTCCCGCCATAAAAAGGTTTTCCTTCAGGGGTCAGCCAGACGGAAAGCGGCCATCCTCCCTGCCCGGTCATCGCCTGGACGGCCGTCATGTAAATCCGGTCCACATCCGGCCGCTCCTCCCTGTCCACCTTCACGGGGATGAACTCCCGATTGAGGATCTCCGCAGTCTTTTCATTCTCGAACGACTCCCGCTCCATCACGTGACACCAATGGCAGGTGGAATATCCAATGCTCAGAAACACGGGCTTGTTTTCGGATTTTGCCTTCTCCCACACCGCCGGTCCCCACGGCATCCACGCCACCGGATTATGGGCGTGTTGGAGCAGATAAGGGCTGACCTCGTCCGCCAGGGCGTTGGCTTTTTTCAAACCCATTCGATGTCAACCTTCCCAAGACCCGATCGCTGCGCAAATTCGTTCAGCCCTTCCTTCTCCTCCTTCCCCAGCCCGTACTGGATACACTTCGTAAGATACTCCCTCTCCTCTTCCCCTTTGGCCCAATCCCCTCTCTTCGCAACTCCCGCCAGGCAAGCTTCCCGAAAATCCGCCCAATCGGTCGGGCGGGCTTTTGACTTTGGCCCCACCGCCCACACCGCAAAGACAAACGGCAGGCTCGTCCAGTCCCACCAAGCTTTTCCAAGATCCATCACCCCTTTTCCCTTTCTTTTCCGCCACTCCTGCAAAGCCTCGTCGCCAATTAGTAACTGGGCCTCTCCCCGTGGGCCCTCCTGGATCTTGAACTTCATCCTCGCGGCCACCAGCCTCCACAACTGTACCGAGGTCATCGAATGCTCCGTCAAGGTGATCGTCCCGCACTCCTGCAGCGGCTTGTCGTGAAACACCGCCACACTCCGCACCTCGCCCTTGGCCCCCACCGCCACCCCGTCAATCACCCGGTAACCCGGATGGGCCAGGACCTCCCAGACCGGCACCAAGGCCAAATCCAGCTCCCCGGTGCGGAGTTTTTCCGCCAGCTCCTTCGGATGCCCCCAGAGGGGCTCGGAGGTCGGCCAGGCAAGGGCAAACGGCTTTGCATGACCGTACGGAACGCATCCAATGCGCATAGGCTCAGCGCAAAGCCGGGATCGGCTCGTAGAAAGTGTTTCTTTGCACCGGCTCACGTCCCGCCTCCCGGATCACCCGCTCCAAGTTGCCTCTGGTTTGCCCGAGAGGGGTTTGCGCCCCCGCCATGTGAAATATTTTTTCCTCCTCAATCGTTCCGTGGAGGTCGTCCGATCCGTAACTCAGGGCCACCTGCGCCAGGGGGAGACCCGTGCTGATCCAGTAAGCCGTGATATGGTCGAAGTTGTCCAAAATCAGCCGGCTGGCGGCGATCACCCGCAATTCCTCCAGCGCACTCGCCCGCCGGATCTTCCCGAGTTCCGCCAAACGCGTCTGCGATGGCTCGAAAGCAAACGGGACAAAACCGGTAAACCCGCCTGTCTCATCCTGGAGCGCCCGCAGTTTTTCCAAATGATCCACGCGCTGGGCCGGTGTTTCCACATGGCCATAGAGCATCGTCGCCGTGCTTCTCCCTCCCATCCCATGCCAAATCCGGTGCACCTCCAGCCACTCCTCTGCCGTCTCTTTCCCCCGGCAGATCCGATCGCGGACATCCGCATCGAAAATTTCCGCTCCTCCGCCGGTGAGGGAACCCAGGCCGGCCCCCTGAAGGTCGGCCAGCACCTCCGCGATCGGTTTCTTGGCCACCCGCTCCGCCAGGTGCCGAATCTCGATCGCCGTGAACACTTTCAGAACCGGCCGGGGCTCCAGGGCTGCAAGCGACCGCAGCATCTCGAGGTAAAAGGCATAGGGAAGACCGGGGTGCAGACCGCCCACGATGTGAAGCTCCGTGATCCCTTGTGCCACGGACTGGCGGGCGGCTTCCGTGAGCTCCTCCACCGAATGTTCAAACATGCCCGGATCCCGTTTTTTTCTGGCGAAGGCGCAAAACTGACAGCTGAGGATGCAGACATTCGAGTAATTCAGGTACCGGTTCACCACATAGCTCGCCCGGTTCCCCACTTTCCGCTCCCGCACCCGGTCCGCCAATCGTCCGAGCCGGTGTAGATCCGCCTCCTTGAAAAGATAGGCCCCCTCCGCGGAGCTCAACCGCTCCCCCGCTTCCGCTTTTTCACAGATCCGGTCCCATGGGTTCATCGTCCAAAAATCTCCCACACCACCCCACCGAGCACCAGCAGGCTCACCGCCGCGTTCGCCTGAAAAAATGCCTTTCCCCTCGCGCCTTCCACGCTCGACCAGCGGCTCTCCCTCCAAAGCACAGCGACCACCATCAGCCAGACAATCCCATACCTCCAACCAAACCCTGCGATCCAACCAAACAGACCCAACAAAATGGCCGCTGCTCCATGCAATGCGGTGGCCATTCTCACCGCCGCCCCTTCCCCGAACTTGGCCGGAAAACTGAACAGTCCCTCCGTTCGGTCAAACTCCCGGTCCTGCAGGGAGTAGACCAGATCGAAACCGGCCACCCACAAGCCCACCGCCAAGCCCAGCAGGATGGGCAACCAAGAGTCGAGTTTTCCCGTAACCGCCAGCCATGCGCCAACCGGGGCCGTGCCCAGGGCCAGGCCCAGAAACCCGTGCGAGGCCCAGGTAAAGCGCTTCGTCAGCGAGTAAAAGAAAACGATCCCCACCGCCAGAGGACTCAACACCCAGCAAAGGGGATTAAGCATCCAAGCCCCCCCCACCAGCCCACCCACTCCGCCGGCCACCGTGATCCAGGCGGCGGTTTTCGTGACCAGCGTCGACCGGGCCGCCGTCCGGGGGTTGCGGATGTCGATCTGCCAATCCACCAAGCGGTTGAACGCCATCGCCGCCGTCCGCGCCCCCACCAGGCAAACCAACACCCCCGCGAACACTCTCGCCGTCGGCATTCCCCTTGCGGCCGCGAACATCGCCGCCAGCCCGAAAGGCAGCGCAAACACCGTGTGCTCGAACTTGATAAATTCCGCCCAGCGCCGGATTCCCGATGCCATAGAGTTCCGAGCCTAACATGAAATGAATCGGAATGTTAGGATCGGCCCCAACCTCGGCGTCTGGCACGGACCGTTCGCCGCAGCCATTCCTGCCAAATCTTTCCCGCTTACCTAATCCCCGTCCTAATCCTAAACTGGGTCTCTGATGCGCTCCGGCCCTGTTCTCGCTCTATTCCTCGCTCTTTTGCCGACCTGCGCCATGGCTCAATCGGAGGTCGGAATCATCCTGAATGCCATTTTCCAGGGCCTGCAAACCGCCGAAGCTATTCGTCGGTCGGTCGAGAATTCCCAGCCGTTCCCCGCCGGTCCCGGCCAGCCCGCCGGCGACCCGATCTGGGACTATCAAGAGGCTTCCTTGGTGCCACTTGAAGTCCTGCGAAAAGGTCCTTACCGCAATATTTCTGGCGCCATGGTCCTGAGTGCCCGGCAAACACCCCAAGGACAGATCGAACTCATCTTTTACCGGGCCGATGGCTCCGTCTCGCGCCGGGAATTTGTGGCTTTTGATCGCCGGGATGGCCGCCGCATCGATCTCGACGAAAAGGGCACCAAGACTGCGGAAGGCCCTATCCGGAGTGGCCTTCCCGAGGGCGATTGGCAGTTCTTTTCCCCGGACGGCAAACTCAGCGCCGAGACCCGCATGCGGGGCGGAAAAATGACCGGGCCGCAGATTCTCTTTGATGCCGATGGCCGACAGCGGGCCTTTCACACGCTTGTGGATGGCCGTCGCCAAGGCCCCTCCACGCTTTTTCATTCCAACGGCTCCGTCTCCGACAACCTCAACTACCTCGGCGACCAGCTGGAGGGTCCCGCCCAAGGATGGTGGCCGGACGGAACCCCCCGCTACACCGCGTCCTGGAAAGACGGGAAACTCGAAGGACCGTCCCTCGAATACTTTGCCTCGGGGACCAAGCGCTCCGAGGCTTTCTATGTCCTTGGCAAAAAGGACGGCCCCGCCCGCACCTGGAACGAAACGGGCGAGCTGGTGGTCGAGGAACCATGGCAGGGGGACAAGCTGGATGGTCTTGTGCGGGAGTTTTATCCCGATGGCAAACCCCGGGTGGAAACCACCTATCGGAACGGCAGGAAAAATGGCCCCTTCCGCAGCTTCAGCACCAACGGATCGCTCGCCACTTCGGGCCAATTCAAGGACGACCGGCTGGCCGGCCCCTTGCTTCTCCATTACCCCGCGGGGGGTGCTTTTGCCGAATGCCAATACGATGCGGATCGCCTGATCGGGGGGCGTCTCCTTTATCCGGATGGAAAAGTCTTGGGCCAATTTGGGCCGGTGATGGGTGAGTCGGGAAAGGTCAGTTCCCTTCTTCTTCAATACCCCGACGGTAAACCGATGAGTTCCGCCTCTTTCGACGCCTCAACAAAAATGATTTCCTGGCAAGGCTGGACCGCCGCGGGCTCTCCTTCGGGTCAACTCCATCTACCGGCTGGTTCTCGTTCCGAGGCCTCCGCCTGGCAATCTCAACAGGAGTCCTTGGAAGCGGAAATCGGTCTCTCTTTCCCGCCGGAATTCGATCTGATTCCCCGCTAGGCACCCGCCTTGCCGGTTTTTCCCGGAATTTTTAAAGAAATTCCCGCTTGCCGAAAATGGCCCGGATCGGCGGCTACGGATTGGCGCCCCGCACGGGCATGCCCTGTGGGGCTGAACCACCCTGCGCATCGGGAAACAACGGGGCTGGTTCCACGATCCGGGATGTCTCCGGGCGTGCCGCCACCGTGATCGTGAAAATCTCTTCTTTTCCGTTGCGCCGGACTTTCACAGGGATCTTCTCCCCCACGTTGGCAAAGAAGGCCGAGTCCAGAACGTCGGAAGGCTCGCGCACGGGACGGTCGCCGATGGAAATGACCTCATCCCCCGCCTTCAGCCCGCTTCGTTCCGCCGGCGTGCCCTTGTAGAGGCGGTCCACAAACACCGGGGCGCCCCTCTCCGGACGACTCCGGTCAGGCATCACCCCGACGCCCATCCAACCATGCTGGGGTTGCCCGTGCTTTTCGATGTCCGCCGCCACCTTGGCCGCCGCCTCCACCGGAAGGGCGTAACAGGCTTTTCCCTCGTCGATTTCCAGCATGAGAATACCCACCACTTTGCCTTGGCTATCCAGCAAGGGACCGCCGATCTGGCCGGGTTTGATGGGCAAGTTGGCCCGGATGTGGGTCGTGGCAAAAAAGCGGGTCAGATATTTCACGTCGAATCCTGCCACCAGCCCGAAAGTGGGTTCGGCCTTGAGGTCGTAGGGAAACGCCACGCTCACCACTGCGGAAGCCGGCCGCAAATTCGCGGATTCCCCGAAAAGCAAAAACGGCGTCTCCCCCGCCTTGATTTTCAGCAATGCCACGCCACTGCGCGGATCCCTGCCCACAATTTGGGCGGGAAAGACACGACCCCCGGTCTCGACTGTCGCTTCCTTGGACTGCCCCACCACGGCGTAAGCGGTCAGGATGGTTCCCTGGTTGTCGACGAAAAATCCGGTGCCGGCCAGTTGTTCCGGACCGTCCGCAGCCCGGATCCGCACCACTGCCGGAGCCGCTTTCTGGTAAACCCCGCTGACCTCGGAGGCGATTTTGTCAAAAACCCCCGAGCTGGCGGAAGAAGATGTTTCAACGGCGGGAGTGGCGTGACCGCGGGGAGCAAGAGTTTCAGTGACGCGGACCTCTTCCACCCGGACGGTTTCGGCTACCGGCTGGAGAGAGCTCTGCTTTTTCGGCAAGCCGCGGAAAGCCACCCACCCGGCCACCACGAGGCCGAGAAGTAGAAGGGAGGAGAAAAGAAACTTAGAACGCGAGCCGGGAGTCATAAGCCACCGCACCATGCCCGTTCACATACAGGGGGCGAAGCTCAGTTGCGTCCCCGCCAGCCGCCGTGTCAATCAGCTCGGGCTGGATCTGGAGTGACTCATTATTTTGAGCCGAAGCGACCACGATTCCCCGCGGATGCACCACTTTCCCGTCCGCGAGGTGGGCGGTTCCGGATTGGATTGGGCCGAGGAAAAAAGCGACGCCAGCGATCAGACATGCCGCCGAAGCTGCCACCGTGGCCAACCGGGGTACCCCGGCGACCCAAGGCTCGAACAAAACCTCCACAACCTTGGCGTACCACGGCTCCTCTTGGAGGATTTCCCGGCGCTGATAGGTGTGAAATGCATCCACGAACCTTTCAAAATATTCCTGCCCGGGCGTCTCCAGCTTTTTCAATCGGAGAAGCTTTTGTAGTTCGGTGAAATCTTGTTTTTGGCTCATGAAAGGGATTCTTATGGTTTTACTTTTTCAGATAGATGCCAAGAGATTTTTGCAACTGCTTGTGAGCATAATGGAGCCTGGAACGTACAGTTCCTTCCGTACAGCCCATGATCTTGGCGATCTCGGCATGTGCAAGTCCTTGAATATCAAATAAAGTTACCACGGTTCTATGTTCCTTCGACAGCTTAAGCATGGATTCGTTCAATTTATTTTGTAACTCATTTAGCATGATTGACTTATTTGGATTGTTTTGGGGCGAAATATCGGGCAAATCCAGCTTGGGCAGGCCGTCCTCATCCAGCTCATTTAGGCTCATTGCCCCCTGTCGTCTCTTTCTCTTGTCCAAAAAGTTAAAACTCCGGTTAATCGCAATGCGGTAAATCCAAGTGTAGAAGGAGGACTGACCCCGGAAGGTCGGCAGGCTCCGGTAAGCCTTGTCGAAAACCTCCATCAGAAGATCGTTGGTATCCTCATGGTTGGAAGTCAGATGATAAATCACCCCGTAAAGGCGCCCTTGGAAGCGGCGGATCAGCTCGTCGTAGGCACCCAAATCCCCCCTGACCGTGGCGGCCACCAGCTCTTCGTCGGTCGGCCCATTCTCAAGATCGGGAGGTAAAGCCGTTTCGGCCGACATCCAGACACCCTACCCTTGATTGGTCCCGTTTTGAAGAGGCGATATTCTGGCCTTTTTTAGGGAGGCCTACCCCTCCCACTGACGGAAAAATTCCTGAAGACGCTCGGTCAACACCTGCAGATCCCCGTGCGGATCCCCCAACACCTGCAGATCCCCTTTGGCTCGTTCCAGCAGATCCACGGCTTTGCGCAGGGAGAACCGGATCCCGCCGGCGGCCCGGATTTTGGAAACCACTTCGCCGTTTCCTTCCACCAACCCGGCCCGGAGCAACTCGGACTCGGCGGCGGGCAGGGTTTGCAGGGCGTGCAGCACCGGTAAGGTCCATTTTCCCTTTTTCAGATCCGTGCCCAAAGTTTTCCCGCTCTCTTCGTCTGTGCCCGTCAAATCCAGCACGTCGTCGTAAATCTGGTACGCCATCCCCAGCTGATATCCGAAAGACCGCGCCGCTTCCCGCCGGGTCTCTGAGCAGCGGTGAAGCAGAAAAGGCACTTCGGCGGCGGCCCGGAACAGTGCCCCGGTTTTTAAACCCACCAGATGCAGGTAGTCGGCCGTGGACATCTTGAGATCAAAGCGCCGCTGGGTTTGCAGAATCTCCCCTTCGCAGAGGTTGCGGGACGCCTCGGCGATTTTGCGCGCCACCTCGGCGTCCTCGAGCTTGGTGGCCAGTTGCAGGCCGTGGGCAAAAAGGGCGTCCCCCAGCAGAACGGAGAGTTCCGTGCCCCACTTCGCGTTACAGGTGGCGCGGGAGCGGCGCAACTCGGCCCGGTCCAACACATCGTCGTGAATCAGGGACGCCACGTGAACCAACTCGACAATCACCGCCAGATCCCGGATCGATTCACTCCATCCTCCCGCCGCTTTGCCTGCCATCAGGACCAGGGCGGGCCGGAGCCGTTTTCCCCCGCCTTCCAGCGCGTGGCGCACGTAGCCCTCGGCCCCGGCATCAAATTGCGAGGCCTGATGCAGAATCCTCGCCTCGATCTGCTTCAACTCGGCTTCCAGCTCAGGGGTGGGCCGAAACCAGTCCACCCGGGGCCGCAGGACTTTGCGTGAAATTGAGGAAAACATTTTTCCTAACCTAGAAACCACCCATCCCAAGTCAAATGGGCCGGTTTAGAGATATTGTAACGCCTGCCCGATGGCTTTCTCCGAGGCCAGGTGCTCCCTCGCGATCTCTTCCGCCGCTTGGGCGTGCCGCGCGTAATCAGCTTCCATGTCCCGCGCCTTTTCCACGGCTTCCTCCAAAGTGCGGAAGGCCACCAAGCCCTTTCCCTCCGGCAACCAACGGGACCACCCCGTTTCCTGCAGCAAGACGGGCCGCCCCAAGGAAAGATAAAGAACACTTCGGTCGCTGAACCATCCGGTCTGGGCGGTCACGTAGCCTGACTTGGCCGGAGAGAACTCCCCGCGGCTGGCCGCCAGGAAGGACCGGTAGGACTTCCAATCCGAACAGATGGGCGCCGGATGTAAAAATTCCCATCCCTCCTTTTCCAGACTTGTTCTTTCCTCTCCTGCCGCCAAGTCCGTCACCACGCACGGACGCAATCCCGTCCGGTTGGGCCAACTCCTCAGCTTTTTAAACTCCTCGGACTTGTTTCCATAACTTCTGCCCTCCCACTCCACCTCCGGGTAACCGTACCAATGGGCAACCGTGGTCCAACGACCCCGCCCTGTTTCCGCCGCCGGGAGGACCGGTGTTTCCGCCGCCTGGGCCGACCAGTACCGGCGGCAAACCGGCGGCAACACCGGCTTCCAGTCGTGACCGGTATCCGGCACGGCGGCTCCCCGTCCCATCGCAAGACCCACGCTCCAGAACGCGTTGTGCCCGGCGAAGTTCATTGGACTCCCGTACACCTTGGCCCAGATCTGCGTGAAGGCAGGATCCAGATCCACGTAGACGCGGGCGGCGACGGCCTCGACCAGATCCGGCCGTTTAAAATGACCCGACAGGTTGAGAAACAGATCCGCGCCTCGGGCGAATTCCCGCAAGCCCCGCTCGTCGACCGGCTCCCCTTCGGCCAGCAACGTGGCCTTGTGATCCCATCCGAGGTCGGCAAGGAACGATTTCCAATGGGCAAAATTAAGGCTCTCGCCCAAGCGGCAGCAGCGATCCTTCCGGTCGATGAGCTCCTTGGACTGTAGGGATTCGACAACCCACACCTCCCAACCCAGATCCCGAAGTCCGGTGGCCCATTGAAGAAATGCCCAAGAGTTGCCCGCAGCGTTCTTGGGGAATCCTGCCACTCCCACACCTACGACCGCCCGCTTCTTCAACGCGGTTTCGGCCTTTCCCCATGATCAGGAAAAGCGGACGTCCTTGCCCGGCTCCATTTCGAATTCCAAAACTTCGATTTTTTGGGCGTTGGGCTTAAGTACCTGGGATTCGAATTGATGGTACAGGGGGTGATCGAAGGCCGAGGTCCGCTTCAAGCTGTTTTCAAACTCGAGGGCAAGGAAGAGATCATGGAAGGAGTCATGCCCGTTCAGGGGAATCTTTTTGCCGCAGGCCAGACTCAGAACATCCTGGATTTTGAGCAACCGGATCCGGCTTTCCACCATGATCTCCTCCACCCGGTTCGCCGGCACCCCCCCCTTCAATTGGATCAGTTTGAGGTGATGAATCATGGGAACAAGGAGGTTGCGTAAACTCCTCACCCGCTGTCAAGAAACCCGCCCAGAAGCTTTTTCTTAAAAAAACCCTTGCCATCGGAACTATTTTCCGTGTTATTATGTAAAAATGTTCACCCGCACAAATGGCCGTAAATCAGACACCTTGGACGCTACCTTCAGCTACCCCGAAACTTCTAAGGTGAGCACCGCCCGCCTCGAATCCTCCGGGCGCACGGCTCTCATTACGGATCAGGTTGAAATCAAAGGCACCTTGGCTTTCGACGGGCCCCTCGAACTGAACGGCACCTTTGAGGGCGAAATCATCTCCCAAGGCACACTCACGATTGGCCCCGAAGCCGTCATCAAGGCGGAAATCCATGCCGCCAAGGTGATCATCCGCGGCAAGGTTCAAGGCAACGTGACTGCGACCGAATCCATCGAGGTCTGCGATAATGCCCAGCTCTTCGGTGATGTTCGGACCAACAAATTCATCGTGGCCGAAGCCGCCCTTTTCCGCGGCCGTTCCGATCCCATCGAAGGCAAGGCAGACTCTCCCGAGTTCGCTCCCACGTTCCGCCGCCTCGTCAAATCAAAGTAGCCGCCGGCCCCACGCGGCCTTGGCCGCGACCGTTTGGGAAGGGGCGCATTCCAATCCACTCGAGACGGATGGAAGAACCGAATTCCGCCAAAAAACCGCCTAACCGTTCAAAGTCTCCGCTTGGGCCTGAATGCGCCCTCCCGTCTCCACTGTAAGCTCGTTAAAACTCAGCTGCTCTGCCCGCACCGCTCCCTGAGGTCCCACGCGCAGAGGCCCGGAAAACCGGGCCATCGGACATCGCAATTCCCCCTCAATTTCTCCGCTTTGAAACAGTACCGGCTCCCCCGTTTCGAGGACGGCTCCTGGGGCAATTTCCAGTTTTCCCCCTGAAGCCCCCGTCCGGAGCTTGCCCTGACCTTCCACCCGCAGCCATTCCGTCGCTTCCAGGTAACCGCTGGCCCGGCCTTGGAGCAAAATCCGGGCCGCCCGTGCCTTGGATCCGCCGAAGTTCCCCTTCGGGCCGATCTTCAATTCCCCCTCAAGGCTCAGGTTCCCCAAATGCTCCCCGAGGATTTCGCGGTGGCCCAGCTCAAGATGCCGCCCGCAATGGAGGCAGGTCGAGGACTGCGCTTCTTCCGCCACTTCCTGGGCCGTGCCGCATTCGGAACAGCTAAGCTCACGCTTCCGGATAACAGTGCGGCGGATTTTCCGCTTTCCCGAAAGAGCGGCCCGCTCGGACTTGAAATAGTGTCCGCAATTTCGGCAAACCGTGGAGATGAAATTTTCCGACTCCATCTGCGCCTGCCCGCACTCCGGACAGGCCACCTCAATTTTATGCAGGACCGGCGGCACGGCTTAGCCTACCTGCAATTCGCCACGGAATTCGGCTCCGGGATCGATCCGCAAGGCCTTCGCACGGCATCCCACCTTCACCTTGGCCTTGGGGCCGATCCGCACCTGGCCCCGTCCCGCCACGCCTCCGTGCGCCTCCCCCTGGATCCAGACATCGGACCCCTCCACCGCACCCGCAATCACCGTTCCTTCGGTCACGATGATTTTATCCGTGCTGGTCACATTGCCCTTCACTTCCACGCCAATGACCGCGTCCGCCCGCAATTTCACGTCACCCCAGATTTGCAAACCCTGTGGCATCAAGGATTCCTTCGCCCCTTCGTTCACGCCCCGATTTTGCGGACATCCCCGCCCTCGCTCAATGTCCTTCTCCGTTTCGCGAAGATTGCCGAATGGGGGGGTTTTCGATACGTTTTTACGCTTCGCCTCGGTAGCTCAGTTGGTAGAGCAGGTGACTCTTAATCACTTGGTCCTAGGTTCGAGTCCTAGCCGGGGCAATCGTTTGCCCAACCGTCGGTCAACCCGCTGTCCTTAGGGCGTTTTCGTTCCCCGTTCTTCGACCAGCATCAAGGCCATCACGGTCAGACCCAGATGAATCCCGATATCAGCTACCGTGGTGTGGCCCCCGATCCACATCTGCCCAAACGCCAGGGAAAGAAACAGGAAGCCAGCCATCACCAAAGGGATCCGGTTTCGCCCCGCCACCAGGATGCCGGCGCCGATCAGGATTTCCAGATAGGGTAACGTCCCCAGATAAAGTTTCAGCGTCCACCCGGGAAGAAATGGTTTTTCCAAAAAGGGCTGACTGAGTGCCGGCAACACTTGATCGTAGAAATGGGAAAAGCTCAGCCCTTGGGGGCCGTTGAATTTGGTCACACCCGCAAGGAGCAGCCGCAGGCCCAAAAAAAGCTGCAGAAACAGGAAAGCCCAGTCCCGGGCATTCCAACGAACCCAGAACGGCTGGCCATCTTTGGCTTCCTCGCCCATGGGGACTTTATTTTTTACCCAGCCTGAATTCCCGGTGCGCGGCCCGGACCGCTTTGGGCCCGCCGGCTTCGTCCACCACCACGGTGATCTTGATCTCACTGGTGCTGATCATCTGGATGTTGACGCCGGCCGCCGCCAGCGCCCGGAACAGCTGGGCCGCCACCCCGCTGTGGCTGCGCATCCCGATTCCCACCACCGAAACCTTGGCAATGCCCTCCTGGAAAAGAATCTGCCTGGCCCCTCCCGCCCGACGGAAACTCTCCAAAACCCTCTTCACTTTGCCCAACTCATCCCGTGGCACGGTGAAGGTGATGTCTGTCTGGGCCTTGCCTTTGGCGCCCGCGGAAGGCAGGGAGACGTTTTGGACGATCATGTCGACGTTGATTCCCGCCTTGGCAATTCCGGAAAAAAGTTTTGCGGCCACTCCCGGACGATCCGCCACCCCGGCCAGGGTCACCTTGGCCTGGTTTTTTTCCAGGCTGATGCCACGCACCACCACCCGCTCCATGGATTTTGCCTCTTCTTTCACGATTGTGCCTCGGGTCCGATGGAAACTCGACCGGACCTCGAAGACAACCCCGAACTTTTTGGCAAATTCGACGGAACGGGCCTGCATCACCTTCGCCCCCGTGCTCGCCAGCTCCAGCATCTCGTCGTAGGAAATCTCGCGGATCTTGCGTGCCTTCGGCTCCGTTCTTGGATCCGCCGAATAAACTCCGTCCACGTCCGTGTAAATCTCGCACCGCGTGGCTTTCAGCACCGCCGCCAAGGCGATGGCCGTGAGATCCGATCCTCCCCGCCCCAAGGTGGTGATCTGCCCCTCCATCGTCTGGCCCTGGAAGCCCGCCACAATCACCACCCGCCCGGCTTTCAAGTGATCCCGCACCGCCGAAGGCGTCACGTTCGAAATCCGGGCTTTCGTATGCGTGCCGTCCGTGACAATCCCGGCCTGCGCCCCGGTCAGGGCCACGGCGTTCACTCCCCTCGCATGCAAGGCCATCGCCAATAGAGCGGTCGTGGTCTGCTCCCCCGTGGCCAGAAGCAGATCCATTTCCCGCTCATGGGGTTCTCGGTCAATCTCCCTGGCCATGCGGAGCAAGCCATCGGTCACCCCGCTCATGGCCGAGACCACAACCACCAAACGGTTGCCCTGTCGGCGCGATTCCGCCACCCGGTCCGCCACCCGCTGGATTCTCTCCAGGTTGGCCACCGAGGTTCCCCCATACTTTTGCACCAACAAAGCCATGCCACATCCTACCCAGGTTTTTATGCGGTTTGAAGCCCTTGGCCGGGGCCATTCCCGCCGGATCCGCCCGCTGGCAGGTTCACCCTCGGCCCGTGCCCAACATCAACTCATCCCGCGTTTTTCTGGATCTCCGATTTACACTCTTTCCTCAACCAACTCCGGCACGCGTTGTCCGGTCAGCTTGCGCCACCAGACATGGCCACAGGCGGCCAGCACCAACACCACCAGAATTAAAAAGAAACCGGTCACCCCGGCATTCACGGCCTGAGCCATCGCCAGTTTGGCCTGCCCCAATTCCGTGGCCCGCCTCATCCCCGCCAAAAAACCCAGCCGTGGGTCGGCGCTGAAGATTTTCATCCAACCCGCGGAGAAGGTCACAACCACCAGCCAGATCAGCGGCAGAACCGTCACCCAGGCCAACCGAACCCGCTCCATTTTGATCAGCACCGTGGTGGCCAATCCCAAAGCCATGACGGCCAGCAGTTGATTCGCCACCCCGAAGATCGGCCAGAGGCTGTTGATCCCGCCTTCCGGATCCACCACCCCCTGGTACAAAAACCAGCCCCATCCGGAGACAAACAACACGCTACCCAGAACGTTCCCCATCGGAGACTGCACCTGACCCCAAGGCCGGTGCAACCACCCCAACACCTCCTGCACCAAAAAGCGTCCGATCCGCGTGCCCGCATCGATCGTCGTCAGGATGAAGAGCGCCTCAAACATGATTGCGAAGTGGTACCAGAAGGCCATGCCGACCTGCCCCAACCCACCGAACGAGCGGGCGAAAATCTGGGCCATCCCCACGGCAAACGTGGGCGCCCCTCCGGTGCGCCCAATCATCGTGTGTTCCCCCACCGATTTCGCCAGTTCTTGCATTTGCTGTTCCGTCACGGGAAAGCCCAGTTCGGTCACCCTCTGCACCACCGCGGCCGGTTCCCCGCGCAGGTTGATCGCGAAATATTCGCCGGGCGGCATGGCGCATGCGGCGATCAGCGCCAAGACCCCCACGCACATTTCGGTGATCATCGCCCCGTAACCCACCAGCCGGATGTCGGCTTCATTCGCCAGAAGCTTGGGGGTGGTTCCGGAAGCCACCAGACAGTGGAAGCCGCTGATCGCCCCGCAGGCGATGGTGATGAAACAAAAGGGAAAGACCGGTCCGGCAAACACCGGCCCGGTGCCGTCGATGAAACGGGTCAGGGCCGGCATCTCCAACTGCGGAGCCAAAAACGCCACCACCACACCCAGCGCCGCCACCGTTCCGATTTTTAAAAAAGAACTAAGATAATCCCGGGGGGCCAGCAACAACCAGACCGGCAGAACACTCGCCGCCAACCCATACCCCATGATCGCCCAAGCCAGTGTGGTCGCAGGCCAAGTGAACATGTTTGCCAGCCAAGGCGTCCCTGAAACCAGGCTCCCGCCCCAGACACAACCCACCAAGCCCAACACTCCGAAGACGGTGACGAGGAGCGTCCGCCGGTTGCCAGCCCCCCGCATCCCCAAACCCATCACCAACGCCAGCGGCATGGTCAGGACAATGGTAAAAAGCCCCCAGGGACTTTCCGCCAACGCCTTCACCACCACCAAGGCCAGCACCGCCATCAGCATGGTGATGATTCCAAGCAACCCGATGACCGCGAGAGTCCCCGCCGCCGGTCCGACCTCCTCCCGCAGCATCTGCCCCACCGATTTGCCCCGGCGCCGCAGGCTCAGCCAAAGAATGATACTGTCGTGCACGGCCCCTCCCAAGACCGCGCCGATCAGGATCCAAAGCAATCCCGGCAGGTATCCGAACTGGGCCGCCAACACGGGACCCACCAGCGGTCCCGGTCCGGCAATGGCGGCAAAATGGTGGCCAAACACCACCCAGCGGTTCGTTTTGACGAAATCGTGCCCGTCGGCGTGGCGCTCAGCGGGAGTGCGACGGGACGGATCAATGGTCAAAACGGTTGCCATCAGCCACGCACTGTGAAACCGGTAGCCGATCACGTACACGCACACGGTGGCCACAATCAGCCAAAAGGCATTGACGGGCTCACCCCGTTGGCAAGCCACCACACCAAGCGAGGCCGCTCCCGCCAAGGCGATGACAAACCATGCCAGCTTGGCTGGAGTGGAAATCCCTTTGCCCATGCACCACCCTAGGCCTTGGGAAAAACTTCGTCTATCCGCCTTGTCATTCCGGCTTTTCCGGTTAATTACGCAGGATGCAAAAATTCATGATCCGGTTCAGTGGTCTTCTCGCCCTTGCCGCCGTCTTCACTCTCTCCGAGGGCTTGGCCCAAGACTCCAAGCGGGACACCACCAAACGAAAGAAAGCCGCCTCCTCCGAAGAGGATGCCGAGGCTCCCTGGAAAAGGATGCCCCTCCTGCTGGATCGCCCGGACAAACCCTACGAAGTCATCGGCTTGGTGAGCGCCCCGCAGGTTTTCCTTTGGGACGATGAGGAGTCCATGAAAGAAGCCATGCAAAAGCAGGCCTGGAAGATGAAGGCGGATGCCGTGATTTTGGATCGGGTGGATACCAGCTTCCGCTTTACCGGTCCTGCCGGCGGGGCCAACGGCCGCGCCATCCGTTACAAGTAATCCCGTAAAGGCAGGTCGGCGAGGGGCGTTTTGCCCCTGGTTCGAGTCGGTCAGGCCACCAAACCAACGGGGGTTGCATCGACCAACCCATACCCGTTGTTTCTTTGCCTCGGCTCATATCCCGCTTCGCGGATAAGCCGCTTCATTTCCTCGAGACTAAGCCGGAAGCTCGTCCCCGCGCTGGAGACCACGTTTTCCTCCATCATCAGGCTGCCAAAATCATTCGCCCCGAATTTGAGCGCGACCTGCCCCATGGCGGGCCCTTGCGTCACCCAGCTGGACTGCACGTTCGGGATGTTGTCCAAAAAAATCCGGGAGAGGGCCTGCATCCGCAGGTATTCATGGGAACCGGTCCGCTCGGCCTTCAAAACGGTGTGTTCCGGCTGAAACGTCCAGCAAATGAAGGCCGTGAATCCTCCCGTCCGGTCCTGCAATTGGCGCAACCGATCCAGATGCTCGATGCGGTCTTCCACCGTCTCCACATGACCGAACATCATGGTCGCGCTCGATCGGAGCCCCAGTCGGTGGCCGATCTCCATCACCCGCAACCAGGCATCGGTGTCGCACTTTCTCGGGGCGATCCGTTGCCGCACCCGGTCCACAAGAATCTCCGCCCCCCCGCCGGGAATACTGCCCAAACCGGCCTCCTGGAATTTGCCGATCACCTGTTCAAGCGGCAGGCCGAAGACTTCGGCGAAATGGTTGAATTCGGGCGGGGAAAAACCGTGGATGTTCACCTGCGGATATTTCCCCCGTAAATGCCTCAGGAGATCGAGGTACCACTCCAAGCCCAGCTTGGGATGGTGCCCCCCCTGCAAGAGGATCTGATTTCCTCCCACGGCCACGAGTTCGTCGATCTTCCGGTCAATCTGGTCCTGCGACAGGACATAGTGATCCGGATCCGTTTCGGTCCGGTAAAAGGCACAGAACTTGCAATAAACATCACAGACGTTCGTGTAGTTGATATTCCGGTCGACAATATAGGTGACCACCTCCTCTCCCCTTCCGTCGTAATCTTTCCGCTTCGCCAAGTTCCTCCGCTCATTCGCCAACTCCCCCACCAGCGCCAACGGCCACCCGTAAACTTCCCTTGCCTCCGCGGTTGTGATTCTTCCGCCTTCCCGGATTTTTTGCTCCAGGCCTGGTCTCATCGTGCAACTACCCCTAGCGCGAAATGTCGCCTTGGCCGAGAAGGCGGAAGCCGCCACGACTGAGAACCTGCGCCCCCAGCTCATTGTCGTCCAAATTCAGGCAGAGGGCGGATCGACCTTCGGGCCGGACCAGAAATCCGTAGGCGGTCAGAATGTTGATCTCCGCTTCCAGCAGGGAACTCAGAACCTTGGGAAGCTCGGTTCCCGCCTCCAGCTCCACGGCCACCACGGTCGATTCCGTATGGGCCACCGCCTGCTCGTGAAAAATCGCCCGTGCCGTGTCGGGGTCATCCACCACCATCCGCACGATCGCACTGTCGGTCGTGTCCAGAATGGTCAGGGCCACCACATGGACATGACGGCTGTTCAAAATCCGGATCAGCTCCAGCAACCGGCCGGCCTTGTTGGCCAGAA
>Ga0214917_10003645_pt1 | contig 17648 bp, 7 predicted proteins | sample LL_1208_BB_MetaG_FD_177983 | JGI IMG/M metagenome (GOLD analysis project Ga0214917, IMG submission 177983) | Freshwater microbial communities from Lake Lanier, Atlanta, Georgia, United States - LL_1208_BB | ecosystem: Environmental > Aquatic > Freshwater > Lake | place: USA: Georgia | collected... | reverse complement strand
GAAACCACGACGAGGGTAAGCCAGACCCTTGTTCAAAACCCGGCCAACCAAGCCGAGAGCATGTGTTACGCAAGTTCTCTGAAGTTGGTTGGCACATCAAAGGCTCCTTTACGTATGTTCCATCCGAAGGTGTTGGAATGGGATACACGGTGGAGTACCAGGCTTTGATCGACCCCTGGTCACCAACCAGGGAGATGCAGTTGGTCAACTACAAGATCTCGTTGCCAAATGACCTTGGTAACGAGCTTCTCCGGCCGGTCAGAGAGATGGCCAAGGAGTTGATCTACAAAGCCATGGACGAAGCAGAAAGCACAGGATAAGTTACTACTCTTAAGGTAGTTGGTTAAACCGCTGCCCCGGGAGGATTTAGCCCCTCCCGGGGTGGCATTTTTAAATTTTTAACGAAAGGATTTATTACATGAAGCTTACTTTATTTTTAGTCTCAGTTTGGCTGTTCACTTTCAAATCAATTGCACAGGTTCCGCTGTATTCGGCAAATCCAGATCTCTTGTACTCGACGTCAAACGATTACGGTGTATGGGGTTCTCCTGATTATCTCTACTCTTTTACCAACGAGTACGGACCAATCGGATCCCCTGATTTCCTAACAGGTGTCACGAATGAGTACGGCTTGGGTCTTATGATTAACCCGGTTGCAACGGAACCTTCAGCTATTCTTGGCGACGCTTCGATTGACTGGACAGAGTTAATAGTCCAGCCTGTCCAGCCAATCTTCGAATTTGTCGAGGTGCCTTTCCAAGTCCTTGACGGAAATTAAGTCCATTGTTGCAGCTCTAGCTAGAAGGAGTATGTCGCAAATCATATCCGGCAGTCTTCTTAAATCTGAATCCTCCGGCAACCCGTCCCAAAGCGGGCTGTCGGGGGGTATCAGGAATTCAGTTTCGCTCTTCTTTTTGCGCATGCCCCACATCCCTGAATGTTGGTCCCGGCCACCCTGTCTATGGCGATTGCAATCGGCTGGGCTATCGCATGAACCGCATCCCCCACCCCGTAATTCTCGCAGTATTCCTTCCCCAGTTTGTCGCAAAGCTGGTCGTGGAGCATCTGCTCCTGGTTACCGTGGAGGGTCAGCCCGTTAAGATGCCGGTGATGATTGACCCTTCCCAGAAGTTCCTGGAACGAGCCGGCGGTGACGACCGCTTTTGTGTCGTAGTCCTGATAAACAAACCCGGTAGGGGGAACTGTTTGTATGTCTCTTAGGCGCATCCACCTATCTTGACATGGTGTTGTCTAGTTTCAAGCTGGTTAAGTGAAGGACGATTCGTATTGGGTCGACGGCGAGAGCAAAACTTCTCAGCGTCTTCTCCGCATACTTTTGGCTTCCGCCATTATTGACAGCGGAGGAAATCTCAACATTTCCCGCAAATCACTCTCTGAGCTTTCAGATTATTGTGGGGACTACCGCGGTTTTCAGATTCTCGCTACTCCGGGCGACGACCACGGCATGGAACTTACAATCGAATGGCTCAGATAAAGCTGGCGTTTAAGCTTTTGCTGATTCTCCCACTTTTCTTACCGAGGCTTCTTATTTTGTTGCTAGGCTACTATCTTGCGAAGCATCGCCCTCAGGCATTTCTTTGGCTTCAAGCAAATTGTAAAATTTGTTAACTCCCTGCAGCCAGTGACGGTTTAAACCCTTTGGGTCATTTGGCGCGTTCAGGGGCGCGTACGCTTTTTGCAAACCTTCCATGTTCCCCCCATTCTCATCCAACCTTCTCTTTAAATTTCTAGCCGAATACTCCAACCCATCCTGCAAGGTTCTGAAAACCATTGGCTTCATCCATTTGTGCTTGGGGTCCATAATCCCAGCCGGGTTGTTGTAAGCTTTAACAAAATTACTCGTCCCCCTACCCGTCTCGTGGGCAATCACCGCGGCAAATAATTTTGGGTCTACGTCGTTGCGCAAGGCCGTTTCCACAATAGCCCCCGCTTTCCCCTTCAACGCTCCCTTTTCAAATAAGTTTTCCAACTTACGCATCCCAGGATTTTCTGCGCCGAGCCCCATACCCTACCTCCTTGCGGCTGCCGCATTATCCACAAGATTAGGGTAGCGGCGACCAGCCTTCTTAGCCCTGGCTTTTGCCCAAGCTTTGTCCCGCGGGGACAGCTTTTTGTCCTTACCGCTGGTATCTTTCCTTTCCCAAAACTTCATTAGCAGCTCCAAAGAACTTTCCTGGACCAATAGTTCGCCGAGAGTTTCCCATCCCCGCCTTTTATCCCACCGCTCCTGGCGCAATAACTTTTGCGTCTCTTGGCGCTTCTGTGCTGCCGATAATCCTGCATGGAGCTATCCCCAAAATGTACGATCTTTTCTTTCCCGTTGGCGCAGGCTTTGACCATCATCTTTTTGCCAGGCCTAGTGCTTTTCCTGGGCTTGTTACAAGGCATTTTATCTTTGTTTGCTTTTCCTATTGGCATAAATTCCTTATAGTCTTTGACTTATATTTGTCAATATTACTGCTTTGTCCCGCGCCTCCCGTACATGGCTTCTAGCTCAGCCTGTTCCTGAATTGCTGAGTCTAACTCAAATTTATTAAGAACCTCGGAGTCGGCATATTTGTTTGCTATCGCCGTGAGTCTCCCGACATATTGCTGCGCCTCACCGGGGTACATTCCCCACAACTCCGATACGGCATTCGGGCTACGAAGCTCTTCCCTCAACAACCTAGCCCTCGCCATGACCCAAACATCCCGTTGCTCATCGTTAAGCTTCACCCCCATGACAAATATATTCTTTTCGGGCAGCGTTACCCAAGCGTTTTTAGCCGCCAAAACCTCAAACAACGGGTCAACATGGCCGGACCTATCCGACGCAAACATCTCCGCATAATTCCTCAGGACAGACATCGGGTCATCCTGTTTCAGGTTTGCAAAAGTGACTTCTTCCCCAAGCACATTGGTAAGCGGCTTACCAAACTGCCGAAGGAATGGCATGTTACCTAAGGCAGTTGCCACAATACCTCCCGATTTTTCCCTAACCACCGGGTCAAAGAGCCTCTGATCGGCTTCTCTCGCAACTCCAGGAACCAAAATAGCCCCGATAGTCCTAAAGATAATCTGCCCAAACTTCGACATCCAGTTCGGGTTTCTTGTGTCCGTTGCCTCTATCAAGGTCTTTGCCCCGGAAACAAACGGGACATCTAATGGGCCTTTGACAGCGGATGTAAGGATCCCACCCATAAGGCCAAGCCCGATCTCGTTGACCCTAGCGTGGCTCGGCCTTTCGTATTTTAGGTAATCTTTCATTTCCCCAATTGATTTGATCAACAGATAAGTTGGCGCCCAGTTCGGGTTTTTGACCCATAGTTTACCGAACTTAATGCTGTCCCTTTGCCAATTGCCAGAGGCTTCAAGGTTTCGTCTTTGGTTGACGTCTTTTGGACCGCTTCCGGAAATGTCAAACCAGCTGTCTTGATCCTCATCTTCGTCTTCTTTCCACCTCAAAAGCATGGAGGCAAGAGTCAGTCCGATCACTAATAGCATGACCGACGCTCCGGCCATCCCGGACGTAATTTCATACGCGGCCATGCTGTCTGGTTTTAGCCTAGCCCCTTCCCCGTAAACCTGAACCTGGGATCTCCATTTCGCGTTGATGTTTTTCAAGACCCCAAACCCAAGCCAGTTCAACCAAACACTCCATACGTTCGCCACAATGCTGTAAAACGGTTGAACATAGGCAACTAGCCCAAAGCCTGGGGCCATTGCGATCCTCTCCAAAAACTTTGCCGCGTGCCCGATTAGCCCGTACGGCTTGTTTACCTGGGCCATCCATTGACCCATATAGACTGACTCCCAGATCATCTTGTTTACCATGTCGTTCCGCCTGGTTGCAGCCCTTTTGTATTCTTCCAGGTCTTCAACCGCCATTTTCCGCATATCTCCCTTCGTCTCTACGGACAGGATTTCAGGCAGTTTGATACCCCTAAGGTTTGCTCTATCCATCAGCCTTTGGGCATAAAGCTGCTGACGAAATCTCGACGTGTTCGGCTTTAGCCTTAGTCGTGCAAGCTGTTCCTCGTCCGTCTGCCTGGCGAGCTCTTCGATTATGGGGTGATGCCCGTCAACATCCGGGTTAGTTTCGGCTTCTTTTGCAATCGCCTTTTCCCGCTGCCTCAACTTTTGCTTTTCTTCAAAGTCCCGCCTTTCCGACGCGGTCAGTATTTGCCGACGGCCTTTTGCGATAAGCCTCGCGGCAGAGAGATTTTGGCTTAAACCATACCCCATCAAAATATCGGCCTTCCTGGTTATGTCTCCGACTTGAGCTTTGTCATCCAGGTTAACCCGAGCAAGTTCGTATGCGTTCATAGCGGCGTGAATTTCCCCGTAAACTGTCGACCAGAACACGTCCATCCCCGAATAAAGTCTTCCGAGAAGAACGTCTAACCCAGTAATGCTGATTTGCGCCTTCACCCCACCTTCAGGGTATTGCGGCGTCTTTACGTTTCCGGCCATAGCTTTGACCGGTTTTGTTTTGTAGATACTGAAAGCTTTATCCCACACGTCTTTGCTAATGCCTACCGGGATTGAAAGTCCCTTCCCTCCCATTCCGTACCAGAACCGAACCATTTTTTGAAGCCAGCCCGGCCCTTCAAGCTTTGTGTCTTTGTCGAGGAACAGCTCAATGTCCGTTCTTCCCGTTTTCCGCTTAGAGGAAACCCCGAAGGCGGTGTCCATGTAGGTCAGTTTCCCGGCAATATTTCCGGTCGCCATAACCTCAAGGAACTCCGTAAGCCCCGCGTTTAGGGCAGTTTTTAAACCCCTCATGGCGTACCGGAGAGCTTGGTATTGCCCTCCCTTCAACCTTAAGCTCCCGATTGCTTTCCGAGATGAGGGTATTTTTTCGATCAGCTTATCCTGCACCCCGGCAAACACGTCGTTTACCGGCAACAGAAGGAAATGTAAGGCGTTACCGACCGGTGCCAGCATGTTTAGAGACACCGTCTTTAACGCTCCAATGATGTGGATATAGAAGAAAGACTTGAATACGTCTTTGATTGGAATGCCAACGTTTTTGCGGATCATATCGAGGAGATCCACCGTCTTTGCCATGGCCCTTCTTGAGTTAGGGCCGTCCGGATCGTTGGCGATCTCCTCCGCTTGTTCTGTTATTTTTTCGTAAACCTCGTTTGGAAGTCTCCATTTTGAGTCTTCCAGATTCAACTTTGAGGCAAGCTTTTCGAACATGTCCGCATGTCCGTACTTGCCGGCCAGAATTAAGCCGACAATCTCATTGGCTTTTTCTTCAAATACCCATTTCTTTGGGAGCGCGGTAAACTCCCGGCCCTTCAGCATTTTCTGGAATTCCTCGACAGCCATCTGGTCCAAATCTTGGGTTATCTTCGAAAGAACAGCGTTCAGAAGTTTGTCCTCAACGCTTAAACCAGCCGCTTCAAGCTCGTCCAAAAGTTCTCGCAGAACTTCCAGTTTCTTTTCTGCGAATAGAAATCTGCGGGAGAACATAAAGCCACGGATGTCGGATCTCGACAATGTAGTAAACGCCCTGAGGTCTGTCTTTGTGTAGGGCTTGTCCATAGCCGCTTCCAAAGCATTGAGGATCACGCTTGTCTGCCCGGCGTTTAAGATCTTTGTCAGGGCTTCGGCAACCTTGGCTATGACTGCCTGGTCGTTTGCCGAGTTATAAAGCTCATTCCAAACGGAAAGCGCCTTCCGGAACCTATCCACAGCAAGCTGTTTCCTGTCCATGGCGCTAAGCTTGGCCCTCGTAATTTTAAGCGATGGGTCAACCGACTGTAGACCTTCCCGCAACACTCTTCGGACAACGCTTATGACCTTGTCTTGCGGGATGGCCTTTTCCTTGTCTTTGTCGCGAAGGTCCTTGGCGAATTCTTTGAGCAACTTCGTCAGCATTTTATCAGCTTGAAGTTCTTTTGCGTCCTCGAGCTCATCCTCGGGGTCTACGCCGTCTTCAATGTTTTCGTCGGCTTCACTTGCCGCAGCCGGCATGTCGCCGTCGAACAGGAAGTTTAAAGGTTTATCCCGCATGTCTTCCGGCAGGAGCCTGCGTATATCGTCAACAGACTTTTTACGAACCTCGTCCATGACATCCTGGGCCGGCTCGATGGCGTCCAGGACTTCTTCTTTCTTAACCCCCAAAGCTTCCGCGGCTTTTTCGGCTGACTTAAAGCCTGCCATTAGAGCCGCCGCCAAACCTTCCCCGATCACTGATTCAAGCTGGATGTCCGCAAGGTCGTCTTTCTGGGCTTTGATCATTGCGATCAGCTCTTTGGCGTTCTCAATCTGCGCTTCGAGGTTTTTCTTTTGCCCAGCCTCGTCAAGGTTCTTCGAGGCTTTAGCTAATGTGGAAACTCTCTTGGCTTTCTTGAGCAGATTGTCCCACGTCTTGAGGTCAGCCAGTTCGTCCAGTTTATCCAGGAGTTTTTTAATCTCCGGCTTGTTGATCACCTTCTCAAAGGCCACTCGAACCGCCTGATCACCGGCTCCGATCACCTGGTTGATTTGCTCCGGGAGAAGCTGGATTTGCTCGAGCCTGGCCTTCTCGATCATTTGACTGGCGAAATACCTCCAACCTGCCGGGCTTAATCTTGCGTAGGCGGCAAAGGCGGCGAGGCCGCGCCCCAGTCTTGTCCCAAGCTCGGACTGCTTCCCGGCAAGGGCCATAGAAAGTCCCATGGCTTCCGAGGCCGTAAGCTCATCTTTAAGGGACTTTGCAATCTTATAGCTTTGATCAAGCTGCTTCAAAAGAATGTTGTTCAGGATGACAAGGTTGTCGAACTCGATCGGGTTATTGGCAAAAGCCGCAAGCTCTGGGTTCTCAATTTCGGGGGCCACGATTTCTCTCGCCGCTGCGATAGCCCCGCCGGCCTGTTGGATCAACCTGGTGGCCTCTTCAGCCCGCAGAGGCTGTGTACGTACGGCGTATTTAAGTTGGTTAAGCCGCTGGATATCCCGCAGGTCTTTGCTGATTTCGCCGTCTTCCCCGTATCGCTTGGCAAACCTTCGAGTCCTAAGCTTGCCTTCGCGCTTTAAGATCCTGCTTCTGGCCTTGTAGATCTTCTCCATATCTTCCGGAGAAAACTCGACTTCCGGTGCGGCTGCCCGGAAGCTGGCAGAACCGTCAGCCCCATAATCGACTATCCTAACCGGGTTATTCCATCCCCTGGCGTTGTCGATTGCGTTGACCAGCAAGCCGAACTGGTTTTTGGTGTACGCCTTCCCGTTGAACAGGAGGGTTTTGTACCTCGCAAATAGTTTAGCTACGTTGTTGCTGATGCCCTTCCGCTTGGAAGTGGCTTCCGTGAATACAGTTTCGTGCGGCCCAATGCTTAGGCTGTAGGTTCTTGCTTCAATGTCTCGAGAAGGTCTCTCTCTGCTTTTGCGATCAGATCCTTCATTTCCTGCGATTTTGGGTTTGGATACCTCTGCTTCAGAAACGTTACGACCATCTGCGAAAACAAGCTCGAGTTGGGTTTCGAGCTGTTCTGAGACGGCTTTGTCTCTGAGCTTGCTGCGTTTTGCTTTGACTCCGTCACTTGTCCTCCTTTGTTGGTTAAAATCTTCTACGTACTTATTGATAGTATCACCGTGCTTTGCGAAAACAACCGCGAGCCTTTCGAGGGCAGCTGCCATATCCGGGATTCTTGCGTAAACTTCCGGGAACTCGCGGGCTACTTCCGCCTCCGCCTTTTCTCCCGATTTTTCGCCGTGCGTACGAATGTGGCTAATTTCGTGGATGATTACCCCCAAGTGGTATTGGGCAAACTCAATCGGAGACCTGAAGGAGTATTTGTTAGCGTCAAAAAGATTGGTTGCGTTTCGATTGGTGAACCCGGCTAGAGCGTTAGCAAGCACAAGACGCACTTGCATTGGTTTCTGGCCCGGCAGTTCGATTTGGCTTGGGGTCCTTATAGCCAAGCCGTCAGCCTTGGCATCGATCATGGCCCCCACCGCCCAAGCCCCAGGGAGATTTTGCCCAAGAGCGGTTTCCGGTTTGTCGCCCTTGCTGTGGAATACTCCGATATTCTCCTTGGCTTTGGCGAACTCCATTACAGTTTCGTGAACGGCTATGGCGTAATCCTGGACGTAGGCTTTAAACTTGGGGTCAACGCTCTCGGATTTAAGATCGAGGTTGTAGGACCCACGATAAGCACCTTCCAGGATAAAACTAAAAAATTGCGGTTCTGTTGGCAGGAAGAGTTTCCCTGCTTTCGGGCTTTGGAGCTTTCCGTCAGCGCCGATGACGGTTGCCGATGACGTAAGATCTTCGAGGTATGTTTTTGTTTCCTCGGTAGCCGCATCTCCGACAAGCTCTGTTAGGTATTCCTTGATGTCCTTGGCGGCCAAGACATTCAACCCTTCTCGGTTTGGCGTAAACGGATAATCAAGATCGCCCGGCCTCGCCTTGGACTTGAGGTCCAACATAAACTCTGTCGGACCAAGGAGTTCGTTAAGTCTTTCTTTGGGGATCCCTACCAGTTTTGCGATTGCGTAATCCCCAAGCGTTAACTGGAATACTCCGCTGGACATAACATCTATGGACGCGTAATTCCGCATAAACTCATGCTGTTTGGGGCGTGTGTACATCTCGACTTTGCCCCAGGCGTATTCTCCCTTTTTCACAGGCCTCCACCCGGCGCGCCCAAGCTTTTTCCCGATGTCGAGAGTGACGACTGAGAACGAGTCTTCGAAATCCGATGACCATAGTTTGGGTTGACGTCTTCGGTAGTTAACAGTGACGTCTCCGATAAGCGGCTTGTCCATGAAGTCTGACGCATGCGGGAAATACATTGAGAGCTCCCTGGTCTTTCTCCCTGGTATGACCAGTTTGTCTCGGAATCTTACTTCCAGCGTCGTGCCGTCCGGCACCATTTCGGAAGCTTTTGCGGTTCGCATTTTCGGCCTTTTGGCTAGGTCTTCGGCAAACATTTCTTCCGGAGTGCTGCTGGCCGTGGTGACAACCCCGTCCTTTGCTGTCAGGAGCCTTATCTCACCGCAAACCATGGCCTCTTTAATTCCTCTCCCAAACCCTCCGGAAGCTTCCCCTTCTTCAAGATCCTTGCTGGGATTGAATAGCCCGAAGAAGGATTCTTCAACAGTTTCCGGGCTCATCCCAGCTCCGTTGTCGACTACCCGTATTAACTTCTCTTTGGCGTCGACTGTTACGTCGATAGTCCCGTCTTTGCGCCCAGACGCCTTGATAGCGTCCCAGGCGTTCTGGACAGCTTCTTTCAAGACCGAGTCAATGGGGCTTGTTTTGATTTTGTCTGCCACGGTAAGGGCCAAGGCGTTTTGGTAATTAACTACGGGCCTTACCGACCTTTCCGTGAACTCTTTGCCACGGAACAACCCGTCGTTGTCGTCGAGCTCAACCGTGGAAGCTGCAGCAGGTGTCCCGCTTTTTGTCTTTAGGACAACGCCCGGAGGAGGCGTGTTAACCCGCAACATGGTCGGGCCTTTTTCGTAAACTCTCTCCTTGAACAGCCTTAGAACAAGCTCCTCAGTCGTGTCGACGTAACCAGTCGCCGGGATAATAATCTCGTCGCCAGGTTTTACTTGGTAGTTTTCCGGAAGGTTGTTTTCCTTGGCAAGCTCCTCGCGGGTCACCCCGAATTTTTTAGCAACGTCCAACAGAGACATCCCCGACTGCTCGTTTTCGTAGTTCGGAACAGTCACGCTTCTGGTGGTCCCAGGGATTACCAGCATGGATCCGGGGGCCAGGGCTGCCCCGGTTAGATTGTTCGCCTCGCGCAGTTCCTGAACTGAGATCCCATTTGTCGAGGCGATCTCTTTCAAGACATCTTCCGAGGTTTTTCTTGGCAGCTCTGGGATCCTAAAGCTTTGCTGCGGGGCCGGAACTCTCTTAGTAAGTTTGGCCTTGCTGAAGACTTTTAAGTTTTCAGATACGTCCTTGATTACCCCCGTGCGGCCCATCCCCTTGCCTTGCTGCATTGTCTTCGGGGTTGACCGGCCTAATGCAATCTCCTGCATTTTTCTCAAACGCATAAGGTCTGGCTTACGGTTTGGCTTTAGGTCGACAAAGCCATAACGACTCGCCAGTTTGATCACCTCCGGATCCATAATGTCTTTTCCGGAAGAAAGCAGGCCCGTGATGATTGACTCGACTTCCTGTTTAATAAACCACAAAAAGTCGTCTCGCTTTGCCTTACCCTTTTTAGCGAGCTCTTCAAGCTTCTCGACCTCTCCGTCGCGGATAGCTTTCCTGACCTCAAGCTCGTCGGACGGAAGTCCGGAGTCTGCCTCACTCTCCTTTGAAATAGGAACTTCGATTGTCCGCTTCGGCTCCCTCTTGGAGTACGCTTTGTTTTTATAAAGCAGCGTTCCACCGTTTTCCGCTAGCTTCTGAATGGCTTTGCGGATTGCGTCCAGCGGGTTTGTGGCCCGGACGTAGGTCATTTGATGGGAACGCTTGTTCTCCGGGTCTAGGATAAACTCAAACCATCTTTCGCCTCGCTCGTTAACCTCAGGCTCCTCCTTGGAATATCGTAAGGCTTTTGGCAGTTCTAGGATTTTGTGGTTTGTCTTGGCCCACTTTGGCTTCCAGTCGTAGAACTTGTCGCCCCTGAAGCTAACCCCAAGCGGCTCAAGTAACACAATGTTAGCGGCTTCTCCCGGGACCTGGTTTCTTGTGATCAGGTTATTCGGATTTTCACGATAGTAGGCTGAGGCTGCGCGTTTGCCCATTTCCCTTGTGACCCGGTTGCCATCGTAGTCGGTTGGTAGCGGGACTTCGCCATTCTTCGTCTGATACGAAACGATCATCGACCTTGCTTGCGATGGCTGGTTAATCGTGTTCGCTATAATCCTGCGGCCGTCACTCTCACCACCAGCCATGATCCACTCGACAACGCCACGATAGAAAGGCATTTCCATGACAAAGCCAGCCTTACCGCTTCTCTCGCCAAAGTAATTTGTAGTCATGGTGTTCATGCGTTTCATGAACTCCTGCTTGACCCTGTTTGGCAGGTTGTCCAACTCCGACTTTGTCATCCGCCTGTCTGTAAAAATTGTCTCCTTAACCTTTGTGTTATCCAGGTTTTGGTAAGCTTCGTATTCCAAAAGGACATACTGATAACGTTTTTTAAGAGCCAATAGGCGGTTGATCTCAACTTCTTGCTTTTGGGATTCTTTGACCAATCTTTGCTTTGTGACCACGTCAGGAACTACTCGCTTACCGTCTTGCATGCTCCCCGCCAACCGCATGGCCGTCATGGCAATCATGCGGTCCACACCTTTTATGCTCTCTTCCACTTTGTTTAAGATTTTGACAGTATCCGCGATGTTTTGCCGGACGCTCTTTGCGGTTTTGGCTCGCGCGATGCTACGTTCTTCAATAAGCATCCTGGTAAGCTCAGCGAACTCTTTGATAAATTTTTCAGCAGCTGTCGGTTTCTGTTTAAGCCTCCGCTCCATCACCCGGTCTTTGCTGTTTTCGGCTTCGTCCAATATTTCCGGATTTAAGGAGACGTTTTGGGTTATCCATTTTTGGTAACCCTCGTTGATCTCTTCCAGAAGTTTCTGGGTTTCTTTTGCAAACCTAGGATTTTCCCGGAGAATCTTAAGTTCCTTGGCCTTGACCAGCCGTTCGACTTCCAGCTGCGCCTTCACGAACATGTCCATTGCGGCTTCACGCTGTTTGGATACAGCGTCGGAGACTTTAGGGTATTGAATGGCCCCGAGAATCGGCTCAAGAAGCATGGCTACACGCCCGTCTTTTGCTGTTACAGTTGTTTGCCTCATCAGCTCAAACGTTTCGTCCTTGCTGGGTAAGGCCATCCGGAGCCGCTCCTGCTTTCTTGTCGGAGACATCCCAATAGCTTTGTCCATCAAATCCCTGAGTTCGGATTCCTCGTCCATCCGCTTCGTCATCTCGTCAACCCAATCAGGGTCAGAGGCCATCGCCTCGATAACCTTTTTGAGCCTCAGGTATTTCCCGTATCCGGCTTGGTCAAGGGCGGTTACAAGCTTGTTGTAAGCGGTTCTCGATTTAAATCCGTAGTCGACTTCCCCGTCTTCTCGCCAGGCTTTCCAGGCAAGGCTAGTTGAGCTCAGTTCTTCGTCTTGGGTTGTGTCAGTCAGTGCGTCTTGGGCGTCCTCGGAATCTTCGTTGTCGTCTTGAGTGGCTGGTTGGGGGAAGGCTTCCTCTTCCGGAGTGGAGGCCGCGGCTCTTCCCGAGGCGTCCACATCTTCCTCATCCTCATTTTTCTTCGGGTCAAAAAGGGTTGGATTCGTCTCAATTTTGGCCTTCATCACCTCAATCATGTAATCAATTGGGTCGACGCTTTCGTCTAATATCCCGCCGAGTGATGTCTGGTTTTTGTTTGAGACGATATCCCGGTATGACTGGTAGAGCATGTCGCCCATCGCCCGTATCAGTCCGCCAAATCTTGCGCGAGTCTTCGCCACAGCGACGGCCTTCATTCCGGTTCGCTTGTTCAGGGTCCAGACCATTTGGCCAACAAACATGTCGCCAAGACGCTCGGCCATCCGAATCGCCTTTTGCTGATCTTCCGTACCCATGAGGGTCAGCATGTCGTCGGGTCGCTCCATGAACGTCTTGAACACCTGCACAAAATCAGACTTCTCGTCCCCTGGCTGCATGGTCAGGTTGTAAATCAGTTGGCTGACCGCCTTTTTAAGCGTCTCTCCGTTTTTGCCCATCTGTGTCGCCATCGCGTTCACGCGGAGAAGGCCCGACACCATTGACCAGGTTGCGTCGCCAAGCGACATGACTTCCTGGGCAAAACCAACCTGGGGGTTAACGCCCTTCCTCGCTAATTGGATGTCAGGGTTTGCGTAAATGCGGGCAAGCATGTACCTGACGTAGGACTGGGCCATTAGCCGCTCGCTTGGAAGTGACAGGAACCCACGCTCTTGCCGGTTGATTGCGCCCATGGCCACGGCTTCCCGGATAAAGTCCGAGGCTACCGATGGGCCTAGGTTGACTTCCCCGGTTGCGATCTTCTCGAGCTTCGACATTAGGGTTGCGTTGCCCGTGATAGTCGGGAGGTCCTGTTCGGCTTTGCCCAACGCCGAGACTTGCAATCCGCCACCATCGTTTAAGTCCGAGATAAGGTTGTTGATCTCGCCTCTCGACTCTTCGGAGGATTCATCGGCAACAACGTCGGACAATTTAACGAGACGGTAGTTCTCCACGTCTTGCGGAATTGGGACGCCCTCCTTTGCCGCCAGTTGCCGCATCTGCTCTATGAGAACCTCGAGGTTCGCCTTCCCAACATTTGTTTTTTCTGTTGCGTGCTTGGCAATCAATTCCCGCCCGTTCCCAGCCATGACGAGAAACTCTCCTGACCTTAACCCGCGGACGACTGTCTGCAGACCTCCGTTGGCCGAATTGGACGTCGTGACAAACATGTAAGGTTTAAAGTCATTGGCCGCTGCCAAGACCTTCTCCTGCTCTTGCTTGTCGGCAGCGTAGTCTCGGGTGTTCAAGAATCCTTGGTACTTGGGGTTAACCGAGAAGTCTTTTTTGTGCGACGACTGAAGTTTGTCTGCCCTCACCCAAGCGTAAGTTGCTGGGTACTGCTTCCCGCTAAGGCCGATAGTAAATGTTTTCACCTGGGACATTACGACCCCGTCGACCGGTGCCGCAGCTTTAGCGTTCTCCAGGGAGATGTCCTCAGCCAGCTTGTCCAGATCCGTGGTGCTTTTGACTTCGATCAGAGAGGTTTTGTCCTGCTCGATCTTGGGCTTTTCATAAAGTCCGAGGGCCTCCGCTAGTCTTGGGTATACGCTGTTTCTCCAACGATCTGTGTCTTGAAGCGGTTTCCCGTTATCCGTCAGGTATTGGATAACGTTGTCGGTCGCGTCCAAAAGGTTTGCGAGTTTGGGGGACTGGCTGAAGGTTGTTCTTGTCTTGGCCAGCAAGTCGATGACTGATTTACGCAACAGCTCCAACCACATCCGGATAACCCCATCCTTCGGGACTCCTTTTAGCTTTTTCTCTAGTGTCTGGCGCCGGTCTTTCCCGGTTAGGTCTTCTGTGGTGAACCCGAGTTTAACCTCTTGGTAGAGGCTTCTCGTGTATTCCAGAGCGGTCAGTTCAACGGTCAGCGGGCTTCGGTAGCGGTTCTGGATTTCGGCCCGCATGGCTGGCGTCATTTCATCGTAAACCCCACGCAATACTGCGTTGAATGTTTCCCGGAATGCCTGCTGAACTGAGGTTTGTTGGGTCGCGATTTTCTCGGAGAAAACCTTTGCGGCTACCTGAGCCACCGTTTCGTAAACGGCGTTGTGATGCATCTCTTCTGTGGCCAAAGCCGTAAGGTATTCATCCCCGTAACCGGAAAGCCCAACGATGGAAAGGCTGTCAGCAAGCTCCTCCGGATTGACATAAATCGCGTTGAAATCGCCATTCCTGTAATCGGTCCACGCAGCTTTCGTGCTGTATTTTCCGAATACAATTTTGACGTTTCTGAACCCCAAACTGTCAAGAGCGGAGGCCAAGCGTCGAACAGCTTCACGCTGAGTCCGCTTGAGGGTTGCGTATTTGTTGTCAACCCTCTGCCGGTTGACCATTTCATTTGTGGTGGCCTTTACCTGGTACTCCGGTGTCGCAGTAGGGTCGGCCTCGGACAATGTAAGGGTTGGTGCCTCAGAAGTGTTGATGACCCCGGAGAATTGAATAAGCATCTGGTTCGGATCGCGTGCGTCCGGAGCAAGCCCCTGGGTCGCTTTTAGGATCTTTTGCTTGGCCACCCGCATCTCCTGTCTCTGCCTGTCGGTGGTGGCTTCGGGCGCGAAAATCTCGTAATACTCTGTCTCTGATCTGGAGGACAACCTTCCACCGGCCCTGTACCGCATTTGCTCGTCCTTGTCGGCGGCCTCATTGATCGTGGCATTGATGACCGTCCTTGGGTTGTTCCCTGTTTGGTCGTCCAGGCTTAGTCCGGCACCTCCCTTGTAAGGCGTGGCCAGCGCCACTTTCTTTTTGCCCCTTTGAAAGTCGTTGATGTCCGAGGTCATTTGGTCGCCGCCTTCTCCGTAAATTGCGGCCACCCCGACACCATCCCGCGTGAACCTGTCGTTAAGATACTCCAGCAGCGAAGGGAGGCTTTCCCCGCTCCCAAGCTCCTGGAAGACGGTTGAACTGACGGACTCCCCGAAAATCAGAACTTGCCGGCCATTGGCCAGAGCTTCTTTGGCCATCTCATAAATCGGCTCAGCCTTGGCAAGTTCGAGCCATCTCTCCAAAGACCTTTTCATGTCGGCCACGATCCGGAGCCGCTCTGTGTTGATCTGGGCTTCGGAAAGCTCCCCGGACAGCTCTTGCTCGGAAAGTTTATCCAGCCTTACCTTGTGATACTTCTCGATCTGCTCGAGTTGGTCTTTGGTTTCCTGGGGAAGAGCAACCCGAATAACCTGGGCTGGCGGGAGCTTCTTTACCGCTTCTCTGCGGATGTACCCGTAATTTTCGGAAGCAAGGTCAAGGTAGGAAGCAATGGTCGAGGCTTTGTCCTTAGAGTTGCTCAGCGCATCCTCGATTTCCGTCGAAGACCTTCCGGTTACCCTCGGCAGAAAATAGCGGATGCCTCGCGTTTTGTCGGCCGGTGTTGCCGACACGTAGATATGGAAAGCCTCGCTAACCTGGGCAAGCCTCGATCTTTCCGACTCCGGGTTCTTTAGATTGTGTGCCTCGTCAAAAACAATTACGTCCGCGTCGGAGAAATCAATTTTCCCCTTTGAATAGTCGTCGTACGTCTTGAAGTAGACCCGGTTTGATGGGATGTTGGCCCTTAAAAGCTGGGCTTTCGCACCACTATTTTCGGCGTCAATCAGCTCCCTGCTTTCCGTAATGTAAACGATTTTCCCGCTCTTTGTCTCTTCACCAGTGACCGACTGAATACGTTTGGCTTGGTAATCCGCGATCATCCTGGCTGCGGCCAAGGCCGTAAGGGTTTTGCCAAGACCAGGCTCGTCAGCCAACAGAGAACCTTTCCGTCCGCGAAGGTATGCGTTGAAAATCATGCTGGCCCCAGTCCTTTGGACCGGCATTAGGTTCATCGTGTCAGGAGTCTGGTCAGGGGTTTCCGGGTTTGCGGAAATCTGCTTTACTTTAACTTGCTTGACCGGAGCCTGCGGTAGATCACCCGCAAGAAGCTCCCTCATCTTTTGCATCGCCTTCATCGCGGAGCTTTTTCTCGGCGACATGTCCAGAATGTCCTGGACCGCGACTACTTGCTGCTCGTTCAGGTATTTGTTTTCCCTCAGATCGTCGAGCATCTCTTCGGCAATGCTGTGCGCTTCCCTGTCTGCTGGGGCCAAATCAATCTTTGATTGGGTCGAAGCGGGCAGCGTTGTCGTGGTTTCCGGGCCCTCGACCATTGCCGGTAATTCCCCGGTAGCCTTATACCTAGAGAAGTCCCGGTTAACGTTGTCGCCCACCCTCGTGATGAAATCGTCCGCCAGACTTTTGGCCTCAGTCTCAAGCTGAGGAACAGTCATATTTATTCCGGCAAGCGAAAGAGCGTCACGTATTTTAGCCAGTCTACCGGAGTCTTTAGCGATATCCGCCAGTGAGACGAGGTTCTTGCTGTTAAGCATCGCCCGCAGCAAAAGCTGCTTCGGCAGATCGTTTGCGATCCCCTGGAAATAGGTGTTTCTGGAGTTTCGGCTGAGGTCGGCCAATACCCGCTGGTCGTTCTCGGCATCGGTCTCGTCTGGAGAGGTCATGTCTGAGAGGAACATGTCCCGGTCCGGGCCTAGCACGGCGTCCAGACTCGAAGTTGTCTCCATCCCGATCTTTGCGTTTGTCCTTCTTGCCAGGGCCCTTCCGTAATCCTTAAAGACTGACCCAAAAATCTTTGACGGACTCAACTTTTGAGCGATGTCCATTAAGAATCTCTCAGAGGCTTCCGCCTTGGTCATGCTGCCCTGAAGTTGAAGATCCCGGTGTTTGTTCCGGTAGTGCCTTTGGAACCTTAACCGGGCTGCGTTGGAGAGCCTGGTTTCATCAAAGTTTAACTGCGGGAAGTCTCTTCGGATTTGCGCCGCCTTTTTCTTGAAATACTCGTCCGCCTTTTTAAGGGCGACGTCTTCTCCGGGGGCTTCTTCGGTCCCGTCCAGATAACCGGCTCTTTCTTGCGGAAAAACATACTCCCCCGAAACCTTCGTGCCCGAATAAGACTTGCCTCGCTTTACCGGCTTTTGGGTGTCGCTCAACCTCTTAGACTCAATTTCAAGATGTTCCAAAGCCGACAACTTGGAAGACATCGGGTCGTTCTTTTCTGAGACTCTTTCCTGGTCTTCCGGAGGTGGCGGTGCTTCTCCGCCGGAAGCCTTCGGAGACTCGACCGACATCCTTTGCCGAACTCCAGTGACAACTGACTGGACGAACTGAACGGCTTCTACCTCGGTCTCCGGGTAGGCGAGATTCGCCATCATAAGTTCGCGGTATGCGTTCTCGATTAGATTCGAAGCTGTAAAGTCTTTTGGGAAGATCTGGTCTGCCGTCATCATGTCTTTGAACAGCAGGTCTCTCCTCTTTTTGTTAATGTACCAATCAACCATGTAGTCGACCGACTGCCCGTACTTCTCCTTAAAACCGTCCTCTAATTCGGCGGCACCGGCCTTATCTTCCTCTAATGAAGTTACGACAGCGGCAGTGGCTGGTT
>Ga0214917_10003644_pt1 | contig 17649 bp, 14 predicted proteins | sample LL_1208_BB_MetaG_FD_177983 | JGI IMG/M metagenome (GOLD analysis project Ga0214917, IMG submission 177983) | Freshwater microbial communities from Lake Lanier, Atlanta, Georgia, United States - LL_1208_BB | ecosystem: Environmental > Aquatic > Freshwater > Lake | place: USA: Georgia | collected... | reverse complement strand
GCTGGCGTCTGTGCAATCAACAATTTTAAAGTGCGGCTTCGCGCTTTCCGCTATGCGTTGCCGCCGCGTCTCGGGGGAAGAGCCGGCGAAGTCCACCACTCCAGGCAGTGGGCGAGTAGCGCGGCCGACGCACTGCAACCAAAAGCTCCGAGAGCGAGTTGGTCTGCCGAGTATGAGTGTGGCGGTAGGAGGGTAGTCGAAGCCAACGGCCACAACTTGGCAATTAACAAGCACCGAAACATCTCGCGACTTAAACTTCCGCAAATTCTCACGACGCTCCTCCTCGTCCTGCGTTCCGTAGACATAAACCGCAGGGATGCCGTAGTTGTGGTTGAGGTAATGGCAGACCCCCTTGGCGGCCGGCACGCCAGCGGTAAACACTACAGTCTGGCCTTCCATCTCTTCTTTGGTAATCAGGCAGATGCGTTGCAAAGTGGCTTCCTTCTCCATCTCTTCCGCGAGCGCCGATTGTTTGAAGTCATCTCCAACGATGGAGATTCCGCTTAAATCCAAGGAGGCAACTTTGGAGATGCGGCAGATGGGGGGGACGGACCATCCATGGTCGATAGCCCAGCGGAGATCGTAGTTGCACAAGGACTCCTCGTAGAACTGCACAGTAAACCCCTCCCGTCCATGCGAAATGGTGTCGCTGTAAAACCGGCAACCATGGCCCCGTCGTTCTGGAAGTACCGCAACATCTCAACGACTGGCTCGCTGCACATCAGGTGCGCTTCGTCCACGATCACCAGTTGAAAGTCCCGGAACTTCTTGTATCTCGGCTGGCCGTTCCGCCGGCTCAGTAATGTCTGCTTCGATGCAACAATGACCTTGCTCGGATACTCTTCCTCTGCATGGAAGTCCGCCATCTCCACATCGGGATCTTGCTCAGTGATCTCGCGGACTTTGTCAATCGCCTGCCACACAAGCTCGCGCATCGGGCAGATGATCAGCGTCCTGCCTGTGATCCGCTCCGCCAATGTCACAAAGATCACCGTCTTCCCCGCGCCGGTGAATAGGCCGTTCAATGTGGACACAACGCCACGCTCCATCGCCTGGAGGTTGGCGGTAACAATCTCGTGTTGGTAGTCGCGTAGTTGCATGAGAAAAACCCGGGGGCGAGACGGAGGGGGCTCGCCCCCGGGCGAGCCTGCCGGCAGGAACTCAGAACGAGGCGAATTCCTCCGCCGGCTCTTGGCGCTTCCCTGCGCCCAACAACGTCAGCGACCGCACGGACAGGACCACCTTGGTCTTCTTCTGGCCGTCCTTCTCCCACGACTGCTGCTCCAGTTCGCCGGTCACGCACACTTGCGTGCCCTTCGTGAGGTACTGGAGTACGCCACCGATACGCCAGTGGTCGCAGTCAATAAACATCACCTTGTCCTTGCGGCCATTGACCGCAATCGAATACCGACCGACCTCGGCCTCACCGACCATCTTGGACTCAGCGTCCTTGGTGATTCGGCCCGTGAACGTGCAGACATTCGTATCCATCAGCCAACCTCCTGCGGGGTGAAACGCTCATCGAAAACCTTCTGGATCCGATCAAACACAGCCTTCGGGCAAGACTTCTCCAACACGCGCTGCTTCACGAGCGACACGATCTTCTTGGCCTGATCTGCGGTCTTGGCTTCCTCCAGTGCCTTGCGAGCCTTGGATTCGATCTCCATGCCTTTGGCGATCTGCTCTGCCTGACGGCCGTCCGCAACGGTGTGCGACACCACGGAGTTCCCGTCATCGTCCGCCTCACCAGAGAAGCCGCCGGTCAGCGCCATCAGCAGCGTCCGCTTGGCGTACGTGCATGCCGCCCCGAAGGACTGCATGTCCCCCTTGGGCATGATCAACGGCGCCACGCCGGAGATGTACTGCCCACTGCTGTGCCGCAGGGTGCCGACCAAGATCCACTGGGAACCGGCGAGGCCCGGGCGAAAGTCCGGCAATGCCAAGCCATTTTTGGTCAGCGGGCCACGCAGGGAATCGCAGCACTGGGCATACGAACTGAACTTGCTGCGGAAGTGTGGATTGCTGGAATCCAACGCCACCGCCTGATACTCCGCTTGGGCCTTCGCCAAAGCCTTTGTCAGTTCGGCCGTGTCCGGCGAACTGCTCGGTCCGAGAATGAACTGGTTATCAATCACAGAAGCACCTCCTCCTTCTTGTTGGCCCACGCCGGGATCACCAACTCCGTGATCTCTCCGTACGACGCAGGCGTATAGATCCCCGTCTCCCTCCTCAAACGAACCTCCTCCATCACCCGCTCCATTCGCTTGCCGGCCTCTTCCACCACTTCCTGCGGCAGATAGAAAACTTGGCAATCGAACGGCGGAACCGAATGAACGAACACAAACGGCATGCGGAAGTGATCCATGCCCAACGCCATGGCAGCGCGGACGTACAGCCACTCCTGTTCCGCGTACCCGTAGTCAAAGACGCTGCGGTACAGCGTGTCCCACGGTGCGCTGGTGGACTTCAGATCCCACCAATAGTCGATGGCACAACCGTCCGGTCGGACCTTCACGCGGTGGCCGTTGATCTCACAGAAGACAGAGACCTGAGTCTCCACCGTCTCCTTCACGCACTTCAGTGCAGCGGGGTTCGCAAGCAGGGACTCCGCCATCGTCCGGAGTTTGAATGCGTACTCCTCGTTGCAGGCAATCTTCCCCTTGGAGACAACACCGGCCTCCCACTCCTTGTACGCCTTCGTCCCCCGCCGGCCGTCAACGCCCAGCACATCAGCCGGCGCAATGGCCAGATAGTGGTCGATGTCATGGTGCCCCTCGCACAGCCCCATGATCAGCGTGTCGAAGTCGGAGCCCAGGCTGGTGGCGCTGTTCCCTTCAAACATGCGGTGGCCACGGTCCAGCCACTGTTGAGCGGGTCCACCACCCTTCAGTACCGCGACAAAAAAAGAACGGCTGTCCAGGTCGTTCTGGGCTTGGTAGTCCGACATCGGCATGCCGATGATTTTCTTTGGCAACGTGTCCATACGTTCACTCCTATTTCTTGGAACGGATCCTCCGCAGACGGCGGTAGGCAACGACGAAATCACCCAACTGTCCGAGGGCCAGCACAGTCAGGGCGAGGCCGGTCCACCGCAGAAAGACAAACGTGGTCAGCAGCCCAAGATGGAGGGCGCGAAGAATGGGGTAGTCCCGCAGGAAAACCCACCGCAGCCATGCGTAGACAACTGAGCTACGCGCGCCGTTTGGGGGGGTTGAGCCGCCTTGGGGCAAGGGTATCTTCCCCTCCGCAAGAGCTACGCCATGAGTCTTCTGGATCTGGTTGACCTGTACTGCGTGCATGTCGCGGCCTCGCTGGGCTACCGTTGGCAGTTGACGGTCTTGGTTCGCCGCCTGCCGTGGAATGTCGCTGACCTGACCGTACCGAAAATCGACGCCTATCTGACCACTGCCTTGCAGAAGCTCGCCCCGGCTACCGTGCAAAATCACCGCCGCATGCTCGGGACGCTGCGGAAATTTGCCATCCGGGAGGGCCTCGTGGTGGATCAATGTACACGCCCGATTCGCCGTGTCAAGACACCTTGCCCAAACCCGATTGCTTGGACGCAGGCGGAAATTGCGCACTTGGTTGCCGTGGCTCGCGAAATGCCGGGACGCACGGCCTACTGCGCACTGAGTGAAGTGCTGCCGGCCTACGTAATCGTGGCCTACACCACGGGGCTTCGTGCCGGTGACATGCTGTCGATTCGCCATGACCAGATCCGTGGTGATCGCCTGTCCTTGGTGATCCGCAAAACCAATCAGCCGCACGTTGCCGTGCTGACCGAGCAGTGCCTCGCCGCCATCCGTGAACTTCCCCGGCGAGGTGGGCGTATCTTTGGCGATCTCATTCCGGAACGTCAACTCTCGCGGCATTTTCGCCGCCTAGTTTTGCGGGCCGGGATGGCCGGAAGTAGCAAGTTTCTGCGGAGATCCAGCGCAACTTTCGCTGAATTGAACGGGATCGACGCCACTGGACACTTGGGTCACAGGACGGCTCAGATGAAGCGGCACTACGTCGATATGGCGATCATGTCGCAAAATCGACGGGCCGTTCCCCCACTAGAACTGGCTCACCACTCCTAGCACCTGGAGCGGATCCAAGGCGGCCTTCTTCTTCTCGCGGGCCCGCTTGGCTGCTTCGGACTGGATGATCTTGTACAGGAGGTACTGCTGCTGTTGTTCTCTGGGCATGGCCCGAAGCACATCCTCCGGCACGGTGACGTTTTCGTAGGTCCGCACGCCGGGAGTGGATTGGAGGAGTTGGTTGAGCATGTCCCGCGCCGCCAACTGGCGGGTGCGCTCTTGGTCAACGTCTTGGAACTTTAGGCCGGTAAGAGCGTTGACCGCGAACTTCGACCACTTCTCTGCCGGGGTCAGGCGGTCGTCCATCAGTTGGCGGTAGGTTCCGACAAGCCGGCTTCCGCCTGGGGCGTTGACGGCGATCTGCTCCAGCGTCCGGCCCGGCGCACCCATCGTCTGCTCAAACACTGAGTAGAGGTCAGACAACTGCCGCCCCGAGAAGAACTGGCGGTTGGTCGCCATCTCCAGCGGGCCTTTGATCAGTGGGTTGGTCTGACCCAGGAGGTTGAGGGCCGTCTTCTGGAGCGTGTTGCCGACCTTCTCCGTGACGGTGTTCCCAGTTCCCGGCGTCAGTAGATTGATCACGCTTTCATACGGGAGATCGATGTTGGTGAGGAACCGCTTTAGGTTGCTGTCGGGGTCTAGGCCCACCAACGGGAACCCAGGCACCAAGGGAATGGCGGCAGACTGGCGGAGGTACTCCGGGACGAACGATTCCTCCGTAGGATCCCCTGCCCTGTTAATCGCGCGGATCGACTGCCCCATTAGGCCGGCTGGTTTGTTCACCAACTGGTCCGTAATGAGCGGCATGATGCCGCGCGAGTAGGAATAGAACGGCATGACCCGCTTCAGAACGTCGCGCTCAAAGTTAGTGAAGGCGTCGGCACTGTAGTTCACCTGGGTCAGGTTCGCGATCCGCATCGCCTCTTCAGGGGAGGCGCCCTTGCGGATCTGGTTGAGATACACGCCATACCGATTGCCGGCGTCCGTCGTCTCTGCGGCCCTGTCGCCAAGCTCCAGGAGGGGGTTGCGGTTACCGGATGCAGTCCGCAGGGCGAACGGGTTGTAGTCGCGGGCTGCGTCACGCCACGTACGGTCACGCTGATAGACGCGGCGCAGTAGCGATGACCATGTCGGCGGAGCGGCCCCAGGGTACATGCCCTTCAACTGGGAGCCTGCGGCACCGGACAGCATCTCGTCCGACGCGATGCTCGTCCCCAGGCCCTGCCCGCCGGCATCGGTGAGGAACTTGCGGATGATCTCCTCGTCCGTCATCGCGCGGGTAACGCCGCCCACTGTGATGTCGGTGTAGCCAGGACGACCTTTCAACAAACGCGGGAGCGCACTGTAGTTGCCCTTCCGCAACTGCGTTCCAACCCACCAGTCGCGCGGGTCGAAGGCCCCCTTCATGGCTGCGGCGAATGCGCCAGAGTAGGCGTCACGCGCGTAGCGGGCTGGCCAGAGCAAGGCCAGCGTCTTAAACGTGCCCGTGAAATCGTCGTACATCTGGCCCAAGGCAGACAGTTCCGGCGGGCCTTTGGCACGCTCAACGGTCTTGGTCCAGTCGTCAATGAACTTCTTATTAAAGGAGATGTCGTCCAGCGATCCGCCGCCGAGACGGGACAACAGCGCCACGCCGGCCTCGTCGCCAGTCAGTCCCAGCTTGGCGAGCGCCTCTTCGGCTGTGTAGTTCACGCGGCCAGCAACATCGGCCGCACTCTTGGCCTCCTTATTCCTTGCCAAGAGATCCAAGAGTCCGCTGGCGTTGCTCTCCGTCCGGCCACGGCCAACGACGTAGCGGGCCATCTCGTTGAAAGAGTTCTGGCCAAAGATCGGGATCTGCTTGCGGGCATGCTGCGGGTCCAGCGTGGAAGCGAAGTCGGCCAGTTGGGTGAACAGGGCGCCCTTGGTCTCTTCGTCTGCCCATGGATATAAGTCGCCAATTTTGTTTTTGGCAGCCCATTTCTCCAGGATATCACGGGACTGCGTCTGGTCAGCACCTCGCAGCGCGGCTTGGAGGTCGCCATCCAGCGAGATGCGGTTGATCGTACCGGCCCCGCCCATCACATCGACGTACGGCTGCCGAGAGCGGCCATAGTTGTCGCTCACATTCACTGGTTTGTTGCCGCGACTGTAGTCCCTGCGGATCCGCTCCGGTGGCGTGACGCCATCTGCCCACTGAGGCATCTCGCGGACATCGAAGCCAAGCTGCTGGCGTGGGAAGAACCCAATGCCAGCCCGAGACTTAAACTCCTCCAGAGGAATTCCAAGTTGCTGCGCAGCGTCTACGGCCCTGGTGCGGTAGGTCTCAAAGAAATTGGTGAGTTGTGCAACTTCCGGGAGATCAAACAGCGCTCGCATCTCTGGAGTCAGCCGGTCGTAGCCCAACTCCATGGCAGTGCGAAAGGCATCGGAAACGTCTTGGTTATTCAGAGACGATCCGGCGCGCTTTAGCGCCTGTTCCGCGTCGTACTGCAATTGCGACAGCGTAGTCCGGTCGGCTACCGCCCGCTTGCGTTCCGCCGACCGAATGGTCTTGGCGGCCCACTGCTGCTGATAGTCGGTCATTCCCAGGACGTTGGGATCGAACGCTGCTGTCACCCGGTTGACGACTGGCCCTGTGTAGCGATTGGTCGCGATGCTTTCGCCAAGCTGATCTGCCGCCCGTGCGGACCAGTCTCCGAATCTCTCACCGAACAGATCCACGGCACCTTCTTGCAGGAACGGGAATGACACCCGATTCATGCGTGCGAGCGGTGCGTCCAACGCCTCGTCAACCTTGCCGGCCTTGGCTTTGACGGCGTTCAGAAACGCCTGCTGCTTTTCCGCACGCACTGCATCATCGGTAATGCCAGCCAGCATCTCGCGGGCCGTCGATTCTCGGATGGCCTCGCGGGGCCCCATCTTCTTTGTGTTGCGGGCGTAGACATCGAAGTCATCCAGCAAGCCGATCTTCTGCGCGGCACGGCCAGCAAGAGTCTTGGCAGGCGCACCGACTAATTGGTTGAGCCCGAAGGAGGCGTATGTCAACGGATCTAGAGCCGCCTCGGCCAGCACCGAGCCCCCGAAGTTCGCCCACGTATCCTGGTCACCGATCATCCCGTACTGGCGGAGAAGCTCACGCCCAGTCACCCGTTCATCGGATGTTTCCCACAACGCGCTCGCAGCCTTACCAAGGCCACCAGACAGCCCGCCACGGACGATGGCGCCAGGGGTATCCAGAATCCACCCCAGGCCAGACAGCCCGCTGGAGCCCATCTCCGCAAGCGAGCGGAGCATCCCACGCTTCTCTTCCTCTGGCATGAGGTCGGAGATGGTGGGCTTACGCCTGATGGGGATCAGGCCAATCGGATCGATCTCTTCGTCAGCCTCCGGCAGCAGTCCCGCTTGGAGCGTTTCGTAAGGATCGAAGATATCGAAGAGCGGGGAGCGAACTGCCATTAGACGCCTGGCGGGCGACTTGGCGCCGCAAGCGGGACTCGCGGGTTAATGGGGTTTGGAGTCGGGCCGACGCCAGCGGGAGGCGTTGATCCGTCCGTCCCGGGCCGACCAATGCCGAACCAAGAACGGCGGTTCATGTACCGATACGCTAACTCCTCTGCTTCGGGCCGGCGCAGGTTGTAGGGCGGCTTCATCAGGGCTTCAGCCATGGCACTGGAATCGCCAGTGTTCACGCCAAACATTCCTGTGTCCATGCTTTCCGCAAGCCGCTGCAACTCAGCCTGCCCCTCCGGCGTCTCCGGCTTGCCGGCTGCAATGTCTTGCGCACCGGCGGCGGCGGGATTGGCCTCTCTGGCCCGTTGCTCAAGCATTGCTCGCTGTTCTGGCGTGGCCATGGGGTTGTTGGTGAGGAACGCCGACATTGCAGACTGCGCCATTCGACCGGCAGTCGCCGCATTGGCTGCATCGACCGCCGCCGCCCGATCTCCGCCCGGCAGCATGTACCGCAGCGATTGATTACGCTCGTCTTCGGGCAGCATCAGCAGAGCGTTCGTGATGGCCTTGCTGCCACCGCGTCCGCCAGTCGGCTGACCGCCGGCCAGCATGGCCTGCGCACGCCATGCATCGCGGCGTGCATTGGCGTCGTTGATGCGAGCGGCCTGCGCACGGCTCCGCAATTCATCCATGCTCAGTGATTGCACCTCCTCGCCGGAGAGCCCGGCGCTCGTCGCTATCCTCTTGCGTGCGCGCTGTTCAGCCTGTGCGTCGTATCTCTTTTGCGCGTCCTTGCCCGGGCGGTAAACGGTCTGCATGCCCAGCGGACTGGGAACCGTCGTCTCCTGCCAGCCAGCCGCAATTAGGTCGCGGCGCTCGCCAGCCCGTCCAGACGCACCGGGGAAGCGATTAGGCTCGTCTTCCACAAGCGAGCCGGCTGTATAGCCAACGGAATACCCAACACTGCCGTCTGGGTTTAGCACAGGCACCAAGCCGCGCGCCGCCATGTCGCGGTCCTTCTGGGAGGGCTTGTAAGATTTGGCATTGCCGTCCCATTCGCGCGTCGTGTAAGCCTCAATCTGCTGGGGATCAGACATCACGCTAGGCTCGGGCACGGCGCCGCCAAACGGCACGCGGGGTTTGGGTACACGCGGATAGCCTTCGGCGGGCTTCGGCCCTGCGCGCTGTGCCTCCAATTCTCGGGGGGTAAACGTGCGGTCATAACCCGGTTTTCCAGCCTCCGGATAAATCTCGCTGCCTCCAGACAGGCGGGCGTCATCGCCTACGGGAGTCCTGGGTGCGCCGTCCAGGCCATCAGACAAATCGGCTGGAGTCGCGCCAGCGCGCGTACCGCGATTCGCCCACCGCTGGGCGCTGCGAACGTCCATGCCTGCCCACATCTCGGAGTTTCGGTCGCTCATGCCGCGGTCGCGCATGAACTCAGCAATCATCTGCTGCGCAACTTCGGGGCCATACTGCTCAACAAGACGCGCTGCGTCTCGCTGCGGGTCGTATCCCTGCATCACCGACTCCTCAACTGGGGGTAACGCAGCTTCATTCGCTGCTCGCGTTTGTATTCCTCGGACTCCGGCGGATAGAAGGAGTCCATTGCCTGTCCGGTCTTGGCGTCACGGATGGACACAACCTGACCACGCAGGGCGGCAATCTCTTCCGGCGTCAGCGTCTCCGGCTGGACAGTCGGCGTGGACATTGGGAGTGGTCGCGACTCCGCTGCCAGGTCGGCCGTGTCCATCGGGGAGAAGTCCGTCAGCCCCATGTCAGAATCGGACAGCGCAACGGGACTGAATCGCTCCTCCGGGATGGGCACATCGTCCACGGGGAGCATGTCCACTTCAGGCGGCACGTACTCCATCATGGGATCGTCTTCCGGAGCGGGCGCGTTGGCAGCGATGGGGACGTTACTGGGGAACCGGCCGGCGGTGTCCGCGATCATTCCTCCCAAGCCAGCGGCACCGGCAATCGCCGCGGCGGTGGCCATGCGTTCACGCTGCGTGGCGGCGGCGGCGCGGTTGATTCCCTCCTGGGCGGCAGCGCGAAGCTCAGATCCAGCCGGGCCCGCCAACTGCTGATTGCGGAGGCGGGCAGTGCGGCCAGACAGCAACCCCTCGTACGAACGCACACTCCTGCCGATGTCCTGCGCCATGTCCTCAAACGATGTCGCAGATGGCGCAGGGATGTCCTGGTTGGCAAAGCCGCGCAGCGTCACGCCGACGTTGGGCTCGCGAGCAACTGGCGGATCGAACCCACGCAGGGCGCGAACAATGCCAACGCTTTCAGGATCGAACGCCACAGAGCGCAACGCCGCCTCCATGATATCGGCCTCATCCATCAGGCCCGCCGCCCGTGCCGCGGCGGCGGAGTCCGCCAGCTTCAGGGCTTCAACAATCGTGCGCGGGGCGCGGAACGGCGTAGCCATTACTTGCTGTCCTTCTTTTTCGGTTCTGCGAGCTTGCCGTCGCTGGGCATGTCATCGTCTTCCACCATCGGGGTGCGGGGCTTGCCGTGCATCTCCTCGTCCAAGTCGGCAAGGTCGTTCTTCTCGGTCGCCTTCTTGGAGAGCTTGGAAAGGATCGCCTTTTCCTCGGCGTCATCGGCCGTCAGGAGTTGTTTGACCAGACGCTTCAGGGCGGCATTGGTCAGGTCATCTAGGTCAAAGTTCACGCGCGTCATTGATTAAACAGTCCACTGAGAAGGGAGGCGGCGACTTGTTGCCGCTGCATCGCGGCCAGTTGATCGGCGTAAGCGTTCTGCTGGTTAAGGGCGCCCAACGCGAGGGCGTTGTTCTCGCGGTCGTAGGCGCCCTGCCGCTGAAGATTGGTGTTGAACTGCCGCGCCTGAAGATCCTGGCCGTAGGCTTCGGCCACGCCGTCAGCGATCCGCGAGGCAGCGTCAATGCCCGCTTGGTTCCACTGGGCCGCGCCACGCGAAATCCCTGCGCGGTCATACTGCTTTACGTTCAACCGCGGATCCCCCATCGCCATGGCGTTGGCGACGGAGTTGTTCATCTGGGACTGCATCTGCCGTGCGGGTACGCCAAACGCAGATGGCCGGTACGCGGTGACGTTGTTCACGAATAAAGCCCCTGCAACAGGTCGCTGTAGGAACGCAACCGCGACATCTGCATCTCGTTATCGGCCTGCCGGAACTGAGCCAGTTGCTGCAAACCCCGCAGCGACAGGTCATCCGTCATGCGGTCGCGGGCCGCCATGTCCTCGGCCGCGGCCTTGGCGGAATTCATGTTGAATGCTGCGGCGTTGCGAGCGGTGAGCCCCGCCAGAACATCCCGATGGTTCTGGTTGAACGCCTTAAACGGCGAGCCCTTTGCGAATCCTTGGGCGGGAGAGGCCACGCTGGGCGCAAAAGACGATTGATAGTTCAGCATCACATCATGGGGATAGCGTCTAGGCGCGTCTGCAAATTGCGGCGCGACCAATCGGCCTGCCTGTCTTGCCGGGCGGCGAGGGACGCCAATTGATCAGTCAATTGATTGCGGCGGTTGTACAGGTCCACTTCACGGTCCTGCTTGGCCAATTCCAGCGGGGTCTTAAACAGGCCCAGCTTGCCAAGCGAGTTCTCAAACAAGCCTCCCAAGGCCCCCATGGCTTGGCCGTAATTGCTGGAGGATCCGGACATCAGATCCTTCAGTTGCCCAGACACTCCACCGATGCCAGTGTTGGACTTCTCAAACGCATCGCTCATGCGGCCCGCCAGCGGCGAGAGGCTCCCCAAGGCATCACGATACCCGCCAGTCAGCGAGGCCAAGATGCCGGAGTAATCGCCACGGTTGCGCGGGTCGTTCTGCGTGCCGTAGAACTGATTCATGCCACCGCGAATCTCGCCATACCCTCTGTTGCCAAGGGCCATGAGGCCAGACAGCGTCTGACCAAGCATTTGGGACGGCATGTCGCGAGATGACATGTGCTGGGCGTCCAAGCGGTTGTAACCTTCGCGGAGGTTGGCGTTCATGCCTCCGGTGATGTCGCCGGCCATGGCCGCCTCTCGGAGGCTATTGAGCCCTGCGTAGGCGCTGTCAGCATTGGGCGCAAACGACGCCCCGCCGCCACCGCCTCCGCCGTACGTTCCGCTGGCCACGGGCCCGCCAGGGCCGGATGCATTGAACGAACCACCCGCCCCGCCGAGATTTAGATTCCCAATCGCCCCGGCAGCAGCCAGCTTTCCGCCAAGATCGGAAAAGGGCTTTGCCATCTGGCCCAAGGCGGCGTTGCGGCTGGCGCCGTAGGCGGACAGACCGGTCTGGTTGGACTGCCCAAGTCCAGTGAGGGCTTGGTTGTAGGCGTTCTGGTTTTGGGCCCACGCCCCCATGGCGGAATTTGCGGCGCCGCTGTACCCAGCCAGGGCCGCCGTGGACATGTTCGACAGGGCGTTCTGCCTTGCCGTCTCCACCATGGCGTTGGAAGTATAAAAGTTTGACCGCTCATTGGCCTGGGCTTGGGCAAGGTTGCCCAGCCCGGCCGCTAGGCCGCCGTAAGCACCGGCGTAAGAGTTGCCAAGACCGGACATTCCCTGCGTCAGAGCGCCGGTATTCTGGGCATAAGCCTGCGCAACTTGCCCAGCGCCCTGCCCCGCGTTTTGGGCTTGGGAACTGTACATGTTCCCATAGGCATCCGCGAATTTTCCGACCGCCCCAAAGGCCCCGCGCAGGTATTCCTGCGAGGGATCGCCCATTAGATACGGCATGCCAATCTGGCGAGCAAGCACGGACATAAGGCTCTCCTACCTACTAATGCCCTACGGGGCGTAGAATCGCTTCGTAATCGGCTGCTGATCTGCAATTCCGGTCACCACGGCACGGGGATCCGTGTCCGCCGGCTTTTTGTCTGAAAGCGGGAAACTAGTTGATTCCGGGATGCTGTAGTCGTACGTGAAAGTGGCGCTGGTCGCGTCCACATCAGCCATGGTTGTCTCGGCGGGGCCGGTTGTTGGGTTCAGCGACAGGTTGTATGTGCCGCCCGCAAACCCGCCAGAAACGCTGGCGGTGGCCGCTGTGGTGGATATTGTCAGGCCGGACACGCTGACGTTCCCAGTGGTCGCGGTAGTCCCAGACAGAGAAACGCTTGTGGGGGTCGTGGACACCGATCCCGAACTCAGCGAAAGGCTGGTGGGTGTAGTGGATACGCTCCCTGAAGTCAGCGACACGGTCGTGGGGGTATAGCTCAAACTCGCCCCCGCCAATGAGAGATTGGTTGGCGTAGACTGAATCGTCAAACCAGACAACGAAACAGGCGTCCACCCCCCACCGGAGCCGCTAAATGTCGCCGTGTACCCAGTGGGTACGTTGACGGTGGTCGTGGTAGCCGTGACGGAAACGGTGCAAGTGTTTGTATTAAACGACGCCGTCACTCCAGTCACGACGGTGACGGGCGTGGTTGCGGAGGCAAATACGCCCACGCCCCCAGTTGGGACCGGGAGATACACTTGCGCCGTGCCGGAAACAGTGGTAGCCCGGTCGTACGCCACGTTCCCGGACAGTCCAGACGCCCGGTCGTAGGTGATGTTTCCGGACGCGCCCGTGGGCCTGTCGTATGTAATGCTTCCGGACAGGCCAGTTGGCCGGTCGTAAGTTATTGAGCCGCCTGAAATGGCATTGTTTGGCACGGCAATGGAGCCGCCAGAAATGCCAGCGGCCTTGTCGTACACCACGGTAGATGGACCTGGGGCCGGAATGGCAACGGTTCCAGTTATCCCCGTGATGCACGATTCTGTGCGCGGCACCATGACGAACGCGCCGCTCATGCCGGTCACTGCGCGGATCGCGTCCGTCACGACGCCGACGCGGACGCTAGCGTCTTTGATTGCATTTGTGGGGATGGGTACGGTGCCGACAATCGCACGGTTGCGGGCCACGGTAATGGAATCAATGCGGGCGTTGAGGAAACCGCCTCCGACTGCATCCTGCCCATCGCGTCCATCTCGGCCGTCGCGTCCAGAGGTGCCGGCAGCGCCAGGTTCACCGGGCGGCCCGCCAAAACCTATCCCGATGCCGTCCTTCCCGTCTTGGCCTGCGGCGCCTTGCTTGCCTTCCCTGCCCGTGCCGCCGCCGCCGCCGTAGTCGTTATTAAAGATCGTGTCGCCACCGTTGTAGATCGTTGGCCCACCATGGATCTGCGTGACGTTAAAATTGGAGCGGCTGGTAAAATCAAAGACGTTGCCGCCGTAATTGGTGAACGTGCGCCCGTCAATGGTGGTGCCGGGCTGGGCGATGTCGATGAAAAAGTTGTCGCCCATCTGGGGGAACAGATTGCGATAGTCCGCCGAATTCCACGGCGCGCGTCCGTTGGCTCCGTACACGCCGCGGTCGTTGCCCTGCGACCAATCGGGCTGGAAATTAACGTCCCCGCGGTGCGTCAGCGGCTGGTTGCAGTTCCCCAACGCTTGGGTCAGTTGCTTTAACGCATTCGGCGGCAACACGCCTTGGAGCGCTTTGACAATGGAGGGCGTTGCTTGGGTGAGCATCAGTCGGCGCCACTCAGCCGGAGGGAGTAGAGTTCCACGCTGTTGGACGATTGCTCGCCAGAGAGGCTGACGGCTACATGCCTGTCACCTCCGGAAGACCTGTCATCCAGCCGTCCCGAATACCGCGCCTGGGCGTATCCATTGGATTCGCCCAGTGCGGACCGTGACCGATTCATATTCAGGTCTGCGGACGTACTGCCGTTAACGGTGACGAATCCGTCCCCGCGGTCAGAGGCAATCGCGTTGGGGCGGGGTGTCGCGGAGTTGTTGTAGTGCATTGCCACCCGCAGGCTCGCGTCGGAGGCAGTGGGCTTGTAAACCACCGACAGGGCGCGGTTTGGATCATTGGACAAAGCAAAGTTGCCGGAGCGGAACGTGTATGGCACGGGCGTGCCAGAGTCGGAGGAGCCGCCGCTTTTGACAAACGCCCCGCCGGCCGTAGCAAATACCTGGGTGGGCTTGGCGCCGATCTGGGAAACACAAGTGGCCGTCACGGCCACAGGGTATGTTTCTTCCCACCACGCTTTCGTGGCAAAGCAGTAGCACAGGGCGCGAGTGGGCGAGGTGTCAGCGGATTGGCAGTAGAAGAAGCGCACGGTCTTGGTGGCCGTGTCCGTGCGCAGGTGGAATTGGCTGGCCTTGCTGAAGTCGATAATGTTGTCGCGCCAGTAGTTGTCAACGGCGACGGAAATGGCGTCTTCCCGCTGCCCGTCGAAAGCGTACATCCCGTAGCCGTCTACGATCACCGCCGCCCCGCTCATCACGCCCCAGCAACGGTCGTTGAGTATGCCGCGGTAGGCGACCAGCAGCACCGATGCGTCGATGACAGGCTGGGCCACGTAGTTCAGGGCGTAGAGGTGCGCGCTTTGGGCGATCAGCAACTGCCCGCCCAGCGGAATGAGCGCCACAACCTTGTCGGGGGTGCCGGTGTTTTCTTGGACTACAAGCTCATTGCTATCCGGAACACTCTCTGGCTCGTCCACTTCGGAGTACAAGAGTGAATTCGGCCGTTCGCCCGTCGTGTCTACGGCGTACCACGCACGATCTTGGAACATGCAGCCCACGGCGAAGTTACCCGGAGGAACTCCGAAGCGCCGGGCGTTGATCTGACCAGAGGGGAGAGTGACCGGCATCACGCCGTAATCAGCGCGCTCCGTGTCCTGCAAATCCAAATCCGTCAACGTGTCTACATAAGAGCCCGAAAAGCGATTGTCGGACCGCCGTATGGTGGCAACGCGATACAGGAGGACCGATTGATCCCCAGTGGTGCGCCAGAGTTCCATGGCTTGCACGCGGGCGTCTAGGACGGGATGAGAGAATGACCACGTAAATTGAGACGCTGCGTCACCGACATCCACCTCTTGCAGATGCGAGATGGACGATGGCAGTGGCCCGCCCTGCGCGGCGGGCGTGTCATCCAAGTAGCGGATAGCGCACTTATAGACACCGGCCATGCTCTGGGTTACGGTAGCCTGGGCGGTGGCCTGGGTGTTGAGGATGATTGCGGTCGGCGGGGCAGAGTAGGCACCTCCGTAGTACACGCTGACGCCCGTCACCGATCCCGTGGTGTTGACGAGGGCCGTGGCCGCTGCACCACCGCCGGAGATGTCGCCACTGGCAGCGCGGAACGTGATAATCGGCGCAGAGTAGAACCCCGTCCCACCGCTTACCACGGTCACGGAAGCCACGGAGTACTGCATATCCACGGAGACTTGCGCCCCGGTGCCACCGCCACCCGTGATGGTCGCTGTCACGCCCGTGGTTGTCGCCCCCGTCCCCGCGTTCAGGATATTGATTCCGCTGACCGCCCCGTTGCTATCCACGACCACGGACGCCACGGCCCCCGTCAGGCCCTGCTGCGTGGAGAACGAGACGCTGGGGCGCGTTGTTGCGGAAGACGTATACCCGCTTCCCACGGCCGTAACGCGAAGTTGGCTGACGCCACCTTGGACGCCTACGCCAAACGCCGCATTGCCGCCAAGGCCACCAGACAGCGTGACGGACGGCGTAGATTTGTAGCCAGCCCCCTCGTCCGTAATCGTGACTCCAACCACCCGTCCGTTTTGCAGCACCGCTCGCCCCTCGGCTGCGCGGTCTGGACTCCCGCCCGCTATCGTCACTGTTGGTGGAGCAAAGTATCCGGCCCCTGGCGTAAGGATCTGGATGTCCGTGATGTAGCCATTGGTAGTGGCAGTGGAGGCGGCGATGGACGGCGGCAGGGCCGGGCGATTCACGCCAATCGCTTGCACGCTCGTCAGGCCAGCGTTGTACCGAATGCCGCGCCCCATGCCGTCCACGCCGTATACGTCCCCATAACGGCCTTTAAACAGGCTGATAGGACGCAGCGCCCCCGAATAGGCGGAGGCCGTAGCCGCCGCCCCCGTACCGCCACCGCCGGAGAACGACACGGTCGGGGCGGAATACCCAGTTCCGGCTTGCGCGACAATGACTGAATCCACCACCGTGCCGGCCATGACGGCGTATCCAACGGCGCCAGAGCCGCCGTTAATCTGCACAGCAGGCGCGGACGAGTAGCCGGCCCCGCCCGTAGTGACACGCACGCTGATGACGCCGCCAATAGTCCGCGAGCCAATTTGCATCAGCCAGGGCTCCTTGCCACAAACAACGTGCCGGCCGCGTTCTGGTACACAATGTCTTCAGAAGAGTGCGGATACCGAAAAGCCCTGACGATGGATTGCGTGGAACCCGTGTGGGACGCAAAAGACACGCTGGCCGTGCCAGGACGAACCGATATGCTGCCCGGCGTCAGGACTTGGAGATTGACTTGCGTGACCGCCGCCCCAGGCGGCACGGCGTACGGGCTGGCGTTGGTGGCGAGCCCCGCCCACTTGTCTACGGTGATCACGGCGAACCTCCGTCGTAGTCATCCGCTTGGAGGGGAGTCCTCCAGCCGTAGGAATCCCACACAATCCGGACAGAGCCAGCCAAGGGTGCGACTTGGTCGTTCTCCATCGCCAGCCGCAAATCACGCTGGTACATCGCAAAGGCGTTGTCGGGCTTCTGATTCCGTGTTCGCGCGAGCCAGTATTCACACGCACTGAGCATGCAGTTGTGCATGCCCGGCGGCATGTCTACGGGATCTGTGACAACGTACTTCACGCCGCTGGCAGTGACGGGTGCATCAATAGTCAGCGAAGTCGCGCTGGCCACCGAAACGATTCTGGCCTCTGCCATGTAGGGGTTCATGGACCCCAGCGTGTCCGGAAGGTGCGAGGAGGTGCCAAATCGCATGACCGAACCAGCCATTCCAGTAGAGAAACTGGTCCCCGTACCGGTCACGGACGTTCCGGCGACAGACACCGTGCCAACGCGAGCGGTGGCCTCGTGGCCTGAGAGCCGCAAGGTTCTCGGGGACCGGCGGTACGTGAAGTCCAGCGACTCCACACTGATCGGGAACCCATCCATGAGAATTTTGACGGCATACCCAAATGCGTTTGGGTCTTTGATTACCGTCCAGTAGTAAGGAGGGCCGATGGCACGGTCGGACGCCTCCAATTTCATGGCCGCGTCTTGGGGGATGTAATAGAAATTGGTCCAACCCGTCTCGTCCACTGGGGCATCGATGTTCCGGAAGTCCTCCGGGAGCGGAAACACCGTGCGATACATGCGTGCCTGCTGG
>Ga0214917_10003643_pt1 | contig 17656 bp, 12 predicted proteins | sample LL_1208_BB_MetaG_FD_177983 | JGI IMG/M metagenome (GOLD analysis project Ga0214917, IMG submission 177983) | Freshwater microbial communities from Lake Lanier, Atlanta, Georgia, United States - LL_1208_BB | ecosystem: Environmental > Aquatic > Freshwater > Lake | place: USA: Georgia | collected... | reverse complement strand
ACTCCAGTCACACTCTGTATCTCTATTTTTCTTCTAATTTTATATTTCATTATTTACTTTTTGTGCGCCCCTACCCGGGGCACCGGCCAAAGGGATGTTTGTGCACCCCTCTGGACTCAGCACATTAGAGGACACCCCTTAAAACCCCACGCTTTAATTCCCTACTGGCCCTTTATTAAATTTGCAAATTTAATACGGTTGCATGTGGTCAGTAAAGCTAATGGGGAGCTATCATTATCCAAAAATAAATATAATCCCGGATCCCTACGCTGCGCTCTGGATGAAAGAAATGGTAGGGTAATAAAAAAAGGGGAGCTAAGACATGTCATTCTGAGCGCAGCGTGAGAATCCAGAAAAATTGAAAAAAAAGTCAGTAAAAAAGGCGAGCTTTTTTTAGAAAGCCCGCCTTTTTTTATTTGTGTAACTAAGTTGTTTTACAGTAGAACAATACCAGTGCTTGTACCAACTGCAAGGTGTCCATCAGGAAGCAAGTTTATGCAGTATAGGGTTTTATCTGCCAATGCTGTAGCAGATATTTTTGCAACAGGATCAGTAATGTTCCAAGCATCTGTGCCCACTTGATATGGCCAAATGTAAAGACCTGTTGTTCCTGTTGTATCTGTTGGGGTTGCAAGCATAAATCGACGTACGCCATCTGTCCAATAATCAAGAATTCTATTAGTTCTTAAGAATGTTGTTGTACTATCAGAAAGATAATGACTAAATGACAATCCTGTTCTCACATTATTTCCTGTTGCGCCATTGTCATCATCAGAGCAAACAAATTGATCTAAATCACGGAAATTATATGTTCTTGTGTTATTACTATTATCTTTAAGGGAAATTGCGTGGAATGTTGTAGTTAAGTTAGTTTTACCTTTTGCAAAAATACCAGTAAACATTTGCCCTCTTGTATCCTTATTTCCCACTTTTTCACCAATTGGCGTCCATAAGGCTGTTGCTTGGTTTGTTGCCGCAACTACACCTGTAGCATGATCTGTTTTTGATTGATAAAGGCCATTATTGGTTGCTAAAATTATTTGAGAACCTGTACCAGCTGTTAAGCCATTAATAATTTCAAAGTCATAAATTTGAGTTGCAAGTGTTAAGTCACTGCTGGTTGCCGAAACGCCTGATTGAGCAATTGTTACAACAGCAGCAGATAAAGCTGCAACAGTAGTATTAACCCCAGAGTACCTATAAAGCGTATCAATAATGGTACCATCTGTGCCAATATCACGAGCAAGAATAAAAGTTCCAGCATCAGAAGTTTTTATTTTCTTAATATGTCCAGTGACACTTGTCACAGCTTGCCAACTATTAGCATTTCCTGCTAAGAAAAAGCTTGCAAGTGTGAAAGCGGTACCGTCTAAGTGATGTAAGTTATCAGCAGTTGCATAGTCTAACGTAGCACCAGCACCAGCTGTTTTTGCATAGGCATAAAGACCTTCTGTTGTTCCTGCTAAGAAGTAGAATGTGTTTACATCAGCTGTTCCAACATGGTTAGTTCCACCAAGAGCAGTTACATAACCGGCTCCAGCAGGGAGTGTTGTTGAAAGGAAAGTAGTAGCACCGTTTGCAGTTGCACCGGTAGGATTTTCTTCACTAGTTAGTGCAGAATAATTTCCTGCAGGATCCACTTGAGTTGTTGATTGTCTAGTGAAAACTACTTTTTCGTTACCACCAAAAAGGGATAGGCGTGATCCAACGTTGTTTCCCCAGTTAACGGTGCTTCTATCAAAAACACCAATAGCTGTACAACCATCAGTTAAAATAGCGTTAACTGCGCTAGCAAGTTCTGTAGCAGCAGTTTCTTCACCCCAAGTTGAAACTTTAATAATTGCTGCGTTGCTTCCTTGAGCTGTCCAAACTTTTCCATTTCTTGGGTTAACTCGGAAATTGAAAAGAGCTCCATTAGTATCAGATGTTCCTAATTCAGCTGGACAAGCACGCGCCCAACGTGACCAACGAATAACTTTACCGTTTTCGTTGAATTCCGGAGTTGAGTAAAATAAACCAGCTTCTACTGTTCCCGCATTATCGGCTGTTGAAGTTGATACATAAATAGTATCACCAATTACTTGCATTTTGGTACCTGATGTAGCAGCAAAGGGTAATACACCTGCACCAACAAGTGCATGTGCATCAGTATTAACCGGAATATCAGTTGCAGCGCTTGCTTGAATATTAAAGGTAGGAGTTGTTAACTCACTTTTTGCAAAAGTTCCATCAGCGTCTGTTCCAAGGCCTTTGACCAGGGGCAATGCATAAACTTGGTTTTTTAAATCAGCAAGAGCGGCTCCTGATCCACCATTAATAATTAAGTATGCGTGTCCAGTTGAAGTATGCATGACTCCAAGATTATAAGCTTTTGCAACTCGTGCGGCACCGGCACCGGTTGCAGCAGCAAAGACAATTCTTGTTGCAACATCCGCGTTATCAAAAGCGGCTGTATTCCCGACTGTTGCTAAGAAAGTTAAGTTTCCATCAGCATTAGTGCTTTTTGCAACAAGCACACTGATAGCCATATTGGCCGCGACAGCTGCTGTGGTAAGTTGTCCTCCAACATAAAGCCGTGAAAGAGTTTCGTCCCAGTGTAAAACAGGAAGTTCTCCAACTGTTAGAACAGCAATACCTGTTTTACCATGTCTTGTCCCATTATCAGCAGCGGAGACTAAGACTGGCACAGCATTACTTGTTGCTGCTAAAGTAAGTGCTCCTGTTGTTCCACCAAGAGCGCCAACATTAATACCTCGATCAGTTCCAAGTAGAAGACCCCAATCTGTTCCGCCGTCAGCAACAGCTGCAAAAACTGCAGAACCATTGGTTGCTAGAGCTACCACGCCGCCATCAAAAATATTATTGCCACCAGCATCTTTTAATATTGCACTTTTGATAGTATTAGTACCATCTGCTTGAGAAGCCATTACTTTTTTTTGATCGTCAGCAGCTGTTGTTGTTCCAACTGTGAATACTAATCGAGGTGTTGTACCTGAGTAAGAGAGAGCTAGTAATGGTACAATTGAAGAATTGGCCCCATGTCCGGCAATAGCTACCCCTGTGGTTGTTGGTGCAGATCCATCACTATTATGGGCAGTAAACTTAGTAATACTTCCTGTTCCATTTGCAACACCTGCTCCAACATAAAGATCACCGGTTGTGCGATCTAAAGCAAACGCTCCAGTTGCGGAAACTTGAGCTAATGTGACCGAGTCAGGGGCGGATTGTATAAACGGGACAGCTAGGAAACTGCTTAACAGCAGTCCTAACTTAAACGTTCTGAATGTTTTCATAATTATATTCCTTTTTTATAGTTAGAATTTCCAGGTGATATTTAAGCCAGCGTTGCCACCGATTGTATTAGTATTGAAAATTCTTTTACCTGCAACTGGGTGATTATAGAAAATGCCAAGTTTTGGGTTCCAGCATTGTCCTTCTTGTGCAAAATCATATTCTGCTGCAACGCTGACTGTGTGCATTCTCCATTTTTTCAGCATTTCATCAGAATTTACAATTAGGTCTGTAAATACGTCAGTATCTTCAACAGCAAGTGTTGTGTCTTCTTGGGCTGTGTAGTTATATCCAACCATTAAAGAAAAACCACCAAAAATATGGTCAGCTTTTAAATAAGTTCCGATATCCCACAAGTTACCCAAGTCTTCACGTGCTTTGCCGCTTGCTAACTTAATAAAACCATTTTGGTCAGCATGAGTTTTCATTCTTGCATGAACATCATGTTTTAAGAAGAACTGTCCACCAACATGTGCACCAAAAGTAAACCAGTCATACAACCCTAAAGCCATATCAAATGACAAAGGGATTCCAACGTGTCCGTTGTATCCACCAGGAATTGAAAATGCATGAGTTGATTTGCGTTCACGTGCTGTTGGGATAGAAAGACCAGTTTTAATGGTAACATCAAGGAAATCTAAGTAGTCAATTGTGTCGTTGTTGTAAGTCCAACCACCATAGATTACCACGTCACCAATATTAGTTTCTTTAGTTGCAGCTTTTGATACACCATGACGGGTCAAAATATTATCAAAGCGAGCTAAAAATTGAGTCCATTCAGCAGAGTTAATGTTAGGTAACCCGGTTGAAGGTGAAATATCGGTAAATGCTACGTTTGAAACTTCAAGTCTGTGGACTGGAAGTACCAATTGCGCAAAAAATCCATTACAGAAATTTTGAGTCAATGTTATGTCAGCTCCAAGATATTTGAATTTTCCAGTAAATTGTACTTTACCAAAATTTCCGTTATTTGGTTGTGCCATCAAGTTTATTAAAATTGCATCATCAATGTTGAGAGGATCAAGGTTTTGAACGCCTTCACCTAAACGATGCATATTATGAGCACCATAGATGTTTAAAAAATCAGTTTTATCTTCATTGCCATTACGACCATTCTTTGTGCTTCCTCCCATTACAGAGACATCAACTGATGAAAGACAGTTGCGGTCAAAACGCGGCTCACTGTGATAGTCAGCTGCTCTATAATGAAAACGGTAACCCAGCGCTGAGGCCGGAACCATCAGGAGGGCAAGAACAAAGAAGGCATGAGAAACGAACGTCTTCTTCATACACACTTCCTTTTTTTTGTGGTTGAAAATATTTTCACACGTACCCGTTTAGACGTAAATAATTATAAAGGAAAAGTAAAGACTTTTTTAAAGAGGCTCGTTTTTAATTGATTAAAATTGGTTACTTGTTGCCCGTTTTGACCTGTGTTATACTACCTTTATCAATTTTGTAAAATTCTTTAAGTAGGTATAAAAAATTATGAGTAATCATTTAGATCAAGATGGATTTCCTGAATTAGATTCAGAAATGGCACAATCAGAACATAATAATAAAGAACAATCAGACGCGTGTCAGGTTGAACTTACAGCAATTAAAGAACAGTTGGTACGTTTAGGAGCTGATTTTCAGAACTATAAAAAGCGTATTGAACGGGACAAATCTGAATGGTATCAAACTGCTCAAACTCAGTTATTGTTAGACCTGTTACCAGTTATTGATGATTTTGACAGAGCTATGCAAGAATCAAAAAAGGGTGAAGTTTCTTCAGAAATAACACAATGGCTTGCGGGCTTTGCGTTAATTTATAAAGCATTAACTGAATTTTTAAAGCAACGTTCTGTCAAGGAAATTGACCAAGTTACCACTTTTGACCCAGAGTTGCATGAAGCGTTGATGCAAGTTGATTCACCAGAACATAAGACTGATGAGATTGTGCAAGTTTTACAACGTGGCTTTATGTTTAATGGTAAAGTTTTAAGACCTGCAAAAGTAAGCGTGGCTAAATAGTTTTATAGCCCTTACCAGGGCCAGGGTTTTCTTTTGTATTGTCATCCAGAGCGAAGCGTAGGGATCCAGGATTATATTGTATTTTCTTTTTCCATCTTTTTTTCTTATTCTATTTACTTTTAATTTATTACTCTCTGTCGCCCCTACCCGGGGCACGGGCCAAAGGGATGCTTGTGCACCCCTCTGGACTCAGCACATTAGGGGACACCCCTTAAAACCCCTGACGCTCTGATTCACTGCTGGCCCTTAATTAAATTGCAAACAATTTAATACGGTTGCATCCGATCAACAGAGCTCATACAGAGCTATCATCAATAATTTAACATTTTGTAAACGCATGTCATCCTGAGTGCAGCGTCAGGATCCAAGATTATTTTACTAATGATATGGCCTTATCAGCTTAGTTGAACGGAAGTACCGAAGGATCTGCAGTGAATATAAGCGTGGGTTTCAAGGGATTTATCCCTGATGTCTTGATTCCAAAGGGGTGGACAAGCATCCCTTTGGCGCTATCGGCCGCGTAGGCCGTTAAAGAATTTGGCCCCGCGCGGGAAGCGCATCCCTTTGGTGCAACGCCCGCAGAGGGCGCACAAAGAGTAGATTTATTAAAAAGATTAAAAGTAAGAAAAATAAACCCTGGTACTGGAAGTACTATTTAAACAACCCAACCAAAACTTCAATAAAAATTAAAATAATAACTAATACAGAAAGAATGTCTTCTCTGATAGAGTTGACCTTGCTTTGATAAATAGTTCTGATTTCACGAACAATAGAAAGCTTTTTTTCCACCGATTCGCGTAGTTCATTCAGTTCTAATTTTTCGGCAAGTAGGTCATAAATTTCAGAGTAATAGACTTCGCCTACTGTTTTGATAGAGCTTCCTAACCGTTCTGTAATAACCGAAATATCAACTTTTAATTTTGAAAGTTCACCAATCGGGTCGTACATAGTTCCAATAAAGGGTAAACAATTTTTAAATGAAGGTTGTTGTAAAATGCCGTTATACACTTCATCAAGCTTGCGATCGAGTAGATGGTTAAAGTAACGTAGTTCAAGCTGTTGTGTGATAGCAAGTTCAAAGAAATCTAACAAATCATGTGCCTGATGGTCATATGCAAATGCAGCTTCGGTATCGATAATGACTAAATCGTCACGGTAATAACCGGTAGCTGATTCTAAAATATCTTCTACTTGGTATGAAGAAATATTGGTTTTTTCAAAACGCAAGGTTGAGGCAATCAGTCCACCATATTCTTCACGTAGTTTTTGAGCTGGAACTTTTGCATCAGGATTAATGGTCATGACCAAATAAGCATTACGTTGATGGAAGAATTTTGGCTGGCCAATATTTTTTTCGATCTTTTTAAAAATTTGATGCGCATCAGCGACACTTTGTTTTTGATATTGTGCATCAACGTCATTTAATGTATTGCGTAATGAAGTTAAAGTTCCGGTAAATGCAACAGGATAGATCATCGAAAGTGCACCATAATGATGTAAATTGATATGCTTTGCTTTAATCGGTACTTCTGAATGTGTTACATCAATTAATAAAGGCTTGTGATAACTTTTTAAATATTTTGGCCAGTCCCGTTGTAATGTTCTGATTGAAGGGCATTTGCGTGCCGCATCAAGATTAATATCATCACCGATATCAAATGCATAGACTAAATAAATAACCCCAGAAAATATATGCTCTTCAGAGCTGTTTGATTGCATTGTGTTCCTTTATTTTCCAAATGGTAGCAAGTTTACCATAAACTGCCAGCATGATAAGAAAAAGTTTGTAATTTTTTGAGAGACCGTTTCAAAGAAGGTCAACTCTGGTTGTGGTTTTGGTTGTTCAGCTTTAACCGGTTCTTCGGGACCGGCAAGTACAACTTTTAAACTGGACGTTCTATCAGTTACTTTTTGATGTTGTAATGGCTCTGGTGTTGCAATAATTTGTTTGCGCGGTTGATTACTTGGTTCTGGGACACGATTTTCTGTTTGTATAATTTTACCAGTTCCGTCAGCAACCAGTGCTTGCCGTTCTTCAAACGTTGCTGCTTTAACTTGTGCTTTTGGGGTTTGTGTTGCAAATGCAGTTTTGTCACCAGTTGAACCGCCAACAGCTTTTGGTTGCTGTTGCGTACGAGGAGTTTGCTGATAATCTTGCATTGGGTAATAATTTGGATAAGCAGGGTACTGCTGACTATGAGGTTGATTATTTAAAGAAGGGTCATCTTTTTTTGGATCATTTTTTTTATCTTTTGATGCTTTGTCTTTGTTTTGTTCAAGTAACCGTGGATCATATAAGGCTGGATGATTTCTTTCTTTATCTTTTTTCTTATCTTCTTTTTCTTTTTCTTCTTTTGTTAGTTTTTCTTCTGGCTTTTTATGAGGGTCTTGCGGTCCATTTGGTCCACCTGACCCATCGGGTCCGTTGGGTTGATCAGGTGGTGTTGGCCCGTTAGGTTGATTTGGTGTAGCCATTGCAGGAGCTTTAGTTTGACCTTGTTGATTAGCTGGCTGTCGGGTAGGCATATTTTGTACCTGAGGTTGCAAGATTTGAGTGATTGCTTGACGTAATGCTGCTGTTTGTCGTTCATCAAGATTAAATTGAATATTTGATGGTGAAGTATGCAACGTTACAACAACTCCTGATTGATACTGTTCAAGAGTAATATTGGTTATTTTTTGCTCATCTAAAATACGATTAATGTTTTTAAAAACAGACAAATCAGGGCCATTTGATTGTTGAGCAGTTTCGGCTAAAACTTTAAATGCATTGCGGACCAGTTTTTGTTCATCAGGTTGTTCTTGAAATACTGGTTCTAGTTGAGTTGCTTTATCAGCAAGAGTTTCCATTTCTGGTAAAGGTACTTCAATATAATCTTCATTTTCAGCCGCCGCACTGTTTAAAGCAGTACATAGAATAAGCAGCAGTGGTAACAGATACATTTTTCTTATTTTTAACATTATGATATCTCCATCCATTTATTGATTATCTCACTTAAGTATACCAAAAATAGGGCTGATTATCCAAACACTCTTTTAGTTTAAGCTTAATATTAAAAAATTTAAAGCGGCCTTTTTTATTAAAAATAAGATAAAAATAAATTATTTCAGTTAAGATATTGAATAAAATATTTAAAAGCAATTATTATCAATAATAAGAATACTTTAATTTAAATGAGGTTTTTTATGAATAATTATTGGTTTAAGATTTTTTTTTTAGTGTTAGCCATAAACACAACTTCTTTGAATGCTTCTTTTAAACCTGCAAAGTCACAACAAGTAACCCGTATTAACTTTTTAGACGAACTGAGATTGCGCGAATTTGAATCTAAGGTTCCAGGTTATTCTTTAGAAAGAAAATTAGCAGACTTTTTACAAGATTTATCTAACAAAGAAAATAAACAGTATTTTTTAGATAGTTTAAATTTACCCTTAAAAATAAAAATTGTATCTATTGCTTTCTTATTAACTAAAGAGCCTTTTTTCTCATTAGATGATCTTTTGTTTAAGATGGCAAAAGCTTCTTATCCACCAATGCCTTATGTGTCTTTTAATCCTTTTGATAGATCCATTAAAGATCTTTATAGTCATGATAGTCATGTCTATGGGCCAAGAATCCCTAAGATACTCAAGTCAACTACTATAGATACTTATAAAGAACGTCTTGAAAATCTTCTGCGCCTCTTATTAGCAAAAAAACAAGAAATAGAATCAAAAGAAATTAATCCAATAGATTCTAAAGAGTTAGCAAGAAGAAGCGAGCAACGTAAAGCTGATAAAAAAAAGAAAAAGCTTCCCCCTTCTTTTGAACCTGATGTTGAAAGTTTAGGGAGCGATTCTGAAGCATCATCTGCAGGAACCTCTGATGCTATCGATGTAATCAAGGATAAAAGCGATCAATCTGATCAAGATACTGAAAGTTTAGGCAGTGATGCTGGATCTGAAAAAAACTCTCCTGATAGTGATTATAAAAGCGATCAATCTGATAAAGATACTGAAAGTTTGGCAGATGATTCTGAAGATCAAGATGATCCAGGGGCGGCCAATCCTGATGACCAAAAAAAATTACAAGCGGCTGAGGGTATTGAAAGCGCAGCTGAAAGTGCAAGTTGTGCAGCAGCAAGTTGCGTTAATCCAATAGAATCTAATGTGCTAGAATCTATAAATAGAGTTCCTTTTTTCAAGACAGCCACTTTAGATAGATGGAATTACTTTTTTTCTATTGATCCTAAAAATCAAGATTTTAATTGTAGAGTGAATAAAGGTCAAATTGTTACATTTTTAGAGGGTCAAGGATATTTTAAAGATCCTACAAAAGAAGTTGACCCCGTTATCCAATCGCGTGCAAAAATTTACAAAAATTTATCAGATAGTTTAGGGGCAGACGATGACGTTTTTTTAAGACTTGTTTTTCTTCATAGTATTCCGTATGAACTTACTACTCTGGTACTGAGTATGTTTTATGATGATTTAATGAAAGATGATTTTCAGCAAGAAGAAGAGGTTACTATTTCAATACCGATTAAAATAAGAGTTGCTACAAAACAGTATGAGAATTTTAAGTATACATTAATTTGTCAATTCGATCCTAGATCAAGAAAATATAAGATTTTTCATGAGCTTTTATCTCAATTAATATTTGAAAAACTGTCTCTTGAAGTAGATCAAAATTATGATAATAAAGAGAAAAGAATTGTTGTTTTTCAAGATGAAAAGCAACAAAGTTATCTTATAAAAGATAAAGCAATAAAAGACAGTATTTTTTATAAAATTAATAAAAATGACATTATGAGTAAACGTAAAGAGTATATAAAATAAGGTTTATTAATCTTTGGTCAGAATAGTTAAAAATGCTTCTTGTGGCACTTCAACGTTACCCACTTGCTTCATACGTTTTTTACCTTTTTTCTGCTTTTCAAGCAATTTACGTTTACGTGAAATATCACCGCCGTAACATTTTGCAATCACGTTTTTACGTAGTGCAGAAACAGTTTCACGTGCAACAATAGTTCCGCCAAGTGCTGCTTGAATTGCAACTTCAAATAATTGGCGTGGAATTACTTTACGTAATTTCGTGGTTAATTCACGGCCCATTTCATAGGCATTTTCTTTGTGAATAATCACAGAAAGGGCGTCAACTGCTTTACCATTAAGCAAAAAGTCCATTTTAACCAAATCAGCTGGAGCATACTGCGCAATTTCGTAATCAAACGATGCGTAGCCAGAAGACAGCGATTTAAGTTGATCATAAAAATCGGTAGCAACTTCATTTAAAGGAAGACGATAGCGTAAAATCAATCGTTCTTCATCCAGATACTTCATCTCTTTTTGTTCGCCCCGTTTTTCTTGGCACAACTTTAAAATGTTACCTAAATATTCTTTAGGAACAATAATGGTTGCATCAATAATCGGTTCGTAAACCGTTTCAATGTAGTTACGTTCTGGGAAATCTGAAGGGTTTTCAATGGTTATTTTTTCACCATTGGTTAAATCAAGTTCATAACGAACCGATGGAGCGGTGATAATAACGGCAAGGTCATATTCTTGCTCAAGCCGTTGTTTAAATACGTCCATATGCAACAACCCTAAAAATCCACAACGAAAACCAAGCCCCAAAGCAGGAGATGATTTTTTTTCAATAGAAACAGAAGCATCGTTTAATGTTAATTTTTCAATTGCATCACGTAGTTGTTCAAATTCTGAATTTTCAACCGGAAAAATCCCTGCAAAGACCATCGGTTTTGCGGGTTTAAATCCTGGAAAGGCAGTTACCGGTGATTTGGTGTGATAAAGCGTATCACCAACACGCGCTTCTTTAACGGTCTTCATACCGGTGATAATGTAACCAACTTGTCCTGCAAATAAAGCATCAGTTGGAGTCGGTTCTGGGTACATCAGACCAATATCAAGTACTTCATAATTTCCACCAGCCTGGGCCAATGAAACTGAATCACCTTTGGTAATGGTACCGTCATGCACTGCAATTAAACAGATAACACCACGATATTCATCAAACCAAGAATCAAATAATAATGCTTTAACCGGTTTGTTTAAATCAGCTTTTGGTTGCGGCATGCGCTCAACAATAGCTGCTAAAATTTCTTGAATACCAATGCCTGCTTTTGCTGAAGCAAGAATCAGTTCTGATGCTTTAAAATCAAAAAGTGTATCAAGCTCGCGACTTACTCGAGGTACGTCAGCAGTTGCCATATCAATTTTATTAATAATCGGAACAATGGTTAAATCTTGATCAAAAGCTAAATAGAAGTTGGCCATGGTTTGCGCTTGTACCCCTTGACCTGCGTCAACGAGTAACAATGCACCTTGGCATGCATATAAAGAACGGGAAACTTCGTAACTGAAATCAACGTGACCAGGAGTATCAATTAAATTGAGTAAATACTGGGTGCCTTTGTATTCATAAATCATGGAAGCACTTTGTGCCTTGACCGTGATTCCACGTTCTTTTTCAACTTGCAGTTTATCTAAAAACTGTTCGTTTTTGTGACGTGTTGAAAGGGTCCCAGTAATTTCTAGTAATCGATCTGACAGGGTAGATTTACCATGGTCAATATGCGCGATTACGCAAAAGTTACGAATTCTGTCGGGCGTAAATGTTTTAAGCAGTTCTTTTGTTATCTTCATAAGGTAGTAGTTTAAAAGAACTCTGCCCACTTGTAAAATTTAACTTTTAAAGAGTTGAAGTCTGCATGTTCTTGTCTTATTTTGAGCTTCGGGGTATTATACTTTTATCTCACTTTTGATAATTGTTTATAAGTAAAGGGAACGACGTATGGCAGCTGAACAAGAAAAGCAAAAACTTGAAAAAGGCATTAAGCCAGTTTTAATTGAAGAAGAGTTAAAAAGTTCTTTTTTAGACTACGCTATGTCAGTTGTGGTCAGTCGTGCAATTCCTGACGTGCGTGATGGGTTAAAACCTGTGCATCGCCGTGTATTATATGCAATGCATGAGCTTGGATATCATTATAATAAACCGTATCGCAAATCTGTCCGTGTAGTCGGGGACGTGCTTGGTAAATACCATCCGCATGGTGACCAAGCAGTGTATAACACCATGGTTGGTATGGTCCAAACATTTGCAAAACGGTACCCTTTACTTGATGGACAAGGTAACTGGGGGTCTGTTGACGGGGACAACGCAGCGGCAATGCGTTATACCGAAGTCAGAATGGAAAGAATTACGCAAGAAATTTTAGCTGATATAGATAAAAACACCGTTCCTTTTGTACCAAACTTTGATGAATCAACCGTTGAACCAGTTATTTTACCAAGCCGTTTACCAAATTTATTAATTAATGGAACAGCTGGTATTGCAGTTGGTATGGCAACTTCTATTCCGCCTCATAACTTGGGCGAAGTAATTGATGGCTGTTTAGCGTTTTTAGCAAATGAAGCAATTAGTGATGATGAACTGATTAAATTAATTCCTGCTCCAGATTTTCCAACAGGTGGTATTATTTGCGGCCGTGGCGGTGTTTTAAAAGCATATAAAACAGGTCGCGGAAACGTGGTGGTTCGTGGTGTTACAGAAATTCAAGAGACCAAAAAAGGGTCAGCAATTATTATTTCTGAACTGCCGTATCAAGTTAATAAGGCTGAACTGATTATTAAAATAGCAGACCTTGTTAAAGAAAAAATTATTGAAGGTATCACCAATATTCGTGATGAGTCAGACAGACGCGGAATGCGTGTGGTTATTGACATCAAGCGTGGCGAAATTCCTGATGTTGTCTTAAATCAACTCTATAAATTTACGCCATTACAAACTTCAATTTCTATTTTAAGTTTGGCGTTGCTTGATAACCGTCCATTGATTTTCACCTTGCGTGAGCTGATCAAACAGTTCTTGCTGCACCGTGAAACAATCGTTTATAAGCGAACTGTTTATGATCTTGAACGAGCAAAAGCACGTGAACACCTGTTAGAAGGTTTTATTGTTGCACTTGATAATATTGATGCAATTGTACAATTGATTAAAAAATCAAAAACTGCAGAAATAGCAATTGAAGCACTTGAAAAGGGTTATAAGCTTTCACTTGAACAAGGTAAAGCAATTCTTGAAATGCGCTTGCAACGTTTAACTGGTCTTGAACAAGAAAAAATTCACGAAGAAATTGCAGATCTTAAAAAAAGGATTAGCTATCTCTTATCTGTTATTGAAAACAGAGATGTTCTTAAAAAAGAAATTATTGATGAATTGGTCTTTATCAAGCAAACCTATTCAAACCCTCGAAGAACGCAAATTGAAGATGTGTTTGAAGCGTTAACTGATGAAGATTTAATTCCTGATGAAGATGTGGTTGTTACCTTGACGCAAAAAGGATATATCAAACGGGTACAATTAAGTACCTATGATGTGCAGCATCGTGGCGGAAAAGGTAAGATGGGAATGCAATCACTTGACGACGTTGATGACGTGGTGCGCGATATGTTCGTTGCAAAAAGTCATGATGAATTGTTGTTCTTTACCAATCTTGGCAGAGTGTATAGCTTTAAAGTCTACCAAGTTCCTGAAGGTTCACGAACTGCAAAAGGTCGTGCTGTTATTAACTTACTTCCATTAACAGAAGGCGAAATTGTTGTTCGCTTATTATGTATGCGTGAGATGGAAGGCAAGAATATTGTCATGGTTACCAAAAACGGTATCATCAAAAAAACTGACGCAGAATCATTTGCAAAGATCCGGGTTTCTGGAATTAGAGCATTAGGTCTTCGTGATGATGACCAACTTTCATTCTGCGGAGTTTCTGATGGAGATGATGATATTGTTCTTGCAACAGCATTTGGACAAGGTATTAGATTTAAAGAAACTGAAGTACGGGCAATGGGTCGCCAAGCTGAAGGTGTTATTGGTATTAGACTGAAAAAAGATGACCATGTTGTTGGTATGGAAATCATTGATGACGAAAACAAAACTTTATTATTTGCAACATCAAATGGATATGGAAAACAGACACGTGTTGGCGACTTCCGGGTTGCACATCGTGGCGGTCAAGGGGTAAGGACTATTCCAACAGATCACAGAAATGGTGATGTGGTAGGTCTTGTTATTATTGGACCCGATTCGCATATTCTCTTAATTGATGACAATGGTAAGATAATTCATTTATTGCCAAAAGAAATCAGAACCATGGGACGCCAGGCAAAAGGTGTTCGCTTGATCCGTCTTGATGAAGGACGCCGCTTAGCTTCGGTTGTTGCGTTTGAATCTGATGAGGCAGATCCAGCAGGTGGCAGTGATGACGGCAGTTCATCTGGTATGATGCGTAAAGACACGTCAGTTCCAAGTGGCGAAGCAGCATTAAAAGCAGCAGTGAGAGCCGAAGGAGCAAATGAAGAAAATTCTGATATTGCTTCGGTGCAAAAAGTTCCATCTCAAGAACCAAAGTTGAATGCACGTTCATCAGATGATGAGCAAGGTTTATCATTTGATAGTTCAGCGCCAAAAGCTTCTTTTACTGAACCGGGTATGGAATTTAAAGATTCGATTTCTGCAGCAGCTGAGCTCCATGCTGATGATGATTTAGCTATTTTTGATATTGATAAAAGTGACGATTCGCAAATGACCATGTTCTAGTAAATTTAACTAAAATGCCATTCTGACCTTTTTCCAGATAAGTTTTGGAAGAAATGGAAGCAGTGTTAGGATGGCATTTTTTTGTAATCACTTTTTTTATTAACATGACCAGAAAACCCCATGCCTTTCAAGGCTGGGGATGAATGGTCATCATGTAGCAAGCAATCAAGGCAGGATTGCGCAGCGGAAGAAAAACTGACATATTAAAGGGATGGAACATAAGAATAAATATTGGTCAGGCGCTCATACAAAACACAGGCATATGTATCATATAGTGTGGATTCCCAAATATAGAAAAAGAATATTAGAAGGCAATGTAGCTCAAAGAATAGAAGAACTATTAAGAGAGTGTGCAGAAGTTAATAAATGGGAAATACATGAACTGAATATTCAAGTAGATCATGTTCATATGCTGATTCAACTAATTCCAAGTATAAGTGTAAGTAAAGCAGTTCAAATATTCAAAGGCGGAAGCAGTAAGAAAATTAGAGAAGAGTTTCCTGAATTACAAGAATTTCTATGGGGAGATAGTTTCTGGGCAGATGGATATTTTTCTGAAACAGTCGGTCAAGTAAATATAAGCGTCATCAGAGAATATATAAAAAATCAGTAAATTCCTTAGTTCTTAAGCACCGGCTTTTAAGCCGGTTGAATTTTACTGTTAAAAATAATTAATAATTAACCAATAATATGATCTATTAAATCACTTACTCCAGCTACAGCAAGAGCTCCTGAAAAACAATAACCTAAAAATTTTACGCGATCAATAAAACCATAACAAGGATGATTGGCTCTTTCAAAAGGACAATTTTTTCTCTCTAAAGCTCTTTGTTCTTGCATAAGTCTTTCTTGCTTTGCTCTTGCAATTTTTGCCCAAGGAGTCTCAGTATAATTCAAATTTCTTATTTGTTGCCTTTGAGTACGACCAATCAATTGAGCAGCGCTTCTTGCTGCTGCCAATCCACCAAAAGCATCTAAAGAACTGATTAGAGCAATAGACAGTAATAATATTTTTTTCATAATAACCTCATTCGTATTATATGTACTATTTATTAACACTTATTATTATAAGAAATTTAGTCCAAAATGTAAAAAGGGTAGGCCTGAGCTTATTGCACCTTATTCTATAATTGAGTTATTTTCTTTAAATCAGCTTTTTTTCCAAGATTCTCGCATCTGACTAATTACAGAGAAAATGAGAGGTTGTCTTTCTTTTCTATAGTCTTCTAATGCTTTTTCTTGCGCTATGAATTGAGCTAGCTCTCTTGCTTTTTTTTCTCTTGCTTCTTCTTCGGCGTATCTTTTTTCGAGTGCTTCTTTATGTTCTATTACGTATCTATTAGGGTCAACGTTCAGAGGGTCTTTTCGATAAGCTTCTTCATAGGCAGTTCTTTGAGCCTGTGCACTTCTTGCATCTACATATTCCTTCTGAATAGCTTCTGCTTTTTCTTTGATTGTGCCGGCAAGAGAAGGTATTACTACAAGATCTTGTTCTTTGTTTAGACTATTGAGCTTTGTTTTTTGAGCAAATAAAATTTTAGGTTTTTTAGTAATACGTGCTAATGTTCTTGCTCCAGTTCTGACAATGCCGGTTCCTCTAGGAAGCAGCGCTGCAGCAAAAGCAGGAACAATATTAAGCGAAATAAGTGACAATAAGAATAATTTTTTCATAATAAACCCCATTAAAGATAATTGTAATAATACATAGATTGATAAGAAGTATAAGTATAAGCTAGAGATTATATTGGAGCAAATGGTAGCTCATTTAAGCTTGAATAATCCTGATTCTATAATCGAGCTATTTTCTTTAAATCAGCTTCTTTTCCGGCAAGTAACAAAATATCATTTTCTTGAATTACGTATTCAGGGGCAATTGGGAAAAAATCTTCATCTTTTTTAAGCCCAATACAGCGTACTTCATAGATTTTATAAAGTTTCAAAGATTCTACAGAATTACCAATAAAGCTTGAAGGCGTAGGAATCTGGCTGATAGAAAAAAGGGGAGTAATTCTAAAAAACTCTTGAAACGGTGAACTTAAACGTTCAGCTAATCTAACACCGATGTCTTCTTCTGGAATAATAGTTTCGTCAGCGCCAATAAGCGTTAAAATTTCTTCATGAATTTTATTAATTGAACGAGTAATTACGCGGTTAATACGAAGTTTCTTTTTAAGTAGCGCTGTTAATAAAATCGATTGCGCAAGCTTTTCGCCCATGGCAACAATGACTAAATCCATTTCTTCAACACCAACTGATTGCAAATCATCCTGTGTTTTTACTTGCATACAAATTGCTTGCGTTACAGAATCTCTGATTGAAGCAATAATTGATTCATTTTCATCAATTGCAAGAACTTCGATTCCTTTTTCTGATAAGGTTGTTGCAACACTGTATCCAAATCTTCCAAGACCAATTACACAAGCTTTCATAAGCGTTATACCTTTATTAGCTGATCATGATACGTTCTTGCGGATAAGAAAACTCTTGTTTTTCGTTTCGTTTTCTCAAAGCGATCAATAACGTTAATGATCCTATTCTTCCAATAAACATTGTAAAGATAATTAATAATTTTCCAATAACCGATAAATACGGGGTGATACCGATAGTAATTCCTAATGTTGAAAATGCACTCATGACTTCAAAAAAGATATCAAGAAAATTCCAGCTTCTTTCTGTAATTAATAAACAAAAAGTAATTAATAAAACCCATAAAATACTTAAAGTAACCACAGCAAGTGCTTTGTAAATTTG
>Ga0214917_10003642_pt1 | contig 17658 bp, 12 predicted proteins | sample LL_1208_BB_MetaG_FD_177983 | JGI IMG/M metagenome (GOLD analysis project Ga0214917, IMG submission 177983) | Freshwater microbial communities from Lake Lanier, Atlanta, Georgia, United States - LL_1208_BB | ecosystem: Environmental > Aquatic > Freshwater > Lake | place: USA: Georgia | collected... | reverse complement strand
TCAACGGTGCGATTTTGCTCTGTCATATCGGCAATCCATCCACAGCCGAAGCGTTACCACGGATTCTTGACGAATTCGCCAAACGCGGAATCATCGTCACCACCCTCTCACAAATTCTCTAACCGCTATGCAAAGCAACGGTTTTTGTGCATTATCATCACCTATCACCAAAAAAACGCACTCCATCGCTATGCTCATGTATAATGCCACTAAGCATGCACAATTTATAAGGTGAGAAATGACGGAATCATTCCAACGCCCAAATGAAATGGCCAAAGCCTACGAACCGCAACAGGTCGAGGAACGCCTATACCAATGGTGGGAATCCAAGGGATTCTTCCAACCATCTACTACCCCCACCGACAAAACACCCTTTGTGTTGTCGATGCCTCCGCCCAATGTCACCGGTGAGCTCCACATGGGGCACGCCATGTTTGTCACCCTCGAAGACGTGATTATTCGTTGGCAGCGTATGTGTGGCCACCCTACGCTGTGGGTACCGGGCACCGATCACGCCGGCATTGCCACCCAACTCCAAGTCGAGCGCATGCTCATCCGTGAAGGAACCAGCCGCGTGGCCGTCGGCCGCGACGAGTTTTTGCGCCGCACCTGGGAATGGAAGGAAGAGTTCGGGGGCAAAATCACCCAACAACTCCGCCGCCTCGGCGCATCGTGTGACTGGTCTCGTGAACACTTCACCCTTGATCCTGGTCTTTCCCGAGCAGTACGGGTCGCCTTCAAAAAACTCTACGACGACGGATTGATCTATCGCGGCATGCGCTTGGTGAATTGGTCACCCAACCTGCAAACTGCCGTATCTGACCTCGAAGTGGAATACGAAGAGCGCGATGTCAATATGTGGCACATCCGCTATCCAATCGTCGAAAACTGGACCGCGGGCGAATGGGGCAGTGGCCAATGGGCCGCTAACGCCCAAACCTATATCACCGTCGCCACCACTCGCCCCGAAACACTAATGGGTGACGTGGCGGTGGCCGTCAACCCCGCTGACGAACGCTACAAACACCTTATCGGCAAATTTGCCCTCATCCCCGCCATCAATCGCAAAATCCCGATTGTGGCCGATGAACACGCCGATCCCACCTTTGGGACGGGTGCCGTCAAAATCACCCCCGCCCACGACCACAACGACTATGCGGTGGCGCAACGCCAAAACTTGCCCCTCATCAATATCATGAACCGCGACGCAACCCTCAACGACCAAGCTGGTCCCTATGCCGGCATGGAACGCTTTGCCGCCCGCAAACGGGTGCTCGCCGACCTGCAAACCGAAGGGTTACTCGTGGCGACCTTGCCCCATCATATGTCGATTGGGATTAGCCAACGCGGCGGCGAAATCATCGAACCGCTCCTCAGCGAACAATGGTTCGTAAAAATGCAACCGCTAGCTGATTTGGCCCTCGATGCGGTGCGCACCGGCCACACCAAAATCATCCCCGACAACTTCGAGCGCGTCTACTACAATTGGCTCGAAAACATCCAAGACTGGTGTATCAGCCGCCAGCTCTGGTGGGGGCACCGCATCCCGGTGTGGTATACCGCCGACGGCCAAATGATCGTGCCCGGCCCCGACGATCCCGAGCCCACCGGCCCTGGCGTCTATCAAGACCCAGACGTGCTCGACACCTGGTTTTCGAGTGGTTTGTGGCCCTTTTCGACTCTCGGCTGGCCAGATCAAACCGACGATTTGCGCCGCTTTTATCCCACCAGCGTAATGGAAACCGGCTACGACATTCTCTTTTTCTGGGTCGCGCGTATGATGATGCTCGGTTGCTACTTGACCGGTCAGGCTCCCTTCCATACCATCTATTTGCATGGCTTGGTGCGCGACAAAGAAGGGCGCAAGATGAGCAAAACCTACGGCAACGTCATCAACCCACTCGATATCATGGCCCAATACGGCACCGATGCTTTGCGCTATACTTTGACCACTAGTAGCACCCCAGGCCAAGACCTCAACCTCAATCCCGAACGGATTGAATCAGGCCGGAATTTTTCGAACAAACTCTGGAACGTCACCCGCTTCGTACTGGGACGCTTCGGTGACTGGAAGCCCGATGCCTCGGCAATCGTCACCGGTCATTGTCTGCTCAATTATTCCTATACCGTGGCAGATCGTTGGATTATGTCCCGCTATCAACGCCTCGTTGCCGACGTCGATCGCTTGATGCGCGCCTACAACTATGGCGAAGCAGCCCGCCAAATTCAAGATTTTGTCTGGAGTGAATTTGCCGACTGGTATGTCGAAATCGCCAAAGCTCAGCTCGAAGGTGACGACCGCCGCCAACTCTTGACCCGCGAAGTGCTCTATACCGTCCTCGAAGGTTCTTTGCGGATGCTCCATCCCTTCATGCCCTTTGTTACCGAAGAAGCATGGCAATACCTCACCGGACGCATCGTCCTCGATACCAACGCCGATTCGATTATGCTGGCGGGCTACCCGCAACCCGATGCTACCCTACTCGACGAAGCAGCCGAACGGCAGTTACACATGGCCAAAGATATCGTGGTGGGCATCCGTAATATCCGCGCTGAATACAAAGTCGAACCAGGCAAGTATATCGGCGTCACCATCGTATCACCCCATCACGCCGCACTCGCTGAACAGCGCGACCTATTGGCTCGCCTCGCCCGCCTCAACCTCGATGAACTGAGCTTGGTTGCAACCCTAGCCAACCGCTCGAAAGCCGCCGCTACTGTCATCATCGGCGACATCGAAGTCTTTGTGCCACTGGCCGGGCTCATCGATTTGGATGCCGAGCGCCAACGCCTCGGTAAAGAACTCACCGCAGCCCAAACCGATGCCGAGCGCCGACGTACCCGCCTCGCTGATGAAACTTTTGTCGGCAAAGCACCCGCGTCGATCGTGCAACGCGAACGCGATGCCCTCGCTGCTGTCGATGCACAAATCGATCGCCTGCAACAACGATTAGCTGATTATAGTAATTAATCCACATTTGTGGTATTAATTACGTTATTTTTTATCACCTAGTGATTTAACATGCGACGGAGAATGTATGTACCCACAACGTGTTTTTATTACCGGCGGCGCAGGTTTTCTTGGTATCAATCTCACGCGATATTTGTTGAGCCGCGGGCATCAAGTCGTAAGCTACGATATTGCGCCATTTGACTATCCAGAACGCGCTCAGATTCAAGAAATACGTGGCGATATTCGTGATGCGGATGCGTTATATGCAGCTATGGAAGGATGTGATTTGGTGGTCCATACCGCCGCCGCACTCCCGCTCTACTCGCCAACCGACATCATGACCACCGATCTTGATGGCACCCGTAACGTGTTAACCGCCGCCCAGCGCCGCGCTATTACCCGTGTTATCCACATTTCATCCACCGCAGTGTATGGCATTCCCGATCATCATCCGCTGTTCGAAAATGACACGCTCGTCGGGGTTGGACCATACGGCGAAGCAAAAGTCCAAGCCGAGCAAATCTGTGTGCAATTCCGCAACCAAGGATTAGTTGTGCCAATCCTACGTCCCAAATCGTTTGTTGGTCCAGAGCGATTAGGGGTATTTGCACTGTTGTATGACTGGGCCAAAGATGGCCATGGCTTCCCAATGATTGGCAGTGGCAATAATCGCTATCAGTTCCTCGATGTCGAAGATTTGTGTCAAGCCATTTACCTATGTGCCACCCGCGACGATGCCGTCGTCAATGACACCTTCAACGTGGGAGCGAAGCTCTTTACCACAATGAAGGAAGATTATCAGGCGGTGCTTGATGTGGCAGGCTTCGGCAAAAAAATCGTCCCGTTACCCGCAGCACCAGTCATCTGGACTTTGCGCTTCCTCGAGCTCCTCAAGCTTTCCCCTTTATATAAATGGGTATACGAGACGGCTGTGACGGATTCGTTTGTGTCGATTGAAAAAGCAGAACAGCGCCTCGGGTATACACCACAGTATTCCAATAAAGATGCGCTGATTCGTAATTACCATTGGTATGTTGCGAATCTACCCAACTTCGCACAGAGTAGTGGCGTGTCACATCGCGTACCTTGGAAGCAGGGAATGTTGGGGATTGCTAAACTTTTCTTCTAATCTTGGCACACCGCAACCGATACACATGGAGAGCCCTGTGTATCGGTTCGTTTTTTGTTACGCAATGCATATGCCCAAAAAACCATCCCCAATCATTATCGTGTTGGTGCTCATTGGCGGTGTTGCTATATCGGCACTCCTCGCCATTGTCGCGGTACAGCTGGTACGTACACCACCCGTAGCAGGCACCGTCGATCCAATGCGACTCAACCAAAGTGAATTCCGCCAGCTGGGTTTGATTCCTACCACACCCCACCATTTTATTTTGCGCCTCGTCGCCAAAGAATGGTTTTTTGATATTGGCCAACGACGCGACGAACCAGCGATTATTACCATCCCGCAACACAGCACCGTAACCCTCATCACCACCAGCATGGATGTCATCCATGCACTGCAAATCCCGAACAATCCAATAATAACCATTGTGCCTGGCAAAATTCAAACCCAAACCATTGTGTTTGACAATCCTGACCGCTACACCATCCAATGCACCGCCTATTGTGGTCCGAAACATCAGCAAATGCAACTGACTATAATTGTTACTCCCGCAAAATAACTGATAACGCACCACATCTGTTGATTGATTACTCAACCCTTATCATGGCATAACACAGTATCCATGCACTAGATTACAACACAGCTACCGAGAACACTAATTTGCATCACCATATCGGGATTGACGGAGCAGACTACACTCGTAGCGACTGCAATCTACGTACGCAGATTGCAGTCGCTACGAGTAAATTTGTATGGCGTGCAAGCGATTCACCCACCAAAATGAATGATAGTGTGCACTACGTGAATACCCAGCTATTGCACAATCAACACATCGAGCGTCCGTGGACCATGGACACCTTCTACGCGATTTAATTCGATATCGGAGGTTGCTGATGGACCCGAGATAAACGTATAGGGTTGGATAGGGGTCTGCCGCATCATCGCCAACTGCGCAAACGCTTCTGGCACCACACCCACAATATCTTGGGCATGAATCATGCACAAATGATAATCGGGCAACAACGAAATCATGCGACGCCCTTGAAATTTGCCCCCATCAAGTACAATCGTGCCTGTTTGCGCAATACCCAGCGCAGCCCCACTCAACACCCCATCCATACCGGCAATAACTGTGCGATCAAGTTGTGTGTCACGGATAAATTCAATGTCTACTGGCAACCATTCGGCGGGCAGATCAACTGGAATCACCATGCGTTGTTTGCCACGAAATGTGAGCCGTTCTGCGATTGCCACTGCAATTCCGTCTGCAGTGCAATAGCCAACCCATGCTTTGTATTCGGCCACACGGTGAGCAAACAACGCAATCCGCGCCACACGGTCGCCATCGTCTTGGGTGCTGTATGGCACACTTGTCTGTGATTCATGATGCGCACCGCGTGTGCCTGAATGAATCGCAGCACGGATTTTTGCGAGCATTGCCGTACGACTCGGATTATTCATCTCGTTGCCTTTCACGCCACCAATCGCGAAACGATTGAGCTGGTATTGCAGGAAAATCACGCATCGCCGTCCACTTGCCCAGTGGACCTGGCCCTTGTTCGATATATTCGTCTTGGACAAACGGCCATTGTGCGAGTTGCCCAGCGCGTTGGGCAAGCTCATAGGTACGTTGATGTGCAAACGTCAGCGCCATCGCCTTCATACCCACGTTTTCACCATCAAACCAACTCTGTGGCTTCGTTTGCTTCTCGGCAACTACTTTCCCTCGGAGATGCACCAATATCTCGGGAATATTGATCCGCACGGGACAAACATCATAACAGGCGCCACACAACGACGACGCGTATGGCAATGAATCCGCATAGGCAGTTCCGACTAATTGAGGAGTCAAAATCGCCCCTATTGGACCTGGGTAGACTGATCCATAGGCATGCCCGCCTGTCCGCTCATATACCGGACAGACATTGATGCAGGCACTACAGCGAATACAGTGCAACGTCTGCCGACCAACCGCATCAGCGAGTACATCGCTCCGCCCATTGTCGAGTAACACTAAATGGAATTCTTTGGGGCCATCATTCGCATGTACACCCGTCCAAATAGTGGTATAGGGATTCATCCGCTCACCCGTCGACGAGCGTGGTAATAGTTGCATAAAGACGCCGAGATCTTGCCAGCGTGGCAGGATTTTTTCGATCCCCATCACACTGATCAATACCTCGGGCATTGTTAAACACATACGCCCATTCCCTTCGGACTCGACCACACACACACTGCCCGTCTCGGCAATCGCAAAATTCGCACCACTGGTGGCAACCCGCACCGACATAAACTTCTCGCGCAGAAACTGCCGTGCTGCACCAGCCAATGCTGACGGTTCATCCGTCAAATCAGGAAGGTTCATCGATTTTTGAAACAACGCCCGTATCTCGGAGCGGTTTTTGTGGATTGCGGGAACCAAAATATGTGATGATTTTTCGTGAGCCAATTGAATAATCAATTCTGCTAAATCGGTTTCGATGGCAGTAATACCCGCCAATTCAAGCGCTTCATTCAAGCGAATTTCATCCGTCGTCAATGACTTCACTTTGATGATTTCATGTGAACCCGTCGCACGAATCAACCGCGTCACTATGTCGTTTGCTTCCTGGGCATCCTTTGCCCAGTGCACCTGACCTCCGGCCTGTGTCACCGTTGCTTCGAGTTGCTCCAAATATGTATCAAGATTTTGGAGCACTTCATCTTTAATCTGTTGCCCGGCAACGCGCAACGATTCCCAATCTGCCAATTCGTCTACCACGCTAGCTCGTTTGCCACGGATAGTTTGCGTAGCCTTCCCCATATTGCGCCGTAATTGCGTATTTTGCAACGCTGACTTTGCACCAACTTCAAAACGCGGCGCGAGTTCAATAATGACCGATTCTGGCTTTTTCATTGTCTACTCCTGTGCTGCTAGTATTTCAGCCAGATGAGCAATCCGTACACCACTGCGTTGGCGATGTAATGCACCACCAATATGCATCAAACAAGAATTATCAGCCGCGACACATACTTCAGCCCGCGTATCTAAAATATGCCGAAGTTTATCACCTAACATTGCCATCGATGTGTCCGCATTTTTTACGGCAAATGTGCCACCAAATCCACAACATTCGCTCGCTTGTCCCAACGGTACATAATCGATCCCACGCACCGCACGCAATAACTGGACTGGCGCTTCACCAACGTGTATCCCGCGTATGGAATGACACGTTGGATGATACGTGACTCGATGGGGGTAGTATGCACCGACATCCTCAACCCCAAGCCGATTTATTATAAACTCCGAAAACTCATATACCCGCTCCGCAAGCAACGCCACTGCTTGCGCAAGCTGCGCATCTTGATGTACCTCGGCAGCGTAACGATACATGTCACGTACCATGCCAACACACGATGCTGATGGCGACACGATTGCTTCATATCGCGAAAAAATTTCTACAAAGCGCCGAATCAATGGCATCGCTTCAACTTGATACCCCGTATTGAAATGCATTTGCCCACAACAGGTCTGTGCTTCAGGAAAGATTACCTGATGGCCGAGTCGTTCAATTATCGAAACCACAGCCTTCCCCGTATTGGGAAATAACGTGTCATTAAAACACGTTATAAAGAGTGCAACTTGCATGCTACCCTCACATAAACTAATTCTCTCACCATTCTACACGAATCATTATCTTTTTACTTCCTGAGATTGTTTCACGTGAAACAATCTGGCGTCCGATTTTCCCGCTGTATCAACGATCTATATTCAATTTTATAACTATTCATTGGCGTCCCAAACCATTCCATACATCACCCAACGCTATTCCGCAAGCATCACCGCTTGCTCATACCAAATAGCAGTTGCATCGCTGCGCTACAAAAAATCACATTCGATACGTACCCACACTGTTTTTGGATCATTAGTCAAAACGAATACTACCACACACGATATTTATAACGATATACAAATTGAAACGACGCAGTAATCGATATGCTGTTTCACGTGAAACAATTCGGAGCATATCAAGCTTGATTAAAAACAGATATCCATAATAGCCTTGCCATAAGTAAAAAACGGTCGAACCACTACTGCAACACGTACACCACATTAAACGCACCGCACCAGATAATCATCGAAACTGTCTCAAGGATCTATAAATCAGAAATTTAACCACCCCAACATTGTTTCACGTGAAACAGTTCATGAAGCATTAAAGAGACAAGCGTTCAATATATAGTACAATCAGACTATAATGATACTAGAGACAAAAACATCACCGTAACTTTTAGCATCATTCAAACGGTAATATATCAGTTCCCACATGCATTGGGATAATCAGCAAATGACAGGAGTTGCGTTGTGACCGTTCTCAATCAAACACTTCAAGCACCTCGTGCAGGCATTGTTGTTGCTTGTATGAATCAAAAGGGAGGTGTAGGCAAAACGACCACTGCCGTTAATTTATGTGGTGAATTTGCGCGGCACAATCTCAAAGTACTGTTGATTGATTGCGATGCGCAAGGCAATGCTGCGACCAGTCTAGGAATTTCGAAACGAGATCTTGAATACACGACATACGAATTAATCATGGCATCGCATACCGCACAACACACAATTCTACCGACGCGGCGAGCAAATTACGATATTATTGTAGCCAGTGAACGGTTATCTGGAGTGCAAGTCGAGCTAGTTGATGCTGAAAAGCGCGAATACCGCTTAGCGACAGCGCTCGAACCTATTCGGCAATATTACGACATTATCATGCTTGACTGTCCACCAGCCCTTGGATTTGTTTCGATTAATGCTCTAGTTGCAGCCAACACAATATGCATCCCATTACAATGTGAATTCTTAGCATTAGAAGGTTTAGCACAACTCAAAAACATTATTGATCGTGTCCACAGTCATCTTAACCCACGCTTATCGATTCTCGGTGTCGTGATGACGATGTATGATGGGCGCACCAATCTTGCCCAACAAGTGGTCGATGAAGTACGTCGTTACTTCCCTGTCCATATATGTCATGTACCAATCCCGCGCAGCGTCCGAGCCAGCGAAGCACCGAGTTATGGGCAGATGTTGTACGAATACGACCCAGAAGGCCGGGCAACACGCGCATATACCAATGTTGCCGAAGAATTAATGCAACGCTTAAATCTGATAGGAGGGCAACGATGACAAAGCGACGTGGTGGATTGGGCAGTGGTCTCGATGCCCTGCTCCCAGGTAACCCGAGTAGCCCAAGCAGTAATAATACGTCGATTCGCGAAGTACCCATCGGCGACATCCGACCCAATCGCTATCAGCCCCGAAAAACATTTGATGAACAGGCAATCATTGATTTGTCCGAATCAATCAAAGAGCATGGCATCGTGCAACCGCTTTTGGTTACACACTTACCAAATGGTGGGTATGAGCTGATTGCCGGGGAACGGCGATTGCGCGCAGCGATACATGCCAAACTAACGGTTGTGCCAGTAGTAATCCGCGAAAGCACTCCGCAACAAATGCTTGAACTTGCCATCATCGAAAACATTCAGCGTGCTGATTTAAATCCAATGGAAGAAGCCTTGGCGTACCAAGCACTCAAAGATGAATTTAATCTCAGCGATGAATCAATTGCAAAACGGATGGGGAAGGCGAGCAGAGTTCAAATCACCAATACCCGCAGATTGCTACGCTTAATTGACTCTGCCCAAATTGCCCTCCGAACTGGACAAATCAGTGCGGGGCATGGGCGCGCCTTGCTCAAAGTCGATGATCCACAAGATCAGCATGCGATGCTTGATTGGATTATGCGTGAAAACATGACAGTCCGTGAAGCAGAACAATTAACCGATCAGCCTTTTTCAGAGCAATCGGTGCGGACACAGCTCGCAAAACTACGTGGCACATCGATAAACCAATCAGACCCATCGGCGGTAAAGCCCAAAAAACCGGCACTAGCACTGACTGACGAAACAAGCATCGATGATCGTAGCATTGCCAAAGAACTCGAAACCCGTTTGTCAACACCCGTGTCTATCCTCCGTACACCCAAGGACGTTCGATTAACTGTGGTGTTTCATACCCACGAGAAGTTACAAGAATTCCTCGATATGTTTAGTTAGTCGCATTGTGCTTCAGGTTTGTGCCAAAATCTGTAGTCGCGAGGGTTGCCATGCTTATTGAATTGAGTATTACGAATTTTGCGATAATTGAACAAGTAACCCTGCGCTTCCAAGCAGGGTTTACGGTGTTAAGTGGCGAAACTGGTGCCGGGAAATCGATAATAATCGATGCGCTCGGCATGCTTCGTGGCGATCGCTTTGATGCAGGTTATATTCGCACGCATTGCGAAAAAGCCCGCATTGAAGGAGTATTCCATGTCAATCGCCAAAGCACCATCTATCAAATGCTCGAAGAACATGGCCTCAACGAAGATGATGAAGATCATATCATCATCCTACGTGAAATTACTCGTGATACTGGTCGCACTATTACTCGTATTAATGGGCGAGCAGTAAACAACACGGTCCTCCGTGAAATCGGCACGAGTCTAATTGATATCCAAGGTCAACACGAAGGTATGTCGCTCTTTAATGCCAAAACCCACCTCGATATGCTGGATCGGTTTGGGAAGCTCATGCCACTCAGACAGCAAGTAGCAGACCTCGTTACCCAGCTTCGCACCATTCGCCAAGAATTAACTACGCTGCGCCATGCGGCTCAACAACGCAACGAACGCATCGCCGAACTCGCACAGCTCCGCGATGATGTACAATCTGCAGCCTTAGTTGAAGGCGAAGAAGAGCGACTCATCCAAGAACGTGCCCTAATTCATAATGGGGCACGCGTGACTGAGCTGATTACCACTGCCTACCAGCTCCTCAATAACGATGATCGCCATGCCCGTGGCCTCGTAACCAGCACCGTGTTGCTGAGTCAAAGCCTTGCTGATCTTGCCAAAATCGACCCAGATGCATCAGCACTTGTAAGCCAAAGTACCGATATCCAATATGCTCTCGAAGAACTCCTCATCGCTGTGCGTACTTATCGCGGCCGGATTGATTTTGATCCACAACGCATCGAAGCCATCGAAGATCGGATTACCGTACTGCGGATGATTCAACGCAAGTACCGGGCAACGATTAGCGAGTTAATCCACCGTGCAGCACAAGCCAATGAAGAAATCGAACGCCTCGAACATAGTGCCGAACATATTTCGTTGCTCGAACAACAAGAGCAAACTCTACGGCGCAACACTGGAGTACTCGCACAACAGTTATCGGCAAAACGCGCAGAATACGCCCAAATACTTGCTCAAGCGGTCGAACGATCAGCACACGATCTGGCAATGCCACATGTGCGATTTTATGTCCAACAACAGATTGTCCCAGCACCAGATGGCATCATAATTACTAGTCCTCATGGTGATACACAAATTGTGGCCTACGAACGAACTGGTATCGACAAGGTTGAATTTCTCATTGCACCAAATCCCGGTGAGGAGCTGAAACCCCTTGCCAAAACAGCCTCTGGTGGTGAAGGTTCACGCCTCTTCCTGGCACTCAAAGCAGTGCTTTCTCAAGTTGACACTATCGAAACAATGGTGTTTGATGAAGTTGATACTGGGGTTGGTGGACGAGCGGGTTTTGTTGTCGGAGAAAAACTCTGGCATATTAGCCGCCACCATCAAGTGCTCTGTATCTCGCATCTTGCCCAAGTTGCTACCTTTGGTGATACCCACTTTGCAATCACCAAACGGATTTCAGCCGAACGGACCGCAACACAGGTGATACCTTTGTCACACAATGATCGTATCGATGAGATTGCCGCCATGCTTGATGGGCATCCAGTTACCGACCAAGGCCGCCTTGTGGCTCGCGACATGATTCATCGAGCCCAACAACACAAAGCGCAACAATTACCAATTGATACGATGACCGCAACGACATGATCGAATTGACATGTTATATTGGGTAATCCAAGCGAATACGTGATTAACTTTATCGGAGGCAATAGGCTATGGTGCCAAATTCTTCACCGTTTGTTATTTGGTGTCGGCGTTTGATTGAATTTGGTTGGTTATTTACCATTATCCTGATTCCGTCGTATTTTAATCTGCTTTCGTCTAGACATTTCGAGCCAGATAAAGCAATCGTGTTGCGTGCATTGGTTACAATTATGGCTTCGCTTGCCGTCATTCACTGGATCTATACCGGGTCACGGACTCCGCAACAAAAAAACACATCAAACCAACCCGTATCCTGGCAACAATGGCTGCGCACCTACCCATTAATCATTGCAATCATTGCTTACATTGCCGTTTTTCTGTTGGCAACAATCACATCGGTGGTTCCCAGTGTGTCGTGGTGGGGGTCATACCAACGCTTACAAGGGACGTATACGAACCTATCGTATATTTTGTTTGGCTTGTTAATGGTACGTTATCTAACCACCCGCGAGCAACTCGTACGCGTCGTTGGTGTAATGATAATGTCAGCGATAATTCCAACCTATTATGGCTTTATCCAACATCTCGAATTAGACCCCTTACCCTGGAAAGGTGATGTGATTACGCGTGTCGCCTCAACCATGGGCAACTCAATTTTTATCGCAGCGTATCTAATTTTAGTGATACCGTTATCACTAGCATTCGCAATTTCCCATTTCCAAAAAGGGCAAGAGCCTACAACCCAACCACGCTTTTTTGCTTGGCAATGGGTACTTGGGTATCTGCTTGCAATTATCAGTGCCTTTGTAATTGCATTTGCCGCCATGCAATTTGGTGCCATCGTTCGTGCCATCGATATTCGTTTTTGGTGGGTCTATCCTGGTGCCCTCGTGTGTGCCACAGCGGCATTGTTATTACCCGCTTGGCCGATCCACCGGATGCCGACGCAACGGATTATGATATTTATTCCTACAATTATTACCATCATCTATGTGATTTTTACTAGTTTGTCAGCAACATCAAGCGACGGCGTCCAATTTATCACCCCCAACCCAGATCGCTTTGGTGCGAACTGGCAACTGTGGTTAGTGGCTGCCGTTGTTTTACAAATCGGTGCAGCCGCATGTTTTGTGATTGCCCCCAAAGGAATTGATTCTGCGCCGCTTATTCATTGGGCAGCCGGGATAGGAAGTATACTAATTACCATTAGTATGTTGCTTACTATTTTTTTCACGCAAAGTCGTGGACCTTGGATTGGGGGGGGCGTTGGCATTTTCACTTTCATCACCCTCTATCTTTTTGATGTGATGAAAAACTCCCACACCCATGCGCAACGCGCAAAACGACTACTTATCGTTGAATCGATTGGATTTGCCACGATTCTAGCATTTTTGTTGGTGTTCAACTTCGCCAATATCCCGGCGCTTAAACCACTCCGTGACATGCCCTACATCGGACGCATGGGGAAGTTGTTTGACGTGAGTACTGGCACTACCGGTGATGTCCGTATGAAAATTTGGTTTGGTGACGCCAATGCTGGTGGTGCACTTGGGTTGATTACAGCAAATCCGCTACGCACCATCATTGGCTGGGGACCCGAAAGCATGTTTGTGGCATATACCCCATTCTATCCACCCTCGCTTGCCCACGAAGAATCTCGGAGTGCGTCCCCTGATCGATCGCATCAAGCGTTACTTGACGAACTCGTGAACAAGGGCTTGTTGGGCTTACTCAGTTATCTGGCCGTGATTGGGTTTGCCATAGCTCTTGCAATTAAATTACTTCGGCGCCCATCACTTACGGCTGAACACCGTATACTCGTCATCGCGGCAATAAGTATGATCGTAGCGCACAACATCGAAGGTCAAACTGGGATTCCGATTGTTGTCTCACTGATGTTTTTGTGGCTTGCAATTGCCCTCCTGCTCATCATTAATTTCCAAACCGCACCAACACCAATTGTGACGCTTAGCGAAACGCATCCCGTGCCTAAAGCTCCGACCACCACAGCTACTACAGGTCGCCGGCGTAACTCACAACGAACACAATCCCCTGCTACGCGTGTGCCTTCTTCTGCGACTGACAATCAGACAGGGGTGCTGGCGCTTTGTGCGGTGGTATTTGTGCTCGGGTTAACCATCGCATGGACCTGCAATCTCGATAATGCGTTAGCCGACATGCGCTTCCAACAAGGTCAAAACTACACCGACAGTGCCAATGCTTCAGGGAACCTTGATCAGCAGATTATTGGCATGACCTACTACACTGATGCAATTCGGATGGAACCGGACCAAGATTTGTACTACCTAAATCTTGGTCGGTCATTACTCAAATATGCCGATGTGCGCCGCACTCAACCAGCCACAACCACCGCGCCAGCACAGTCAATTAATTTGAATGCGCTTATTCAACAACAAGCCCCCATCGATTTACAAACGTTTCTTGCGCCACTTACCCCAAGTGAAGCAACCCAGTACGCTGAGGCCACGCTACTCAAAGCACACACCCTCAATCCACTCAACAAAGATCACTTTGCCAATATGGCGCGCTTGTATATCTTTTGGTATACGCGAATCGAGACAAAGCCGGAGATTTTGCAAAAAGCCCTACAATGGTTTCGTGATGGCGTCGCACTTGCGCCCAAGGATGTCAGCATCCTGAATGAATACATCGAATCACTACTCACGTATGCGAATAGCATCAAAACCAGTGACCCCGCTACGGCCCAAAAAACAATCGCTGAAGCGGACCAGCTGTTGCAAAAATCACTCTTGCTCGACGATAAATATGCCGATACGACATTGCGCCAAGCCAATGTGCTACGCGCTAAAGGTGAACACGCCAAAGCCGTAGCCATTTATATGCAACTAATTCTCAAAAATCCTCGTGTGCTCGATGGCCAAATCACTGCCATAATTCGTGAGCTAGCGACACAACCCGACTTACTTGCGCAACTACGCGATGCCTACAATACAAACCTCAACGCATCTGACGCGCTGTCCATTTCAATAATTGGTCTCATTTCTTCACAACTCAATGACCACGACAACGCAATCTTGGCGTTCAGCAAATTAGCCCAAATGCAACCCGATAGTCTCGAGGCACAACAAAACTACACATTGGTGCTTAGCGATGGTCAACGCTATGCTGATGCTACTATCCAAGCAGAAAAACTCGCTGCCCTCGCCAAAACCAAAGGTGTATCACAAGACAATCTAACCCTTTATACTCAGCTTATCGAATTTTTTAAAGCCAAAGCCGGCAAATAGCCGCTACGCGGCTACACAAATCCCCCCGAGGTTGATACCTCGGGGGGATTTGTGTGTCTACTTACTTAACGCGGGCTTTCAGCGTGCTACTCGCACTGAACCCAGGCGTCTTTGTAGCAGGAATGCTGATTTTGGTACCGGTTTGTGGGTTCACCCCTTCGCGTGCTTGGCGTTGGCGGACTTCAAACGTACCAAAACCGGTCAACGTCACCTTTTCTCCGGCTTTCAAATGTTCAGCAATAACTTCAAGTGCTGCATCAATTACTTCTTTGGTGTCCTTCTGTGACATCTTGGCTTTTTCTGCGACAGCCTTCACAAAGTCAGTCTTCTGCATTGCAATCTCTTTCTGCACTAGTATCACGAATTCCAATTTTATTTATACTGCTTTTTTGTAAAGTTGTCAAGTATTTTATCAAAAATTTCTATGAATTTTTTTGTTTCAATATTTTAATAATAAAAAATTATATGAATATTTATAAATATAAAAAACCAGATTAGAAAAAAACCGCCGAAAAAAAAGACAAGGCAACAAAAATTTTGAATACCTTGCCTTTAATTTACAGAACACAAACCCTACTGCCCATCGATATAGATTGCCTTCTCTTGCGAAAAGAACTCTATCGCACCGTTGCCCATTTCACGGAACATGCCAGAACCGCTCTGCTTAAATCCACCAAACGGTGCTTGGATCGACACACCGGCAGTAGGCTGATTGACTTTTAGCATCCCTGCTTCGGCGCGCTCCGCAAAGCGTATTGCATTGCGCAAATCATTTGACACTAATGACGCAGACAATCCGTACGGGATGTTGTTCGAAATAGCAAAGGCTTCATCGAGCCCGTCGGCTTCGATAACGCCAATGACTGGCCCAAAGACTTCTTCTTGGGCGATGCGTGAATCAGGCCGCACGTGGGTCAACACCGTAGGGCGCACAAAGTAGCCGTTGCCTTCCGTGGTAACCCCACCAGCCACAATTTGGGCACCTTCACTACTGGCAATTTGAATGTAATCAAGATCGGTGTTGCGCTGGCTCGCACTCACCGCTGGTCCCATTTGCACACCATCCGCGAGCCCGGGACCAACCACCAACGATTGAGCTGCTGTCGCAAGGCGCTTCGCAAACTCGGCGACGATTGATTTGTCGACAATTACACGGCTGGTAGCCGTACATGCTTGGCCAGTCAACCCAAATCCACCGCGAACCACAATGTTCACTGCTTTGTCGAGGTCTGCATCAGCGGCCACGATGACCGGATTTTTGCCACCCATTTCGAGGTGCGTACGCGTCAACCGTGGTGCGGTTTTTTGGTACAGCGCATGCCCTATCGCATATGAGCCGGTAAACGATACCGCTTTAATCCGCGCATCGGTTGCGAGTGTGTCACCTATTGTGCCACCACTGCCGGTGACACAATTCACCACGCCCGCAGGCACACCTGCTTCGTGCAAGGCAGCCATCAAGCGCAACGCCATTAATGGTGTAGCCGATGCCGGCTTCAACACGACTGCGTTGCCCATCACGAGGGCTGGCGCCATCTTCCAGACCGGAATCGACAATGGGAAATTCCATGGCGTAATAATCGCCACCACCCCTAACGGCACACGGACGCTATATAGCAATGTTGATGGGGTATCGGCCGGCAATACATCACCACCAACCCGCCACGCTTCACCGGCGAAATAGCGAAACACTTCTACGGCGCGGATGACTTCCATGCGTGCTTCGGTTTTGGTTTTGCCTTCTTCGCGGGTCAATTCTATCGCCCATTGATCGATTTGGGTCTCAATAATGTTCGCTACTTTGTGCAAAATTCGGCCACGTTCTGGTGCGGGTCGCGCCGCCCAGGCAGGCTGTGCCGCTGCCGCTGCCGCGATGGCTTGCTGCACATCGGCAATGGCGGATGAGGGTGCATAGCCAACCAATTCATCAAGCTGGGCAGGATTACGAATTTCGAGGTAATTCCCACTCGTCGGCGCCACCCATTCGCCACCAATAAAATTCCGTTGCTTATCCATAGTAAATCCCCTTAGTGGTACGAAAAGCGACGCATTGTTGCATCGCTTTTCGCACAAAAATTACACCATCGATTACATCACATTATGCCTGATACTCGGGATTATCCCACACAATCAAGGTCGCATCATTGCCTAATTCGGCATCGTGCAGATAATCGTGGATGATGCCGCGCACGGTATACCCATTACGCAATTGCGGAGTCAAAGTGGGATCAGTTAATTCACCCGTCGCCACTTTGGTCGCGTACTCAGCCAACGACATCTGGTCTCTATAGAAGCGATAACCAGGCACCATGCCACCACCGACCATGCCACGCAAATTGAGCTTTTTAATCAACGCCTTGCGCGCCGCATACAACGCCGATGCAATCC
>Ga0214917_10003641_pt1 | contig 17661 bp, 9 predicted proteins | sample LL_1208_BB_MetaG_FD_177983 | JGI IMG/M metagenome (GOLD analysis project Ga0214917, IMG submission 177983) | Freshwater microbial communities from Lake Lanier, Atlanta, Georgia, United States - LL_1208_BB | ecosystem: Environmental > Aquatic > Freshwater > Lake | place: USA: Georgia | collected... | reverse complement strand
ACGCTCCCCTCTCCCCCTCCTCACCCATGAGATCGGCCAGTGGAACGCTTTTCCCAATCTGGCTGAAATCCCCAAATACACCGGAGTCCTCCGTCCCATCAACCTTGAGGCGATCCGGGACGATCTGAAAAAGAACGGACTTCTTGCACAGGCCGCCGACTTTACCCGCGCTTCAGGCAAATTTTGCGCCGAACTCTACAAACAAGAGCTGGAACTAGCCCTTCGCAGTACTCCGCTCTCAGGATACCAACTCCTTGACCTACACGACTACCCCGGCCAAGGCACGGCTCACGTTGGACTGCTGGACTCTTTCTGGGATCCAAAAGGATTTGCCGAACCCGGCCCCTTCCGTGAAGCCTGTTCCCCCATTGTTCCCCTCCTCCGACTCCCCAAACGCGTCTACACATCGGCCGAAACCCTCTCGGCCAAACTTGAGTTCGTCAATTTTCTGGAGAAACCGATCTCCAACGTCTCTCCCCATTGGGAAATCAAATCTTCGGATGGGAAGTTGATCGGGGAAGGAAAGCTCGGCCCCATCAACTTACCGCTGGGCGCCGCCATCCCTCTCGGAACCCTTACAGTCTCCCTTTCTTCCGTCACCGAACCAACCGAAGCCACGATCCGAGTCAGCGCCCCAGAAGCCTGTGCGATGAACTCATGGAAAATCTGGGTCGTACCGGCCCAGCCCTTTATTAAGTCCAAAGTCACCGTCACCTCTTCCCTGGCCGAAGCCCAGACCGGCCTTGCAAAAGGCGCCCCCGTCCTTTTCCTGCCCACACAGGGCTCGATTCGCCAAAGACAGGACACCTCCTTCCTCCCGGCTTTCTGGAGTCCTGTCTACTTCACCAATCAGGCCGGCACGATGGGACTGCTCATTCAGAACAAACATCCGGCCTTGGCTGATTTTCCAACCGAGGCGTATTGCAACTGGCAATGGTGGAGCCTGCTCACTCCTTGCGCTGGCTCGGTCGTGCTGGATCAGGTCAAAAATATCCAACCCATCGTCCAGACGATCGATGCCTTTTCCCGGAATCAGAAACTCGGGCTGATCTTTGAGGCCAAGGTGGGGTCCGGGCACCTTCTTGTCTGCACGGCCAACCTCAGCGGAGATACCGACCCCATGCGACGCCAGATGCTGGCCAGCCTGATCCGCTATTTATCGGGGCCTACCTCTTTGAATCTCACAAAGATTTCCGAAACTGAACTGTCCGCCCTCTTTTGCGAAGATCAGCCCCAAAGTTTCAATTTAGAAAAATGGTCGAAAGATCTCGAACCCGTTCCCGTAAAGAAATGATGAATCGAAGCCTTATCCTTTATTTTGCTCTTTCGGCTTCCTCTTTAATTGCGGAAACCGAAAAACAGGTCACCCCGATTTTTCGCGATCAGGACAAAGTCTGTTGGGTTGGCGACAGCATCACCGCCAGCGGTCTCTACCACTCCTACATCTATCTCTACTACTCGACCCGTTTCCCCTCGCTCCACCTGTCCTTTGTGAACTGCGGCATCTCCGGAGATAACGCCTCTGGGATGTTGGGGCGACTCGACAAGGATGTTTACGCAAATCATCCCACCACCGTCACCCTGAGCGCCGGGATGAACGACGTGAACCGTAACCTCTACTCCCAGACCAACGCACCCACGAATGCCCCCGTCCTGCAAAAACAGGCGCTGGATGGCTACAAGAAGAACATTGAAAAACTGGCGGACTCTTTTGCTGCACATCAACTTCGGCAGATTTACCTCACGCCGACCATCTATGACGAGGATGTCGACTCCACCGTCGAAAGTCTTCGGGGGGTCAACGGAGCTTTGCGAGAGTGCTCCGACTTTGTCCTTCAGTTTGCACGTTCCAAAAACATGCCAGCGGTCGATTTCTGGCACCCGATGGATGAACTCAACCGGAAACGTCAAAAAACCGATCCCAAGTTTACGCTAACGAGCAAAGACCGTGTTCATCCGGGTCCTGCCGGCCATCTTGTCATGGCCTATCTTTTTCTCGACCAGACTGGAGCACCCCGGGATGTTTGGCGTCTCTCTTTGGATGCAAAAACCTCCCAAGTTCTCTCCCAGACGAACTGCGAAGCTACTGCCTTCAGCTCCAATCCCAAGAGCCTCACTTTTTCGAATCGGGAACTTGCCCTCCCCTTCCCCTGTATTGCGGATGCGAAAGATGCCTTTTCATGGGTTCCTTTCGATGAGCGACTCAATCAGCAGACTCTCCAGATCTCTCATCTCGATGAAGGAAATTACACTCTTCAAATCAATCAAGCGGAGGTAGGTCAATACTCCGCGACCGAGCTCGAAAAAGGAATTAACCTTGCGATCAACCCCAAGACACCCCAATCCGCGCAGTCTCAGAAGATTGCCGCCCTTTGTCAGGAGCACTATACCCTCGGCAACACCATCCGGACCCTCCGACGGGTCGAAATGAAGCATCTCCAGAATGTGGATCTAAGCAACCGCGCTGCGGTGGAATCCTCGCTCAATAAGCTGATCGAGGAGAAGCAGGCGCAAAAAAATGATCCGGGGGCCAATTCCGGTTACTACATCAAGACCGCCCGGATTTACCTTCAGGACATCGCCAAGGAACCCGCCAGCCGTGAACGAATCCAGGCGATCGAGAAGGAAATCAGCCAGATCAACCAACCCCAAACCTACCACTACACCCTCACCAAGTCCGACCCCTGATCGAGTTGTGAAAAAGATTTTCCTCCTTCTCCTGGCCCTAGGTACTCCACTAAACCATGCCTCCGACTTGCCCCGTGAAAAACTCTCCTTGGATCGTGGGTGGTTATTTCATTGGGGTGACGTCCCCTTTCCCGTGGTCAGCGGTCACCAGACCTCCTACCTCAATGCCAAGGCCGGAGCCGCCACAGGTGCGGCAGCTCCGATTTATGACGATACCGATTGGCGGGAACTGAATCTGCCCCACGACTGGGCCTCAGAAGCCCCCTTCGACCCAAAAGCCAACCTGGCCCAAGGATATCGGCCACGTGGCATCGGTTGGTATCGCCGCTACCTTCAGCTCGATCCCGCAGATCGCGGCAAACATCTCGAACTTCAGTTTGATGGAATATCTACCCACTGCACCGTCTGGATCAACGGCACCCTCGTTCACCGCAACTGGTGCGGGTACACCTCCTTCACAATCGACCTCCCCCCGTTAGCCCGATTCGGAGAAGAATTCAACACCATTGCCATCCGGGTGGATGCCGACGCTCAGGAAGGCTGGTGGTACGAAGGAGCGGGAATCTACCGACACACTTGGCTGACCAAACGTTCCCCCGTTCACATCGCCACGGACGGAGTCTTCGCCCAGCCCACTCGTTCTGCCCAGAAACCTCTCTTTCCCTGGCAATCGGAGTGGAAGATCCCTGTCGAAGTCACCCTTCATAACTCCGGCGAGCAAACGGAGAAAGTTCAGGTCGAAGCTGCCCTTCTGGATGCGGACGGCCGAATCATCGAGAAGACTTCGATCGATTGTGAAACCCTGCCTCTCAAGGACACCATCGTCACTCTCTCGATGTCCCCAAGGAATCCCAAACTTTGGTCTGTCGATACCCCTTACCTCTACCAAGTTAGAACGATTCTCCGGCAGTCCGGAAAAAACGTGGATGAAGAAACCCACTCCTGCGGCTTCCGCACCCTTCGCTTCGACTCCAATACCGGTTTCTATCTGAACGATCAGCCCCTCAAAATCCATGGGGTTTGCAATCATCAGGATCATGCAGGGGTCGGAGTCGCCATGCCCGACTCGATGTGGGATTTCCGTCTCCGCCTCCTCAAGGAGATGGGGGTAAACGCCGTACGCTGCTCCCACCATCCGCCGGCGGCCGAGTTTCTCGAGTCTTGCGACCGCCTGGGAATGCTGGTGATGGACGAGGCCCGCAACTTCAACGTTTCCCCCGAATACATCCGTCAACTGGAGTGGATGATCCGGCGCGACCGGAATCACCCCAGTGTTTTCCTCTGGTCAGTCTTCAACGAGGAACCTTTCCAGGGAACTGAAGAGGGATATGAAATGACCCGCCGGATGGTTGCTGCCGTCAAACGGCTGGACACGACCCGACCCGTAACCGCTGCCATGAGCGGGGGATTCTTTAACCCCATCAATGTCTCCGCCGCAGTCGACGTGATGGGCTTCAATTATCACCAGCAGGACTACGATGCATTCCACAAGCAGCACCCCACCCTCCCGATTCTCAGTTCAGAAGATACTTCCTGCTTCATCACCCGCGGGGAGTATCGGAACGACAAGGAGAAGCAGACCGGCGACTCTGGCGACACCTATGCCGCCCCCTGGGGAGCGACCCATCGGAATGCATGGAGGGGGATCGCCACCCGCCCCTTCATCGCCGGCGGTTTTGTTTGGACGGGTTTCGACTACCACGGCGAACCCACCCCCTTCGCATGGCCCAGCACCAGCTCCTCATTCGGAATTCTGGATCTGTGCGGCTTTCCAAAGTCCGCCTTCTATATCCATCAGGCCCAATGGAGAAACGATCTCCCGGTTCTTGAACTGATCCCCCACTGGAACTGGCCGGGCATGGAAAACCAGCCGATCCGGGTGATGGCACTTTCGAACGCGGAGAGAGTCGAGCTGTTCCTCAACGGAAAATCATTGGGAGAAAAAGCTGTTGATCCCTACGAAATGGTCGAGTGGCAGGTGCCTTACCAGCCCGGCGCCCTCGAGGCAGTGGGTAAAAAGAGGGGCCAAGAGGTTTCTCGCAAGAAAGTCGAGACTACCGGTTCCCCTGTTTCGCTCGAGTTGATTCCGGATCGGTCCGGGATCGCCGGAGACGGCGAGGACGCTTTGCCGATCACCGTCCGTGTGCTGGATGACAAGAATCGTCCCGTCCCCACCGCTATGCTCCCCGTGACCTTCACCCTTCGGGGTCCGGCTGACATCATCGGCCTCGGAAACGGGGATCCTCGCTGCCACGAACCGGAAAAGGGAAATCAACGCTCTCTGTTTAACGGCTTGGCCCAGGTGATTGTGCAAACTCAGGCAGGCAGCTCAGGTCCTTTAGTCCTCCGGGCCGAATCGAAAGGAGTCCAATCGGCTGAACTCAATATTTCCGTCAATCCCGCTCCGGAAAAACCTTTCGTTCCCAAAGCCCGATTCAGCCAACGGATCGACCGGTGGAAGGCCTCTCCTGGATTTTCCGTGAAACCGGATCCTCTTCTTCAGGTTCCCGACAACGACATGAACAGCTGGAGTTCCGTCACACCGGGAAAAACGATCACTCTCACCCAAGGATCTTGGTCGATCTTTTCTGCCAAGATAAAACCGTTCATGCAGCAACAGAAAAACGGAGGGGTGATTCATTTCCAAGGAATCGAGGGCAAGGCCGAGATCTGGATTGATGGAAAGCTGTCCGCCACCAAAAGCGATTTTTCTTCAGGCACTCTTATGGCTCCTTTCCCGGCAGGGACTGGAGAGCGCAAAATCCGCATCCTCATGGAATCCAAAGAAGGCAACCCCATCGGGTTTTCTTCAATCATTTGTATTCAACCTTCAGATTAGCCCTCCCTCCTCAAAGTTGCCTCTTGCTTAACCTGTTCCACATAATGTGCTTAGACTTTTTTTAGAGCCTCAGAAAAATAACGCATCGTTTCCCTTTTTAGGCAGTTTCATCTTCTATGAACAAACTACCTCTGCTCGCATTGATTCTAACCGCGTGCATCGGGGCAAGCGCCTCGGTTCATGCACAGGACGCATCCGGCACCACCCCAGCCACCCCTCCGGCTGAACACAAACTTAGGGGTATTGAGAAAGAATTCGACACTGACCATGACGGCAAGCTCAGTGATACCGAAAAAGCGGCTATGATCGCGAAATACGACAAAAACGGTAATGGCAAAATCGATAAGGATGAGTTGCCTCCCAAAAAGCCAAAGAAGGATCATCCGAAGGATGGGGCATGCCACGATGGCGATGAACATCCCAAGGATGGAGGAGCCCACGCTCCCGCCCAATAATTCTAAAACCAAGTTAAACCCAAACGGGTGATTTCGGCCTTGCCGGAATCACCCGTTTTTTTTAATCCGAGTCGGTCCGAAACGGTCTTGCAGGCAAGTTTGATCCGTCGGTCAAATTCGCATCCGCTGGACGATTGCACCATGCATAACGGACAAACGCGGGATTCGGCACTTCGGATGATTTCAAAATCACCTGATTCCTGTCCAGTCGTGCGTGGGCGGGTTTGAACTGTTTGTCACTTCCCGCCACGGAAAATCCCCCCGCCTCTTTTTGATCCGAAGTTTTTAAAGCGCCTGCCACATCCCGAAAGGTGACCTTGGCTTCCCCTGCCGAAAAATCAACGGATTGATAAATCGGGCCGTTGCCGTCGACCTCCCGCCCGTAAGCAATCCTCTTGGCCAAAAGGGCCAGCCTCTCCCCTACCTCCATTTTTCGCTGTGGATGAATATCTTCAGGTTCGCCCAAACCCAGAATCACGGCTAAACCAGTTTGGGGCACATGATCGACCACCCCGCTCTGGGCGTCCCTTAATCGGGCCCATTTGACTCCGGTGGCACCATCCTCGTTGTAATTAAAGTCGGCAAGTTGAACGATCAGAAATGGAAAATCCCCCAGCCCCCAGGCTTTCCGCCAAGACCCGATCAATCCCGTCAGCAGTTTTTCATAATCTTCGGCGCGATAGGCATTCGCTTCCCCCTGATACCAGATCACCCCACGAATCGGATAGGGCACCAAAGGATGAATCATCCCATTCCACAAGACCGAGGCCAGATTGGGATTCTTTTCTGGAGGTTGGGGAGCCCGCGGCTTTTTCGGAGGTTTGGCTCCTGTCTTTTCAGCCTCCTTGAGGGCCAGATTATACGCCGATTCATCTCTCTCATATTTGGCGACAAGTTTGGGATACCAGTTGGGATACTCGTCCCGGTCATTCACCGCCTTGCTAAAGGTGGGATCACTTTTCAGAAACTCAAGCGGCGTCCAGGCCTCGGCGGGAGTTCCCCCGACCGCACTCTGGATCAACCCCACAGGAACTTTTAGATCCCTGCGTAACTCCCGGCCGAAAAAATAGCCTACAGCCGAGAAATTTAGAGCCGACTCCTTGGTGCTCGGATTCCAAGAAATCTTCAAACGATCGGAGGGGTCGTGGGAGGGAGAGTGAGAAACCCCCACCAAACGAAGAAGAGGATCCTCCGCTTTTTCCGCCTCCACCGATTGCGCAATGCACTGCTTCAACTTCCACTCCATGTTCGACTGACCGCTCGCCAGCCAGACCTCCCCGATCAGAATATCGGAAACCTCGATCGAATTCGTCCCGGAAATCACCTTTAGGATCTGTCCTTTTTCATTCGCAGGGGAAGGATCCAACCGGACCGACCACTTGCCGTCCGTTCCTGCCTTGACCTTGAAATCTTTTCCCTGCCATTGAACCTCCACCTCTGCCCCGGGGTCAGCTTTTCCAATCACGGGGAAAGGCACATCCCTCTGAAAAACCGCATGGTCACCGATTAGGGGATGAAGAATGAGTTCACCCCACAATTCAGTGGAAAGAATCCAAAAAAACAGAGGAAGAGCAAAAATCCGAATCATGAGAATGTATTAACGCACAATCTTCGCGTTTTTCAAATAATCCCCGCAATAGGGTTGAGTAACATCGATCATCTTATTATTACGGATCAAGACATCCACCGGCCCCCCTTCTAAAAGGGAGTCATCCCAACGGCCGCCCGTCTCCCGGATATCAACTCCAAGCCGCGAATGCCTCACTTCCCCTTCTTCAAAAAGGATATTGCCCACCATCCCCCCGGCATAAAAGTTACCGGCCGATTCGATTCGGTTTCGCCGAAAGATCTGATCTATCGCCAAAGGTCCGCGGTAATCGGGCGCGTTCACAGGCTGCCCTTTGTTTTTTTGAATCACCCTCTCAAAATAAAGCGGGGTGTAGGTGTAGGTGCCGATAAGGGATCCTCGCGGGAATGCATAGGAAGCCCCCCAGTTGATCCCTTCCGTGATGATGTTGTCAAGAAACTGCGCCCTCATCCCGGGAATGAACTGGTCTCCATGACAAAGGGTGATCTGATTGAAAGCGCCTCCACGCTCGGAACGATTTCCTGCAACCACCATCTCCACTCCGCCCCCCCACAAGGAAACCGCATTCCCTGCATCCGCCACCAGATTGTCGATAAAAAGGCCCCGATAAAGGGTCTTGGATATCGAAAGAAAAGAAGTCTCGTTTAGGGGAACCTGCCACGGCTCATCCGTTTCAACCCTGTCTTCCTTCAGGGATTTCATGAATCTCACCTGCCCGGCTCCTTTTCCGTCCAAAACCGAAACCATCGCTCCGGCCCATTTTGAACTCAGATCGTCCCCCTGCATCAAGGAAGCCAGAATAGTTTCCGTTCCCTCTGAACGTTTCGCCCACCCGGTGTAGACCCCCAACGGGGAGTGAAAGTCGGAAACAAATCCCCCGTCGCGATCCAAGACATAGCAATCCTCAATCGAATTGCGGGCACAGTAGATCTCTCGGGAAAAGTTGCTGGCCTCCCCCGCTTTGCCCTCATGTGAGGCCGTCATGTGGACATTGAGAAGACAGATTCCACCGTCCAAACAACGGTTCCCCTCAAAAATCAACTTCCTTGTCTTTCGTCCCATCACCGTCCAGGAACGCCCCGTCCCTCCGATTCGGTTCCGGGCAATCACCCCGCTGGCTCCATTGAAAATCATGGCTGACATGGAGGAGTAAATATCACAGTCAACCACCTCAAGATTGGGCCCATTGAGATGGATCGCCCCTTGGGAGTTGGCTCCACCCCTCGGCTCATCCTTCCAACGGCGGAGAAAAACTTCCTCGGCATCCGCATAGTGGCGACCTGTTCTCTGCACATTGATGAAACGGTTAAGCCTCATGAGAACCCGGCGAATCTTCACATGCCCAGCACCTGGCGCCGTGTCGGGAAAATCGGAAAGGATCCCCGCTCGGTGATTCACCGCATAGATCGCCAGATCCTCCACTCCGAAATGCCCGGGCCCGCGAATCAAATAGGGGTGAGAGGGAAATTTGGGATCGGGAATCGGCTTAAAGAGCAACGATCCCCACATCAGTTTGATGATATCCTCCTTTTCTCTAGGCAGTTGATCATCCACCCACGATAGGGCGGTCTGGCCACGGCCTGCCCCCCGCAAGATCACCCCGGCCGGCACCTCCAGCCCTTTCGACAGGATGTAAATCCCACGGGAAAACGAAACAATCCCTCCTCCGGATTTTCCTGCAGCCTGCAGCGCCTTCTGAACCGACTCGGTGCTATCCACCTGATCCGCCGCTTTCATCCCCGTGTAGTATTGGATTGCATCCGGTTGCCCCGGTTTCGCCCCAAAATCGTTCACTTTATACTCTTGGGTCCTCTGCTTCGGGGGGGGCACCACATCGAGTTTCCCTGCTTCCAGCTTTCCGATTCCGGAACCCTCCCCTCGTTCAAACTCCACCTCATACGCTCCCGGCGAAACCCCTGCTGGCACTTCAGCTTGAAAATTAAAATCATCCACGGCAACCGGACGCAGGGGAATGGAAACTGACCCGTTGCGCAGCACCACCTTCGCCCCTTTTTTCAAACCCAGATTCAGGCCAAACAAACGAATCCACCCGCCGATAGTGGCTGTCTCGACCTGATCTCCTTGGATCCACCAAATCTTAGGTCCATTCAGCCTTTGCACCTGTGAATCCTCTCCATTCGTCTGGATCCGAAAAAAAATTAACCCCGTGGGAAGGTCACTCGGGCACACAAACTTCAAGGTCCGTTCCGTTTGCTGTAAAACCTCCGCCTTCTTCCACCCCCCCTCTCCGGAAAGAGAAACCTCCACCTTTGACTTTTTCCCGAAGCCGTCTCCCCGCACCACCACCGTTTCTCCGGGTCGAACCGGATCCGATGCCCAGATCACCACGGGAGCCGCTTCCAACGCCTGTACGAGCAGCCAACCGATCAGGCCAAAGCAGCTCCCGAACTTACTCATACGAAGGAAAAAGATTCTTTCCCGCTATCAGATTGTTTGCGAACCGGGCTGCAGTCGGATTGGTTGAAACTGTGGAGGGCAGTTCAACCTGGCACACAATCCATCGCCCTTTCCCCTCGGACGTTTCCACAACAACAGGGACATAATCCCACGGGCGTTTCCATCCGCCGTCTCCACTCCGTAAAACGGTGTTCCACCCGTTGCCTTCGAGTACGGTCGTCTGGATCGGGGCAGGATGCCCCAGCGAGGGAAAGTGCCAGAATTTGAAATCCTCCGATCCGAACCCCTCCACCCAAGGGTGCCCCGTCATCCCGGAAACAAAATGCCTGGGCCCCATTCCGGCTACCCGGACGGTAATCTCCTGTTCCCCAAACCGATAATTTCCGGGAGGTAACATTAAAAAGAGAGCGACCGCTCCACCCCTCACGGCGGAATCAATCTCCGACTGATTCTCCAAATAGGCCGCCCATGACGGAATCACCACCGGCGCTCTGGGATCTTTTCGACGAGCCGTCGCTTTTGGAGCCAATAGCCCCATCCATGCACTCTTTGCGGCGGATCCCCCCGGAACCCAAGGAGCAACCTCCGCGGGACCCAGACGCGGGAAAACCTTCAACTCGATCGTCCGGTCATGGATCGGGTTTCCTGACGCATCCAGCAAAGTCGCTCCAATTTGGACGACCGATGGTTTTTCCACGTGGGGCATCTGGATCGCAAGAATCCCTTGCCCCAACGAGGTGCAGGCGGGAACTTTGGCCGCGGCTTTCCCATGGCCCACCCCCTTGCCGTTCAGTTTCATTTCATAAACCCAACTCGCCCCGGTCAGCTTTTCCGCCGGATCGTGAGAAACCCATAGCTCCACTGGTACCACTTCCCCCGCCCAAGCCTGGGTCCTAGAACAGCGCAACGAAACAGCCGTCGGACTGAGGGCATCCCGGTACGCAAACCATGCCTTTTTTGGAACCCGATCCACATCCATAATCGCCTTCATCCAACCACATGGCCAAGCGTCGATGAAAAGGTGGATGGCAAAGGTATTCATCCAGGAGTTCCGACGATAGGACTCGGTCATCAACCGTGTAATCCACTCCTGATGACGCTGGCTCGCCTCAATCCAGCCTCCCGCATCCTTGGGGGTGTCATACCAGAGAAAGTGGAAATTCCAGCTTTGGGATTCGGCAAGAACCTGCGGCGTCCATGCGGTTTTCAGCGAGGATGGTTGCCAATCCCGCGGATAGTACTTTTTCATCACCCCGTGGGAGTCCAGCCCCTCAGCGCCGAACTCTCCGCACCCGAAATGCCAGCCCGGTTTGACGGGCAGCCACCCACCTGCCTCTAGAGCTCCGAGGTCGATCCCGTGCCCGATATACCAGCCACAGTAACAGTGATTGTCCGGCATTCCGTACGGAGAGGGCGGATCATAATCCCCGTCGACGCACTTGATCACCCGGTCTGGATTTTCCTGCCGCACCGCATCGCTTCCCATCGAAAACATCCGCTCCATCTCGCTTCGGATAAGAAAACGGTGCGGCTTGGCGGCGGCGGCCGGCCGAGGCTCGTTGATAAAGGAGACCAGAATGTTCGAGGGATGGGCACGGACATGTCGTTCCATCCGACTGCACTGGCGCACCACCTCAAGAAGTTGATTTCGCCTCACGGTCGCAAACATGGGCATATCGGTCTGTAGCAACAGCCCCAGACGATCGCACATTTCATAGACTTCCCGGTGCACCGGCCTCTGCGTTAACCGCAGAAAGTTCATATGGGTCAATTTCGCCAGAAGAACATCATCCCGTAATTGATCCAGATTGCCCTCCATGATGCACCGCTCCAGATGCCCCATGGTGTTGGCACCCCGAAGCCGGATCTCACGCCCATTGAGATAGAATTTCCCTTTTGGTTTTGAATCCTCATCTTGCCGAAACGTTCGCATTCCAAACGAGCGGGCCAATCCATCCAACACTTTCCCGGTCGGATCGACCAGTTCAACCTGAACTTGATACAGCCAAGGGCTGTCCAGATCCCAGATACGCGCCTTGGGTATCGGCACGCGAAGGGTGAAAAAATTCACCCCACTCTCCATCTCGGCGGGAATTTCCGCCTGATGGTCCCCATCCAGATCCCCAAAACCACGCAAGGTCCGGGACGAGGGTTGAAATCGCTGCTTCTCCAAAACAGTAGAGGGGAAGTTCTGGCCAAAGACAGAAACCTGTAAAGCAGCCCCCTCGGGCAGACCCCGTCCCCGTTGGGTGACTTCGAGACGGATTTCCGCCTCTTCCTGTTCCGGCATGGGTCGAACCCACAAGTCAGTGATCTGTAAACGGGAACGTCCCTCAAAAAACACCCGATTCCAAATCCCCATTCCAGCGGGACAATGATGCCAACCCAACTCGGGTTCATTATATCCAAGTCCGGTTGCGGCATAGATTTTGTCGCCATTAATCGCTTGCCCGTCCTTCTGGCTGCCCAGCATGGTGAAGTCATTCTCGACTCGGACCAAAAGAACATTTTTTCCAGGACGAAGCGCTTCGCGACAGGAAAATTCAAACTCCTCGAAAAACCCCTCGTGGGAGCCCACACAAATTCCGTTCAGATAAACCTGACAGGCGTAATCCACTCCGCCGAATCCAAGAACGACATCTTCCTGCGAAGCCACGGCACTCTCCAATTCAAATTCCGTCCGATACAAGGTAACGGCCTTCCCCAAGGGAGGGCCGTAATGCGGGATCTGAACCTCCTGCCACCCCCCCTTTCCTTCGAGAACTGACTCGAATTCCCGCCGATCCAGATCTGATTCAACCCTCCATTGAAATCGATGAATCTCCTGTCTCGTCCGAAGATTCCGCATCGCGGGAGCATGATTTTCCAAAAAGGGCGCGTGGGCATGCCTCGCCTGAATCAGGGCTTTTTCCAGATCTTCCGGTGTTCTGATTTTCGGGGCCAAGGGCCGGGGCGATTCGAGAGGACCGGTCTCCCACGGAAGCTTTTTCTGCGGACACGTGACCCGAGGGGCGGGCCGCAATCCGGGCCGCAGGGGAATCGCCGCTTGGGTGGCGATCTCCGCGAAATAATCCCGGGAAGGAGGGCGTGTTTTCATCTCGTTAGTGAGCGCCTGTACCCCCAAAAATCGGACCTTCATTTTCAAAACCCGGCGGGCGATATCCCCGGTCCCCACCCTTTGTGAGCCACTCCAAGTAGAGAGTGCAGCACATGAGGAACCCCGCAAAGGTGCAACCTCCGCACCAGACATAAATAAAACGGTAATCTTTTACCGTTTCCAACAGCCAACCGGAAAGAACGGGAGCCAAGGCAACTCCCAGAAATCCAAAGATCTGATTCGCCGTGAAGAACTGACCATAATGGGTTCGAGGAAGGAGACGGGGCAATATCGCCAAGTAGGCCCCCATGTAAACCGCTTGCGCCATGAAGTTCAGTATCAGCCAAAAGGTGAATGTTGACTGATCCCTGACAAAAAAGAAGTTTCCAAAAAAAGTGAGGCTGGAAAGAAGCATCCCCACGATCCCGACTCGAAGGGGGTGAAAGCGGTCGACCAGCGGGCCGACGAGAAAAAACACCGGCACCTGAATCAGAGAGCACCATCCGCGTACCTTTCCAAAAGCCTCCAAGCTAAGACCCAGAGTGGGGGCATACCCCAGATCCTGCCCCGGCTTGGTTCCGAAAAAGACAAGGAAGGTCCAGAGTGGGACAATGGCGCTCCAAAAACAAAAAGCCAGGGAGTAGGTCTTGAGATAAAAACCCTTCGAGAAACATTCGGTGAAATAGGCTTGCGCCATGGCTCGGATTGGTGTTTTGGCAGGGGGCGGAGGATACATTCCCTCTTCCACCCTCCAGACCAGCAAAAAGAAGGAAACGGCGTAAAGGAGCGCCGAAAGAATGTAGATCCACTCCGTGTGAGTTTCCGCCTTCCCGAACATGAACCGATGAAAGACGAACGCTCCCAACGCCCCCACGGCACGGTAGCAACCCACAAATTTTCCCATCACTTCGGCCGGGATGACATCCACAAAGAGAAATTGATAGACCTGCATGATGTAGGTGTTGGCGACGATAAAAATCATCATGCAACCCCCGATCCAACCGATCTGCAGAGCCGCAACCGCCGTCGATCCCGTCCAGTTGGCAAGAATCCCAGAGATGGGTTGAGCCAAACCTAACCCAAGCAATGCCACCACCACCAACGGGGTGGCGGCCAAAAGAAAGGGACGGCGACGGCCCATTCTTCCCCGGTGCCGATCACTTTGAACCCCGATCACAGGATTGAGTAAAATGCCGAGAACCGCCGGCAAACTACCCGATAAAAACCCGATCAATGTGTCGGAAGCATGTGCCCACCGCAACTGAAGAGGCACAAGTGAAGTGGGCAACTGCTCCATGATCTGAAGGCAGAGATCCCCCAGTAACATCCAAAACATCACCGTTAAGAGGGCTTGGGGTCCATACACCAGGGATCCGACTCGGTACGACCTGCCAGTTTTTTCTCCGCCTGCCGATGCAGAGGTGAAATTCATCTGACGGAGACTAAAACGGCCTCGCTAGGAAAACATTTGTCCGATCGATCGAAAAAATTGAACGACACAAACTTACGTTAAAAGATGATCCTCCTCCCCGTCAATTTACAATGATCGTAATGTAATGAAAATAAATCAGAGATGTTAACTCAAGCTCGTCTTTCGCTCGCAGGGGCTTGACCCGTAAAGTGGGGCGGGACTAGGAAGGTCAGATTATGGTTGGGCAAATGTTTTGCTCGGTAGAGCAACCGATCCAAAGCGGTGTGAATCAATTCAGGAAAATCCAGATCAATGATTTGAACCATCTGCGGCAGTCCGGTGAGCAAGGAGGGGTGATTGCCGGCGATCACCATTCGCACTTTTTTATCGGACAAAAGTTTGTGTGCTTCCAAAAGCTCCGCCAGTTCTTTGGCCCCCTGCTCAAGAGTCATGAAGATTCCCACAGGTCCTTCTTCCTCCAAACATGCCTCAGCCACTTCACGGAGAGAAGAAAAATCGGTCACCGGTTCAGGCCAGAATCGTCGGGCTGACCCGGCCGACATTGACCGGGCCCAGGTACGGGTTACGCAACCCGCCTGGCCTGCACGATCTAGCAAAGCCCGACCCCGCACGATCAATGCCTCGTGAAAATAGTCTCGGTGATGAACAACCCAAAAAGCCCGGCATCCCGCAGCCGTGAGGGATTGATAAGCCAGACTTCCGATCGCCACGTCATTCACCGTGACATGATCGATTTTTTCAACAGGATGCCCCGGCGCAAAGAGATGCACCGACGGCACCAAACTTGCCATCTTGGAAATGCAGCCCCGTAGATTCTCACTGGGTCCGAACTCCATCAAAATCGCCCCGTCGATTTGGCGGGAGAGAACGCAAAGAGGCACCTGATCCTCAGAAATCATTTGATCCAAAATCAGATTTAATTGCCGTTTTCGGCAAGCACTCTGCAATTCCTCCACCAAAATCGCCATAATCGGATCCAGAAAGACTTGCCGACTTGAGCCAATCGTCACCAAGGCAATTGAGCCCAAACGCGGTCGCCGTGAACTTCCCAGTTTTGGTTTCGGACCTGGACGAACAAGCGGACGGACATAACCCATTCGATCCATAGTTTGCCGTATGTGTTCAGCCGTTTTTGGTTTGACCACCGTGCTGCCGTTCAGAACCCGGGATACTGTCGCCCTCGAAACCCCAGCTAACTCAGCGATGTCTGCAACATTAAGATCCTTTGTGTTCAATGTAGCATTTGTATATTCAATGCTGATTGAATAAAAGGCCTAATTTTTTATTAGGTCATATACATGCCACACAATAACTTGTGCAGGTATTGCTCGGTTATCGTTGGAATCTTTGATTCATCCCCTCCGATAGCGCAAAGGGATCGTATTCACCTTTTGGTGGCAAGATCCCAGTTTGCACTGAGCTTCGGCCATGTAAATCCGTAAACTGCCACCACGGCAAAGCAACCCAGCGGAACGAGAAATGCCGTCGACATGCCCCGAACATCCCCCAACCAACCCATCAACTTAGGTAATAGTGCCCCACCCATGATCGCCATGACGATAAAAGAGGACGCAAGTTTGGATTTTTCTCCCAACCCGTAAATCCCCAGAGCAAAAATCGTTGGGAACATCACCGACATGAAGAAGAAGCTTAAAAAGAGAGCCACCACCGAGATCCACCCCAACTTTCCGACAATCACCGCCATGAGAAGGGCGTTCACGATCGCATAGCCCCCCAAAACCCGATGGGCGGCAAATTTTCCAAGAATTCCGGCACCCGTCGCCCGCCCCAAAAGAAAGAGCGTGAATCCGAAATAAGCCAAAAGCTTGGTGGCTCCCTGTTCTCCAATAAACCAGTTTCCGTCCCGACTTTGAACCCCCGATTCCCCTCCCAACCAGAAACAGTTGCGAAAGCCTTCCCCAACGGCCGGAATCTCAGAGACGATATAGTTGATAAAAAAGCTGAAAATACCGGCTTGGGCCGCCACATAGAAAAACTGCGCGACCACGGCCATCACAAAGTGAGGATGAGACCAGATCGATTTCGAGGTTCCGGGGGTCGAGTCGGTAAGATGATAATCATCCGGAGTCTGGATTTCAGGGAGCCGGACAAATAAAAAGATCATGGCCAGCAGAAGCACCCCGCCGGCGATGCCCGCATACGGAATCCACAGCTGTTGGTGTGCTGCCTCCGCCCCCTGGGAAGAATAAAAGAACATCCCCCCCAGGATCGGCCCTAGAATCCAACCCACGCCGTTAAAACTCTGGGCAATGTTGATGCGGACGGCCGCAAACTGGGGCGCTCCCAACACCGTAGTGTACGGATTGGCAATCGTTTCAAGAAAGGTCAATCCCATGGAAATCACGCACACCCCAAGCAAAAAAGCCCAGAAAGTGGAAATCTGGGTTGCAGGAATAAACCAAAGACAACCCAAAGCCACCATCGCCAACCCGGAAAGAATGCCCCCCTTGTATCCCAACTTTCGCGCCAACCATCCGGCCGGTAGGGCCATCAAAAAATATCCCAGATAGTGGGAAAACTGGACCCAGGCGGACTGGGCCTTCGTAAGATGGAGGAAATCCTGAAAATGCTTGTCCATCACATCAATCATTCCGTTGCAGAGTGCCCACAGAAAAAAGAGGGAGCTGACGAGACCAAAGATTCCCAAATGGCTCCTTCCATCTGTCCCTTTGAAAAGTCCTCCTTGATTCGATCCGTTGGAATTGGAGTTTTTAGCGTTCATATCGGGCTAGCCTAAGGCAATCGCCTCCATCTATAATTCCTTTATGCGCATTTCCAATCATAAAACCAAAATCGGCATCCGCCCCACCATCGATGGTCGTCTGGGAGGCGTTCGTGAATCCCTCGAAAACCAAACCCTTGCACTCGCCCAAGCCGCCGCAAAGCTCATCTCTTCTTCTCTCCGTCACCGGGATGGATCACCCCTCGAATGCATCATCCCCGATACTTGCATCGGGGGCGCGACCGAATCCTCCGGGACCGATTCCCTTTTTGCCCGCGAAAATGTCGGCCTCACCCTGACCGTCACTCCCTGCTGGTGTTACGGATCCGAAACGATGGACATGGATCCGCTCCGCCCGAAGGCCGTCTGGGGCTTTAACGGAACGGAACGCCCGGGCGCCG
>Ga0214917_10003640_pt1 | contig 17664 bp, 7 predicted proteins | sample LL_1208_BB_MetaG_FD_177983 | JGI IMG/M metagenome (GOLD analysis project Ga0214917, IMG submission 177983) | Freshwater microbial communities from Lake Lanier, Atlanta, Georgia, United States - LL_1208_BB | ecosystem: Environmental > Aquatic > Freshwater > Lake | place: USA: Georgia | collected... | reverse complement strand
TATCGAAACGAACCCCAAAAGTGCCCACACCGAACCCCACGATCGTGTCTTGACCATCGCCTGCAATCGCCCATTGCCCAGGCTTTAAGACGATCACGTCATCGGATGGGGTGCCGAAGATCACGAGAGGTTTGTCTGAGGTCATGGGATTTCAAAACAAATTTTTGTCATAGGCAAATGTTAAACGCTAGTTTCGCTTTTTCTTGAGATTAACCCCAGGAAGCACAAGTGAAAACTCTTGAGGCATCATCTTCGCAAAGACCTTTTGCAACCTGAATTGTTAGCGAACCACACGATGACCCCAACGATCAACCTTCAATGGCAGCGCATCATTGGCACGGCCCTCCTGGATCGGCTTGTATCGCTTCAGGTCCTTAGCGATGGTTCGGTCGTCGTGGCTGGGCACACAAATGCAGATCCTCTGAGCGCTGCACCTGGAGATCTTGAGTGTTTCATCGCGCTTTTTAGTCCGGAGGGTGCACTGCGCTGGTCTGAAACATTCGGCACGGCAAACGATGATCAGCTCAAAGCTCTTGCGCTCAGCGCCGATGGCGGCATCGTTGCCGTTGGCTCCACATGGGGTACCTTTTTGGGGCAGACCAACTATGGTGGGGTTGATAGCTTTGTCGTGAAATTTGACGCCAATGGCAAGCTGCTCTGGGTGCGTCAGTTCGGATCAACGCAAGAAGACATCACGAGCGGTGTGAGCGTAGCTACGGATGGAACGATTTGGGTGGCGGGACAGACGCGGGGCGGGCTTGGCGGACAGCACAACGCAGGTGGCAGCGATGGATTTGTCGTTGCCCTCTCAAGCGCGGGTGATATCCAGCGGACCGCCTTGTTGGGAACCAACGCTGAGGACAACGTCACCGCGATTATCAGCACCATTGACGGATCAATTCTTGTCGCTGGGGGGACTTGGCAATCCTTGCAAGGACGCGCTTACAACGGAGGTGGCGACGCTTATGTCGCAAAGTTATCGACGCATGGCGAGATTCAGTGGACACGTCTGTTCGGATCCGGTGCTTTCGATACGGCCACTTCGCTTGGCATCGCATCGGACGGTGCCATCTACGTTGCAGGCATCACAACAGGGACCTTAGAGGGCCAAACTATCTCGGGTGGCCAGGACATGTTCGTGATGCGACTTACGCCTGAAGGGGAGCGGCAATGGCTCAGGCAACTCGGCTCGAAGGCAACAGACGCGGTGACATCGCTCGTAGTTTTATCAGATAACTCCGTGATGCTAGGCGGCTACACACTAGGCCAGCTCGACAACCCATGGTCTTATGGTGGCAGTGATCTCGCGCTCGTAAGCTATAACAGTCTTGGTGCGCTGCAATGGACGTATCAGTTTGGAAGCACCGCTGACGATACCTTGTTTGCACTTGGTCGATTAGGAGCGACCGGCCTGTACGTTGCGGGGGAAACGGCGGGATCATTGGGCCGTGATCAACCGTTGGGCCAAACCGACGGCTTTGTCAGTCGATTCGATTTGCCATTTAAAACACCAACCATTACGCTAAAAGCGCAACAAGCCCAAGCCAATGAAGGGACATCCATCCGGTTTGACATTCAAACCACCAACATGAGCGTCGGATCGACCCTCGAATACAAAATTCTAGGCGTAACGAGCGAGGACATCGGCGGCGCCGCGTTAGGTGGTACAGTCACGATCGATGCATTGGGACAGGCTTTTATCGTGCTATATCTTGCAGCTGACCAGCTCGCGGAGGGGACCGAGTCGCTTAGCGTTGTCCTTGCCGAGCACATTCAAACCGTATCGATTATCGATAGCTCGGTGGGCTTCGTACCGAAATCTTTCGGCATTCGGTTCGAGGGTGCCAGCTATCGTTTAGTCGATTGGCTGGATCCCTCCGCGCACCCGGATGGGAGCTTAGCTACCGTAGTTCGATATGAGACAGGCTGGGATGAAAGTTTTAGAAAAAACGCGGCGGCGCTCTTAAGCTGGCATCAGCAAAACCCGCTCGGAAATCAGAGCCTTCGGGGCTTGTCGATTTTCGATGCGCTCACTGCAATTGAACGCGGTCTGCAAAGCGAACAGCAACTCAGCTTTATCGAGCTCACCGCCTTGATTGCCGATTGTGAAGTACTCAACGGGGAGCTTAAGTTCGATCGAAACTTTCTCACCTCAAGCGCGTCACCGACCGATCGCATAGCGCCGACTTTAGTATCGATTAGTCCCCCAGCAAACGCGACGGTAGGACTTGAACCACTTCAGTGGACGCTTAGCTTTTCAGAACCCATCGCGCTGGGTTCGGTCAAAGCCTCGATTGTTTCAAATCACCCTGGACTTGTGGTTCAAATGAGTACTAACGCATCAACGCTCAAGGCGAGCGTTGAGGGTTTCGTTTATGCATCCAGTTATTACCGTCTCGTGATTCCCGAAGGAGTTGTGTTGGATCTGTCGGGTAATCGCTTTGCAGGCGGGGTATTTGAGGTCTCAACCGTTGGCACACCACCACCCAGCTTCGATCCGCCGCCCAGCACTTAGCTTGCCGGTTGCGCGATTGACGGTCAACGTCTTTAGTCGCCCCTGAATAATACTCAAGCCATTGATTTAATTGGATAATCAGCGATTTTCGAGGTATAATAACTCCTATTTTTTGATCATTCCCGTGCGGTTTTCTGGGAGTTTATGGGAGTAGCCTCATGCGTGGTAGCGATGACTTCTTTCACAGCCGCATCGATCAGATGATTGATCTTCGACACCCGCTTGCAGTGCTCGTTTCGCATATGCCCTGGCAGGAGATTGAGGCGTCCTTGGCCAAGCAGCTAGCGCGCGAGGTCAAACAGGGTCGAAGCATTCAAGAGGTCGGACTTTTTGGATCCCAGACTGCCATCGTGGGTGGTGGCGTATCCAAGGCCGGTCGGCCACGCCTGCCCTTTCGCTTGATGGTGTCCTTGCTGTACTTGAAGCATGCCTTTAACGAAAGCGATGAGGGGTTGGTTGAGCGCTGGTCAGAGACACCCACCTGGCAGTACTTCTCGGGGATGGATTACTTTGAGCATCGCGCACCTTGCGATCCGACTTTGATTGGCAAGTTTCGCAAGTTGATTGGCGAAGAAGGGGTTGAAGAATTACTAGCAAAGACCATTGCAGTGGCGGTCAACCTGAAACTCATCAGCAAGAAGTCCTTGGAGACGGTTGTGGTCGATAGCACCGTACAACCCAAGGCTGTGGCTCACCCCACCGATAGCCGCTTGCTTGAGGTGTGCCGCAGCAAGCTGGTGGAGCTTGCCAAAGCGGCAGGCATTGCCCTTAAACAAACCTTTGCCAAAGAAGGCAAGACGCTGACCCGTCAGGCATCGAGCTACGCCCACGCCAAACAGTTTCGTCGGATGAAAAAACCCTTAAGACGACAGCGCACGATCGTTGAGAAATTGATGCGTGGCATGCAAACCAAAATGGGCACATTAGCCCAGAGCATCAAAGACATGCTCCAGGGGAGTCTCACCAAAGCCCAGCAGCTGGTGAGCCAAACCAAGCAGCGCAAAGCCAAGGGCCCCAAGCTCTACAGTTGGCATGCACCCGAAACCGAGTGCCTGGCTAAGGGTAAGGCACGCACGCCTTATGAGTTTGGCGTGAAGGTAGGGATTGCGAGCACCCTTCACCACAACCTGATCCTGGGTGCTCGAAGCTTTCCCACGAACCCCTATGACGGCCACACCTTAAACGAACAACTCGAGCAAGCTCAGATTCTCAGCGACAGCACCATCCGTAACGTTTATGTGGATCTGGGCTATCGCGGCGTGGATGCCGATAACCCCACCGTGAGCATCAAGCATCGGGGTAAATCCAAACGACTTACCGAACAAGAGCGACGCTTACTCAAACGCCGACAAGCGATCGAACCCATCATCGGGCATTTAAAGGCCGATCACCGCATGGATCGTTGTCACCTCAAAGGTCAAACCGGTGATGCGATTCATGCCGTATTGTGTGCAGCGGGCTACAACATCAAGTGGCTGCTGCGGATGATCCGCAAAAAGGGCATCCGCCTTTTTTTGTGTCTACTTCAAGCATGCGGATTAGGACGAAGAACCAACCGGAGCGGACATTCAAACCGCGCCCATCCTTTCGCAGGTTTCAAAACCTATACCCAAGGAGCCTTCGCTTGAAGAAATTGAATTATTCTGGGACGACTCTTTAGTGTCCTCGCTGGCACGAAATATGCTTCGGAACCGTCCATGTTGGTGATCAACGTGGAAAGTGGCGCTTTATGCCGACTCCCTGCAATGTGTAGGCAAAAATTGCCGCCATCTTCGGGGATACGGCCATCATTCGCTATACACCGTCGTCCTTAGTCTGATCGCATCGACGTTGCACAAATGAAGGGAATGAGCACATGCAAGTGGGTTTAACGCTTAACACGGGAGCAACGGTCACCTCCGATAGCAGCGCTCCTGGCTCGGGTTCATCGAAGATCGGCTTCGCTGCAGTACTTGAAGCGCAGCGGGCAATCCCACCAGAATGGGTAGCATCAGAGTCGGGCCGCGTCGCGGTGCAAATTAATCTCCAAGGCCAAATCACAAAAATGCGATATTTTGACGAGCAAGGACGCGCGCTGCGTTCCTCGATATTTACCGCGCCTGAGATCTTGATGGCTTGTGAAGAATTCGAGATTCCGCTTGACGATTTATCATCGCTCGGGAAAGCCCTTGATCAGTATGGTATCGGATTTCGCCCCTATGAACTTCGCGGTGGCAGCGGCTCTGATCACGGCGTCGATTTTGACGATCTGATAAGGGGCGGCCTCGGAAGTGCCTATGATTGGCGTAAAGATCTTGCTGCAGCCAATAAAGGGCCACAAGCCGTCGAACGCTCAGCAAGTTACCAGGCACTTGCACTTCGTACCGGCAGAACCCTGAATTCTGATGTGACTTCGGAGCAGGGAATCCGCGCCGATCTCATCGAACGTTATGTAAGTGCCATTGGGGAAACACGTGAGTTTGTTGTTGCCAACGGATCATTCGCGGCACAGTACCGCACGGCAGCGGAAGCCCAAGTTGCCGCCGCAGTCTACGGCGGGGGTGCCGTGATTCGTGTTAGCGATCAAATCAAGGATGCGCAAGCAATCAATTACACCCCAGGCGATGACCGCACCGCTGACCTTCAATCGATCACGTCGTCTGCAACAGAAAAAGCGGCTCAGACGACCGTTCAGGTCGCCTCCTCAGGCAGTTCTTCAAGCCTTGGCTCACCGACACCGAGCGTAACGACGAGTTCGGACAGCTTTGGTGAGACTGAGGCAGTCAGCCGCGATGCGCCCCCAGTCATGGGAGCGGTTTCCTTGATTGAAAATATTGGGGATCTTGGAACAAATGTTGCGCTGCAACAGATCCAATTTCAACGCGATCTTGCCCGGGCGCTTTTTGCCAATTCGCAAGATCGCAAAGAAGATGCATGATTGAAAATGGGTGACTGTACAGGTTTTACACCAACCGCTCTGAGCGATTTTCGAGTTGTCGTTGTTACACCTTCTGTCGTTGTTGCACCTTCATTGGGCTGAACGCATCGTGGCTGGGACGAGCATTGATCAACCTGTCAAAATCGCGTCAGCTCTGAGCTCGCTTGGCGCATTTTCGGAAGTTGGCTTTCAAAATAGTCTGTGGACAGGCGGTCCTGGTTCATCCACCGGCTAAGATGCTCACCAAACCGCGGTATTTCACCATAACCAGACGTGAGGAGGTTATCGTTCTCAAGAACCTTTGACTCGATCGCATAACTCCAGGATTCATTGCCTCGCATGGCGAAATGTTTCCATCCAGCGCTATAACGTGGGGTCAAGGGCAAAGCCAGTTGAATACCAGCAAACGAGACCTCCCGAGGGGCTTCGGGCGTTTTTGTGCGGCGAAAAAATGCAGCAAGGGATGCATCACCGAATCGAAAACGCTGATAGACCGAATAACCCTCGTCCCCTGCCCAAAAGGTTCCGGCATACAACTCGGTCGATACGTTATGGGCGCGCGGCGTGGCTATTCTGTAGTTCAGTAAGCGATACGATCTGCGTGGATTCTCCTCCCCAACGATCGGAAGTCCAAACAAGGGATCCAATCGTGGCGGACCCGAGAAGCTACCGACGATCAAACCGAGCCGATGCATGCCGTTTGAACTGAGCCACATACTCTCAAGATGTCTACCGTCCCATTCGCCGTAACCCCGACCTATCGAAACCCTCGAGACGATCGAAAACCAGGGCATAGGTATGAGCTGATGCAGCATTCGGCGCGACAATTGATCTTTAAGCCCATATTGAGCAAGGATCCCATCAGGACGCATATTCTTACTTACCCACCCCGACGCCTTGTTGTAGTTCCAGTCAGCATGCGCACCTGTCCACAAACTCAAGGTAGCATTCCATGACAGGCCTGCATGTCCATCAAAACTTCCGACTTCCGTTCCAATAGCCGTCGACACGATTGGGGAGACAACAAGCTCAAGTCGAGTGGGCAGCATCACGACGCTTCGTAAAGCGTCAACGCCAAACCCAGGGCCAGGACTTCCCGATTCATCAAAACCTCTGGAGAAGCTTAGCTGGGGGCAAAGATCACCGGAAGAAAGCCATCGCCTCACACACTGGGCATCGCCGTCAGCCTGAATCAATACTATCCCGTGGCGCATAATGCGCACCTTAAAGGGCTGCGGCTTGTCGCCCCATGCGGCAGCAGCAAACCGAAGCAAAACAGCCATCGCATCCGAATCGTTCCACCGATAGTGATCATTCGGCGCATCGATCACCCAAACCCCTTCACGGCTTCGATAAACCGAGGCGCGCTGAAAGCCGTGGTCGTCTAGCTGAGCTCTCAAGACCGTGGGCTCGATTGCCCTTACAATACGAAAGACTACAGGTTCCTCGGAGTCGTGCGGGACGGTGCGATCCAAGGGAAGCGCCAAGTTGAACGACCACCAATTGGACGGCACAAGCAACGAATCACCGATGCGCTGATTCCACGCAATAGCACCACGAAGTCCGAGCCTCGCAATCAGCTGACTATAGCCGATATGCAGGCTTGAGAGGCTCGCACTGTGCTGAAGCTCAGCCCTGAATCCATTCCCGGGCTCATACATTAGCGCCCCAAAACCACCCTCAAGCGGTGTGGCCTGCGCCCCTTTCCAGCTGTAGCCGAGTCGAAGCTGCAATAGCTTCCACTGCTTTTCTGTGACCAGGTAATGCGAGCGAAAATACGTGGCAGCACCGCCGAAATCGGTAACGCCAAGCGCTGCCCGAATCCCAAATGGCGACAAATAGTCCTCAGGCACTGCCCATTTCAGCGACTGGGACATATCGCGAATAAACGTCGGACACTGAACCCACAAATCACATCGAAGATCCTGGGTTGCCAAGCGCGTCGTTGCTTCAATACCCAGGCCGAGACCACCAGCAAGCGTTAAACTATAACCGGTATTTGGCGCAGCCCCAGCTACGAGCGGACTGTACCCGAAACCGAACGAACCGGATGGAACTACCCTAGTCGAAGGCTGAAGACCCACCCCGGAAAAACCGCTTCCCGTCAAAAAGTATTCATTGCTAAGGGCACCCCTTGCGAAAAACGCAACCATTGCGAGCACAAGCTGTTTAACCATGTACCCCGCGACAAGCTTTCCAATAAGACGGGCCATGCAAAATGCCGAAAAAAAGGGGCCGAATCTCGGCCCCTGACAACGTTAAAATGCTTAACCGCCCGTGAGTCCCGAAGTACCGGTGACACCCGTAGTTGTTGAGGTTGCAGATCCAACCAATACAACGGCATCCAGTTGGATACCAGAAAGGGCAGGATCATCATAAACAAATAACACGTCGCTACCAGTTGAAGCAAAGGTGAAGGTGTTAGAAGACGCCGTATAAGTTCCTGTAATCAAACCGTAATTGGTCGTTCCAACGGCGGCTGCGAGTGCTGCATTACTTGCTAGTTGTGCAGCTGAAGGATAAAGAATGGACATGGTGCCAGATGCTTGATTGCTAACAGCAATTGTGTCTCCCTTCATGAAATTCCGGATGATGTCAAGGTTTAGCGTTGAGACTATCGAACCTGCGCCGCCTATTGAATCCAGCGACCCCGTGTCGCTTGAAGCGAGAATAACTGTAGAATTTCCGCTCGTTCCGAGGTCGATGATATCGACTCCGGCCGACGAATAAATGGTGTCATTACCGCCACCCCCTTGTACGCTAAACCCCTTAGAACTGAACAAGGAATCACCAAGATCAATTGACTCGGCAGACGAAGTACCGATCACAACCACACGCCCACTCACAACAGTAGCCAAACTGTTTTGTTGCTCGCTCGTCAACGCTGTCCATTGAGACGCTGACAACGTCAGATTTGAAACGGAAGACGTTTTACCGAGATTTGTCGTGGTTAAAACGACTGCCAATTGAGTGGCGTCCATACCGTTTGCATCGACCGTAACTTTATTGCTAGTAGACGCTAATGCGAAGGCGGACGTGATCTGCGGCGCCGTCAAATCCTTCGTGATGGCTTGTGCCGTAACCAACACCGAGGCGCCGCTCACGTACGTTGCAAACTCTGTTACCGACTTACCGGTTGTCGCGCCACCAAGCTTTATCGTCGTTGCGTTGCCATTACCAGTGACCGTTATCGCCTTCCCTGCGAACGCCGCTGCAGTTGCGGCCTCGCTGAGTATCGCACCCGCAGCATCGGCCACAGACAATGTGTGTGGCGTGTTACCTGCAAACGTGATGCTCGAAATGAAACCCAGCTGAGCCGAAGTCAGTTTCACGTTGGAGTGCACGACAAGAGCGTCTATTCCGCTAAGTGTCACACCCGTCAAATCGACCGTGCCAAAAAGCTCAAGCACATCCCCAGCGGTTGCCGGGGCTGCGATACTATCGCCGGCCGTCGCCTCGGATACGGTTCTTACCGTCAACAAATCATTGTAATTCACAACACCTGAGGTCGTGGAATCGTAAGATGTGACAACCGCTGACGTCGCAGCATCGTATAGGGCAACCTCTGCGGCCGACACCGAGCCCACGATCACAAATCGATTAGTAGCCCCGGTTGCTACGATCGTATCAATTCCTTGCCCGAGGCGAACAAGTGAACCTCCACTCGTTATTGTGATCGCATAATTGATGTCGCCTGGCGCAACTGCGTTAGACGTCACAATCGAGTAGTCCGTGCCGTCGGCAATGTTCCCATCACCGTTCACATCGATGTTAAGGGTGCCGGAAGCGCTGTAATAGCCGTCAAAAAGATCTCCACCGCCTGCGATCCCGTCTAGGGAATTGAGCCCCTCTCCATCATTCGCAACAACTGCGAATCGACCGAGATTCACAATTGGCGCAGTCGAGGAAACCGTTCCGGTGAAGGAGAACTTATCGGCACCTGTCTTAAAGTCTGTAACGACATCAGGAGTCGATCGAATGGACTGATTAACCACGGTATACACGAACACATCATTCCCATCACCGCCTGTTAAGGTATCAGCACCAAGATCACCGGTGATCGTATCGTTTCCAGCACCACCCAGCCCGACGTCATTACCAGTTCCGAGGTTCAGGGTGTCGTTGCCGGCTTCCCCATCAACACTATCAGCACCCGCTCCGGCATTGATGACGTCATTACCTGCTCCGGCCGTCACCGTATCGTTGAAACCCAACGTTGTGATGCTGTCACTGTTTGCCGTACCAAGAACGCGGTAATTCGCCTGGTCACCTGCCTGCACTGTCAGTGTCATTCCGCCAGTTGATGGGCTTGCTGCGTTCGTTACCGTCGCGCTTGATGCATCAGAATCGGCCACCCCTGAGGCATCGACCGTAAAGGTGTAAGTTGATGTTGCGGTAGCAGCACGTGTCCATTTGTCCGCAATCACCACCGTCAGACCGGCTTCGGCAATCGTAGGCCCACCGTCTTTCGCGTTGGTTGGGTCCACGATCGTAAGCTTGTCAAACGATCCGTTCGTCACATTAATACCGACGGCACCATTCGTAAGTAGGGTATTGGCGCTAACAAGTGTCGCCACTGTCTCGCCGTTCGAGGTCTTCGTAGCGCCCGATGCCCGAGTATCGGTGTCAAAGAGATCGCGCACCGTTTCAACAGTGACATTGACGTCTGAACTTTCATCTCCCGAATTAAACAGATTCAATACGGCCCCGCCCGTTGCCGCCATCGAGATATTCATCGGGACACGATCCAAGTCCTGATCGTCGTCTTTACTTTCAATCCACAGTGTCGTAGCACCTAAGTGGGTCGAGGCGTCTATGATCAGCACCCCGGCGATGCCGCCTGTCGACGCGGCGGCTGCCGAGACCGAAAAATCGTTTCCGATGACGATAGCGCCCGTGTAAGCAGCACGAACCTTTGAATAACCGGTTGTCGACGCATCGGTGATCGTCTCTTGACCATCCGCAATGGCTATCGTGTGAAGACCGGTTACACCTTGCGCCGCCTCATTGATCGTAATCATGTGCGCCGCAGATATTTCTCCATTGACGTCAACCAAGAGCTTTTCTACACCCGTAATGTTCTCAAACACATCATCATCGATGATTGTCGAGGATGCTCCACTGGTTAACAGATTGTTGTTGATCCCCATGTCATCTTTACCACGGATAATCAACACATCAGTGTCAGCCGCCGACCCTGCATTGATGGTGTCAGCCTTAAGCACGGTTGCACCCGTCACCGCACTAAAGGTCGCTGCAGTTACGTTATCGTCGCCCCGCATGTCGATCACATCGTTGCCGCTACCGGTCGTGATGCTATAAGCATTGCCATCATCCACGCGAACCGTCACGTTGGCTGCTGTCACTGCAGTACCGTCTGCATTCATGAACTTAATCACGTCCGCATTAACGTTATCCACCGAAATCGACTTACCCGCAGCAGCCGCTGACCAGAGCGTAAAGGAGGTATTGGCCGGGTACGTTCCCGAGGCAGATCTCGCCACAGCACTGAAATCGTTATCACCAAAACCCTTCATATCGAGGGAGTGGCTTTGAGCATCAGCAAACTTGATTGCAAAGTTCTCAATCGATCGGTTATCGTCATCGGTTGTTGATGCAGCATTGGCAAGCGTCGTGGACCAGCTGGTTGCGGTTGTTCCGGTGGGATCGGTAAGCGTTGCCCCCAGGTTAATAGTCAAATCGATGGACTGATCGACCGTTTGATTTTTTGTAACATCGATCGTCAAAGATACCGAGTCGGCCGTTCCACGCGCAATCGCGTAGTCAAGGTTCAGCGTTACGTCGTTTTTACTTGCACGTTGCGTCAAACCACCTGTTGAAGTGCTCACTACCAACAAATTGTCGTCAACGCGCTTACCGGCCGAAATACCTGTTGCCTCGTTCGCTGAAAGCGTAAGAGCGATGTCACTACGCATGTTGTTCAGGGTGAAGGTCGTAGCTGTACCAGCCTGATAGATTTCAGTGGCAGCACCCTGCTCCATACGAATTTCTTGGGATACCAAGCCGATTTTAGAAAGCGCTGAGTCAAATCGCAACACGTCAACCAGGATGTGGCCGTCGTTGTCCACATCGTCATTTGCATTCGTGTTCAGCACGGTATTAACAGACGCGCCTGCTATCGCAGCATCACCAACAATCTGGTTAGCGATGGTCAGACTAAGTGTCTCGATACCCTCAACGTTTGCATTAAGATCCTGAACAATCGCATCGGTCGCAGAATTGTCGTCTTGGTCTGCCGCACTTGTACTGACTGTGACCGTTACCACATCAAGGGCTGTCACATTCATGACATCGTTGCCAAGGCCCCCATCCACTTTGGCATCACGCGCAACAATGATAAACGCTGCGCCACCATCACCAACGGTTGGTGCGGTCAGCGTTTCCCTTTCAGTAAACGATAATGTGTCGTCACCCGCCCCAGCATCAAGCCAGGCGCCGATGCGATCAACTTTACCATCCAGCCCGACTTCCCGGGTCCGTCCGGCTTGAGCTGTTTCGGTGTAAAGCGTTACAATATCGGGATCAGTATCAGCGGCGAAAACCGTTGCTGCACTATTGAGCCGTACGGTAATCGTGTCGTTGCCATCTCCAGCCGACGCCACGCCGCCTTCGGCAACCGAGGTAAAACTGATCGTATCGTTACCCGCGCCGGTGAAAATAGAAGCGCCCTTAATATAAATCTTATCATCCCACTGCGCCGAATCCAGTGTCTCATTCGAGTAGTCGGTTGCCGACCTGATCGCCCCAACCGTGACTGAATCGTTGCCATCTCCCGTGTTGATGCTTGCAGCCCTCGCGTCGGTATACGTTGAGTTTCGCGTTCCTTCCAAGTCGGCAACAGCGTCCATCGTTCCCGCCAACACGGTATCGTCGCCCGATCCCGTGTCGATGGTGGTAACACCGTGCAAGGTAGCACCCGTCTCGCCCGTCGCGTTCATGGCATAGGATGTGGTTGTGTTTGTGTCCGTATCGGTACCCGTATTAACGCTAACCGTATCGTTACCAGCCCCTGTCGTTACGGATCCGGCGAGTTCGCCATAGACTTCGATGCGGTCATTGCCCGAACCCGAACTAACCTCAAGATCAATGCCTTCAATCTTCAATCGATCGTTACCAGCCACGCTCGGGTCGAAATCCACATAGGTCTCTCCATCACTGCCCTGTGCAATTCCGATGAAAAGGTTACCTGTCATCTTGGAGCCGTCGATCACGACGGTTGTTGCACCCGCATCGTTGGAAGGATCAAGCACGGCCTTTGCATCGGCGCCAAAGGTTTCAAAATGCGCATCGACACCGTCAATCGTGACACTCCCAGACCCTTCAATCACCATTTTGCGCAACTGTGGCGTCACAATGCCATCATTTGAGGCAAGCAACGTGTCGTCCTCATCTTTTGCAATCAGCAACGGCGCAGACGCTTTGATGTTGACAAACTCCACACCCGCCGCATCTAGCATGTTGAATTCGGCCTGCGCTTTGACATCGATGTTAAGCGTTTGATTCGCGTTTGTTTGCAGACGATCTTCTTCAACGTTTGCAGCAATCGTCATCGAGTCAATGTTCACCGGGGCAGTCACGTTGACGTTTACGGTTTCAAAGAAGTAACCCTGGTCCTCTCCGGAGTCACCCCCTTCGATAAATTTTGATGCGCTTACGCGAAGGTCACCCACCCCGATCGTTAAAACGTCGGCTAATCCATCGAGCTCATCTTCGCGCCAGTCGAACGTAACAACGCCTTTTCGGGTCGCCTGGGTGAGCGTTACGCTGGTTGTACTGTCTTGTAAATTTTCGAAAATTAAATTGGGGTCGTTATCCGCAATGCGCAAGACATTCAGATGCTTGACACCGATCGTCTCCTGAAAATCAATACCGGCCGAAGATGCCCCCTCTAGTGTGGAGGACAGCCCCGAAATCTTCACATTAACCGTTTCGATGCCAATCAACGTTGGAGCTATTTTGCTTTCGGCTGCATCATTGACAGACCCTAGCGTGACGTTGAGGGTTGGATTCGTCCCTGATCCTCTTAACACATCTTCGTCTTGCAGGGTGTTCACAAAGTCACTCCCGCCTGGCGTGTAGGCAGGAGCCCCCTCAAACTGATTTCCGGTCACCACATCAATGCTTGATGTCAACTGGAATGGCTTTTCAGCTGTTATCGCCCCAATAGCCCTGTCAATTGCGGTCACGAGGGTGGCGCTACCCGAGTTGAACACCATGTTGTAAACGTTGGTCGGCGTATCTTTCCAGTTCAAGAAGAAGTTGGACACAATGCGCAAGGTTACGTTCAGGGGGACAACGACGTTCCCTGCGTCGGGATTAGTCCCGTCGAGCATTTTGGCCACGTAGGCGATCGCATCGGCGTTTGTGACACCGTGATTCGCAAGAATCATCGTGGCTTGCTTCGTAGCACTGTATACCCCAGGCAGTAGTTTCTGCCCACCAGCCGCGGCCGGGGCGAGAATTGCTGCGGCAACTGCATCCTCTCTGGCCAGAGCACTTGCTCCAACATAAGCTGCGGCGTAGGTCACCAATTCGGATGTACTTGGGGCTTGCCCCGTCGCCGCGATTGAAAGCTTGATGGCGGCAAGCGCGCCGGGAGACAACATGGATGTAGATGTGCTCATTTCTTCCTCTCTTTAGTTCAAGTCACAAGGCCGACGATCGGGGCCGAAAACAGGCCGAACTCAAGCGTCAGCATATTCACCAACGATTGTATTACACACGAAGACAGAATCGAAAGTTTTTCTATTTCTTGTGATCTTTCTCACAAGTCCCCGCGACCTGTTGTACGAGCTAGTAGCGAAAACGCCACGCACTCGTGACTGAAAGAGACTGCGTTTCGAACAGACTAAGGGTGGACCGCTGTTCGTTGTAAGCAATGCTTAGAAGCCACATCCACCCTGATGTGCCCACTTCGTAACCCCGCTCATAAACGGCTCCGATGCGAGCGCTCTTTCGAATTTTACCTTGTTCAATCAAAGGGTTATATTCCTTGATATCATTTAACGCAGAAGCATTCAGTACTAAACGATTGAAATGACTCTCACGCCCCGTTATGACGCCAAAACCTAAGTCCGCACGCCGCTGATTACCTCCCGGACGCTCGGGATGAATCGCTCGGTCAAAGGCAAGTCGACCCCAAATCTCCCAGGAAAAAGCGTTGCTCGTACACAACGTTTTACCCAGAAGGCTATGGGTGAGTCCATCAAGGCTCGTTCGCTGGATGAAGTTCCGGGACTCAATTTCAAAACCCTGAATGGTTCGACATTGGAAGTTAGCGAGCTCAAACAAGCCCCTCGCTGTGCCCGTGTACCGGTACGCCTCACTTTGGTTGGCCTGCCCAAAGCGAATCATTTGAGCATCGAACTGGTGAGCCACTGTGCGTCCCATGAACGGATGCTCAACCTCACTTCCAAGCTCAAGATATTGCAGATTGTAGGCTGAATTGGGGCTTGTTTTGCTCAAGGCGCGCGCTTGGGCGGACCAACCCACGCCGCTAGGTTGTGAAACCTGATACCGCCAAAGGCCATCAAACTGTTTCGACAGCGCTGCCTTGGGTCGATCTGAAGAGGCAAAGTCGAGCGTGATCGGGCCATCAATGGTGTTTAGCGTAACACCCGAAATTTTCGGGGCATTATTGACGTTGCTATCGAAGACGAGCCCGGCACTGGCCTGGCCTGTGTAGGCATGTTTCAAATAGTTCACACGGCCGTGAACAAGCCGACCCGACGCATCAGTTGCTTGATTATCGCCACCCGTTGTTGGCAAGGGGTGTTTTGCCAGCGCAGGCGCTCCGCTTCCCTGGAGCATCGACAGTCCAGCCCGTTGGGCCCTTAGCTCGATGAGACGCGTTCGCAGCAGATCTCCCACAAGTGCTGGCGGGTCATGTTGAAGGAGGAGTTCTTCGTAAAGTGCCTCAGCAGAGGCCAAGTCACCACGCTGCTCCATCAATAGCGCGTACTCCAACATTGCGTCAGCAAGTGATGGCGCAATGAGAAGTGCCCGCTCTAGCGATTCTAGGGCGTCATCAGAGCGCCCCATGCGTCTTAAGATCACTCCGTGCTGCCAATACAGCAGTGCCGATTCTTTGCAAACGCCAACCGCGAAGGCCATTTCCTCATTCAGCCGCCCTAAAGCTTGCATATCCCAAACATCGGCAGCAAGTCCCATGTCGGGCTGACAAAGATCCATATTCGATGCCGTTTGAGAAGCAGGGTGCTCACCCTGCGTGAGGGCTGATTCTTGAAGGTCGAGATTCTCTTCACCGAGAGCACAAAACGAGCTGAGCAACGCAACGGGAAACAGTATGCTTCGAACCCAAAACATCTAGACGCTTTCGAGCCGGATCAGCGACCCCAACGTGTGGTCCCGATGAAGGGAAGTAGCGTGGAAGAGCGCGTCGTCACACCTCGCGAGAACACATAAGCCGCCTCTTTTGCATCGTTGACGACGACCCCTACGATCAGCGGATCACGCTCTAAAATCGTGTTGGCTCGGAAAAGGCCATCACTTTGCAGCGCACCCGCTCCCGCAATCCAAATAACCCCATCAACATCGGGATGGGAACTCTTTAAAAAAGTCTCAAACCGTCCCATAGCAAAGTCGATACTGAGCGCGCCCTGAAGTACCTTGCCCGGCGTTGGGCCGTTAGCTGTCAATAGCGAGACCCGCGCATCGCGAAGACTAAAGGCAAATTGGCCTTCCCGGGGCATCGGTTGCCTGTTCGCAGTGTCTGTCAGAAGTGCAAAAACACCGTCAGACACAACGACGCGGCTGTAGTCTAACCTGTGGATCACGGGCGCAGGATCCTGTGTGTCGTTTGGCAACTGTTGAGGCGCCCAGCGCCCCCACGCCATAACCGACGGCGGCAACTCGGTGCTTGCAGCTGGAAGCTGCCCGATTCGCTCCGCATAAACACGCGCCCGCTCGTCCTGCCGAAAATCCAACATCGTGTCTTGCTTAGGACCTGGCAATGCAGCATCTAGCGAGGGCAGGAGAACAACATCACCGGCGAACAAAACACCAGGCTGGCCTAGGGGCGCTGCTACAGGCCGGGCCGACTTGGTCGCATTGCTTACAGTCGCGGCCTTCAGCCGATCCTCGTCCTTTAACGGAACACCTCGAGGCGGCATTTGAGCGATCGGCAAAAGCTCGGTACCCGTGGGAGAAATTCTAGCAAACAAGGCACGCTGACTCGCATCAAGTTTCAAACTGTTATCGCAGGGGCCGAGCTCAACGACTGTGCATCTCAAACCCAGCGATGCAACCGCCACGGCACCGTCTTGCACTGTGACCGAAGAGACCTCTCGATCGGTCCCAACGACAAAGTCGGTCCCACGCACACCTATGGCCGCAACAGGCGTATTGAGTCGAAAACGCCCACGAGCAGCCTCGCCCGCCCGTCCCGTAATCGACCTTGCGGTACCTTCGGCAAGGTCAAAGCGTACGGTGGAATTGGCCAAATCGAGCGGATCAAACTGATAAGCACTGATGACAAGGTGACTGAAGGGGCGCACACTGACAAGGGCGCCGTCCACGAAGCGGATATGGACGTGAGCTCCTGCCTCGGTTCGAATTCCATCGCCGGCAAGCAATTTGTCGCCTCGCTTTACCGGTTCGATAATTTGCTTTTCCCGCTCGATTTTAGAAACGCCAACCGCAAGCAAGATTTCACCGATGACGTTTTGACTCTGGATGGCTGCAGCGAGAACATAAAAAGGCGTAAGGCTTACCGCGAGAGCGGCAAAGAAATTTAGACCGGAAGTGCGCAGTATCGACATGAGTCGATTACGCATGTATCCACCCTTCGATGAGAAATCGTTCATCCCCACATCCTATTAAGGTTTCCGAGACTCTCCCAACGGAGGCTATTAGCCTTTGTGAACAAGGTCACATGATCAACATTGGCTCGAGTTGCACATTGGTCGGATTCGGGCCAAAGATCAGCTTAGCCACCACCGGACCCGATTACTCCGCTTAACAGGCTGCATTTGATCGCTACGTTGCCAACGTTAGCACTAACAGGCTGCTGAAAAACCAGCGAAAAGACGTTTATACGCTTCACGGGTGGCGGATTGTTGTTTCATATAGAGCGAATCAGCGCTCGATGGCGTGCTTTGATGGCGGATTTGGTGATTAGACAAGGTGTTTTTCATCGTTTTTGCCTTATTGCGCCGCCTCAGGACGGAGTTGTCCTAGCGATCGCATACGG
>Ga0214917_10003639_pt1 | contig 17666 bp, 17 predicted proteins | sample LL_1208_BB_MetaG_FD_177983 | JGI IMG/M metagenome (GOLD analysis project Ga0214917, IMG submission 177983) | Freshwater microbial communities from Lake Lanier, Atlanta, Georgia, United States - LL_1208_BB | ecosystem: Environmental > Aquatic > Freshwater > Lake | place: USA: Georgia | collected... | reverse complement strand
CTGGCTCTGGAATGTTCTCGCCCTTAACGATTGCTTCGTAAACCTTTACGCGGCCAAGCACATCATCAGACTTAATAGTTAACAACTCTTGAAGTGTGTAAGCAGCACCGTAAGCCTCAAGTGCCCAAACCTCCATTTCACCAAAGCGCTGTCCACCGAATTGTGCTTTTCCACCCAATGGTTGTTGCGTAATCATTGAGTAAGGACCGGTTGAACGTGCGTGGATCTTGTCATCAACTAAGTGGTGCAGCTTCAGGATGTACATATAACCAACTGAGATGTGTTGCTTATATGGCTCACCTGTACGGCCATCAAATAATTGCGCCTTACCGGTTGCTTGAACCAAACGCATTCCATCTTTATTTGGAAGTGTTGATGCAAGTAAGCCAGTTAGCTCTTCCTCTTTTGCGCCATCAAATACAGGTGTTGCAACCTTTGTATTTGCTGGTGCATCTGCAAAACCATTGGCACGAAGTGTCTTCTGCCAATCATCATTTCCTTCAATCTTCCATCCAGATTTCGCAACCCAACCTAAGTGAGTTTCAAGAACCTGACCAACATTCATACGACCAGGCACGCCTAGTGGATTAAGTACGATATCTACTGGAGTTCCATCTTCAAGGAATGGCATATCTTCAACTGGAAGAATCTTTGAAATAACACCCTTGTTACCGTGACGGCCAGCAAGTTTGTCACCATCTTGAATCTTTCGCTTTTGTGCAACGTAAACACGAACAACTTGGTTTACGCCAGCTGGTAATTCAAATCCATCTTCAGAATCTTGAATGCTTACACCAATGATCTTTCCAGATTCACCGTGTGGCACCTTTAGGGATGTATCGCGAACTTCACGAGCCTTCTCACCAAAGATTGCGCGAAGCAAACGCTCTTCTGGAGTTAATTCTGTTTCACCCTTAGGTGTAACTTTTCCAACCAAGATATCGCCAGGAACAACATCGGCGCCAACGCGAATAATTCCGCGCTCATCTAGATCAGCAAGAACTTCCTCTGAAACATTTGGAATATCGCGAGTTATTTCTTCGGCACCAAGTTTGGTGTCGCGGGCATCAACTTCATACTCTTCAATGTGAATCGAGGTAAGCACATCATCTTGTACAAGTCGTTGTGACAAGATAATTGCATCCTCGTAGTTGTGACCTTCCCATGACATAAATGCCACAAGTAAGTTTTTACCAAGAGCCATTTCACCCATTTCGGTGCTGGCGCCATCGGCAATAACTTGGCCCGCTTCAATCTTTTGGCCAACAGCAACTACAACCTTTTGGTTGCGGCTGGTGCCTTGGTTTGAGCGAACAAACTTCTCTACGAAGTAAGAATCAGTGCTGCCATCATCATTCTTAACAGTTACTTCATCTGCATTTACTTCAGTTACTACACCTGATTTGCGAGCAAGTAGAACATCGCCAGCATCTACAGCTGCGCGGAACTCCATACCTGTTCCAACAAGTGGAGCTTCTGCACGAATTAATGGCACAGCCTGACGCATCATGTTTGCACCCATCAGAGCGCGGTTAGCATCATCATGCTCAAGGAATGGAATCATTGCAGTTGCAACAGAAACCATTTGGCGTGGTGATACATCCATGTAATCAACTTCAGTTGGAGTTACGTTTTCAACTTCGCCACCACGACGACGAACAAGTACTCGCTCTTCCGCAAAGTAATTGTCATCTGTTAACGGTGCATTTGCTTGCGCAATAACATGCTCATCCTCTTCATCAGCTGTTAAATAATCGATGCGATCAGTTACCTTGCCATCAACAACTTTGCGATAAGGAGTCTCTAAGAAACCAAATGGTGTAACACGTGCATAAGTTGCAAGCGAACCAATTAAACCAATGTTTGGACCTTCAGGAGTTTCAATTGGACACATGCGTCCGTAGTGAGATGGGTGCACGTCACGAACTTCGAAACCTGCGCGCTCACGAGATAGACCACCAGGTCCAAGTGCAGATAGACGACGCTTATGTGTCATACCTGAAAGTGGATTTGTTTGATCCATAAATTGTGAAAGTTGTGATGTACCAAAAAACTCTTTGATGGATGCAACTACTGGACGAATATTGATAAGTGTTTGTGGCGTAATCGCTTCCACATCTTGTGTTGTCATACGTTCACGAACAACACGCTCCATACGAGATAAACCGGTACGTACTTGGTTTTGAATTAACTCACCAACGGTACGAAGACGACGGTTACCAAAATGGTCGATGTCATCAATCTCAACACGAACCTCTTTGCCGTACTCCATTAATGCCTCACCCTTGTGAAGTGAAACTAAGTAACGAATTGTGGCAACGATATCTTCGATAGTTAATAAGCTCTTATCTAGATCTAATTCAAGGCCTAACTTCTTGTTAATCTTAAAACGGCCAACCTTTGCCAGGTCATAACGCTTTGCATTGAAGTAAAGGTTCTCAATTAAGTTTTGTGCGGCTTCCTTAGTTGGTGGCTCACCTGGACGAAGCTTGCGGTAGATATCAAGTAATGCCTCATCTTGTGTTTGAGCATTATCTTTTTCAAGAGTTAACTTCATTGATTCGAACTCACCGAACTGTTCAAGAATTTGTTCGCTAGTCCAACCTAAAGCCTTTAAGAAAATAGTTACAGGTAATTTACGTTTGCGATCAATACGAACGCCAACTAAATCCTTCTTATCAATTTCAAACTCAAGCCATGCACCACGGCTTGGAATGATCTTGGTCGTGAAAATATCTTTGTCAGATGTTTTTTCAATTGTGCGCTCGAAGTAAACACCTGGAGAGCGAACGATTTGTGAAACAACAACGCGCTCTGTTCCGTTAATTACGAAAGTTCCGCGAGGTGTCATTAATGGGAAGTCACCCATAAAAACAGTTTGAGATTTAATTTCACCGGTGATGTTGTTGGTGAACTCTGCAGTTAAGAACAATGGCGCTGCATAAGTAATGTCGCGCTCTTTGCACTCTGCGATTGAATACTTTGGTGGTTCGAAACGGTGATCACGGAATGAAAGCGACATCGATCCTTGGAAATCTTCAATTGGTGAAATCTCTTCAAAGATTTCTTCTAATCCGGATGTCTTTGGAACTTCACCGCGAGCAGATTTTTCTGCATCAGCTAGGCGAGCGCGCCATGCATCGTTACCTAGTAACCAATCAATACTTTCTAGTTGTAGCGAAAGTAGATTAGGTACTTCAAGTGGTTCACGAATCTTTGCGAATGAAACACGACGTGGAGCATGATTTTTATTTTTAACTGCGGCCAAAGTTTCCTCCAGTAATAAAGATCTTTACAAACACACGGCTACCGCTAGGTCTTAGCCGCTATATGCCTGGACCCTCGGTTTGTGAAAATGGTGAGGGGGCAGGGTATCTAACCCCTACCTAATTGTCTAATCCGTGCTAAAAGGGCTGACTTTCTCCTGGCTCGAAAGCCACAAAAGCATCTTTAGCCCTTCTTCGCTCAGAAGTTTGCCTAGTAAATAAAAAACCCCGCCAATTTAATGACGGGGCTTTTAATAAGTAAGTAATTACTTGATTGTTACCTTTGCGCCAGCAGCCTCTAATGCAGCCTTTGCCTTATCAGCAGTTGCCTTATCAGCCTTCTCAAGAAGAGTTGCTGGAGTTCCATCTACAAGATCCTTAGCTTCTTTTAGACCAAGGCTTGAGTTAAGTGCACGTACTTCCTTAATAACAGCGATCTTTTGTGATCCTGCATCTTCAAGGATGATTGTGAACTCATCTTGACCTGCATCAGCAGCTCCGCCAGCGGCGCCACCTGCAGCAGCAGCAACAGCAACTGGTGCAGCAGCTGTTACATCAAACTCTGTTTCAAATGCTTTAACAAATTCTGTTAACTCAACCAAAGACATATCTTTGAATTGGCTTAATAGATCTGCGGTATTTAGCTTTGACATATTCTTTCCTTTTCTTTAATCCCGACTCCAACTCTTGTTAATGAGTGCGGGGTTGGGGTCGGTTTTAGTTTTCTCTTCCTTCTTGAACAACCTCTTCGGTAACTGCTGGAGCTGGAACCTCTGCCTCAGCATTTTGAGTTACTGGCTCGGACACAACTTCTTCGGTAACTGCTGAAGCTGGAACCTCTGCCTCAGCATTTTGAGTTACTGGCTCGGACACAGGTGCGCCCGCTTCCATCTTGATGCGCAATGCATCAAATGTACGAGCAGCTTTTGCCATAGAAGCCTTCATAGCGCCAGCAATCTTGGCAAGCAGAACTTCGCGAGATTCAAGATTAGCTAGTTGCATGATTTCTGCTGTTGTCACAGCTTTACCATCAAAGATTCCGCCCTTAATAATTAAGAGTGGATTCTCTTTTGCAAAATCACGTAATGCTTTTGCAGCATCAATTGGATCGCCCTTAATAAATGCAACTGCAGATGGTCCGGCTAGTAGAGATGGATCTAGTTCTACGCCAGCCTCTTTAGCGGCAATTTTTGTAAGCGTGTTTTTTACTACGGAGTACTTGTTTTTTGTTCCAAGTGAACGACGTAGTTGCTTCATAAGTCCTACGGATAATCCGCGGTACTCAGTAAGCACAGTTGCATTTGCGCTGCGGAAATCTTCAACGATCTCTGCAACAGCAGCTGTTTTATCTGGGCGTGCCATTTGGCATCCTTTCTAAAATAAGAAAAACCTCGGCGCATAAATGCACACGAGGCTATCGGTTGCACCTATGCGGGCTGTTTTTCAACAATTACCTTTTAAAAGTTTCCTTTTAAAAGACCTGCAGTCTTCGGTTTATCAAAATCTACTTTCGTAGTTTCTGATGATGACCCAAGGGTAGGTGGTAATGCCTACCCAAGTCAAAATACGATTTAAGGCAATTTATTGAATCTGTGCTCCACCATCACGAGCGATTGAGGTGTCGATCTTAATTCCTGGGCTCATGGTTGATGAAACTGTTGAAGACTTAATGAAGCGGCCCTTTGATGATGCCGGCTTAGCACGCATTACCTCTTCAATCGCTGCTGCATAATTTTCAGCAAGCTGCTCTGCAGTAAATGAAACCTTGCCGATTACGAAGTGCAGGTTTGCATTCTTATCAACACGGAACTCAATCTTTCCGCCCTTGATATCTGTTACAGCTTTAGCAACATCTGTTGTAACTGTTCCAGTCTTTGGGTTTGGCATTAAGCCACGAGGTCCAAGTACCTTACCTAAACGACCAACCTTTCCCATTAACTCTGGTGTTGAAACAACTGCGTCGTAATCAAGACGACCCTTTGAAACTTCATCAATTAATTCATCTGCACCAACAATGTCGGCGCCAGCAGCGCGAGCTTCTTCAGCACGCTCTCCACCTGCGAATACCAAAACGCGAGCAGTCTTACCTGTTCCATGTGGCAGGTTTACTGTCGAGCGGATTGCTTGATCTGCTTTCTTAGGATCTACACCTAAGAAAAGTGCAACATCAACTGTTGCATCATATTTAACGGTTGAAGTCTCTTTAACTAACTTCATCGCTTCACCTGGGCCGTAGAGATTATCAATCTTGATCTTCTCTGCCGCAGCGCGGTACTTCTTGCTTCGCTTCATTTCATCTCCTCTTAAATATATCTTGAAATTGTTTTCAAGATTTGGGGTTGTGGTTTAACGAACCAGCGAGGTTCTCCCACATTTCCTACTTAATTAACCGACAGTGATACCCATTGATCGAGCAGTACCGGCGATAATTAATGATGCAGCTTCTAGGTCATTAGCATTTAGATCAACCATCTTTTGCTTAGCGATCTCTTCAACTTGTGACTTAGTTAGATTTGCAACCTTATTTTTGTGAGGGATAGCAGATCCCTTTTCAATTCCAGCAGCCTTCAAGATTAAACGTGATGCTGGTGGAGTCTTAGTAATAAAGGTAAAGGAACGATCTTCGAAAACTGTTATTTCAACTGGGATGATATTTCCTTTTTGGCTTTCAGTTGCAGCGTTGTAGGCCTTAACGAAATCCATGATGTTGACACCATGTTGACCAAGCGCTGGACCAACTGGTGGTGCAGGCGTTGCTGCGCCAGCCTGGATCTGCAACTTGATAAGTGCGGTTACCTTCTTCTTCGGTGCCATGTTTTTTCCTTTTCCGTTTTCTCTTTAATTAAATTTTTTGTACTTGGTGGAATGAAAGTTCTACTGGAGTCTCGCGACCAAAGATCGAAACCAAAACCTTTAGCTTTGCTTGCTCTGGCATGATCTCAGAAATTGTTGCTGGCAGGGTCGCAAATGGACCATCCATAACGGTGATTGATTCGCCGATTGTGTAATCGACATTCTTCATATCGATCTTGCCATCCTTCTTTAATGGACGAGGAGCCAAGATGTTTTCTACCTCTTCCAATGTAAGTGGTGATGGGTGGTGTGCGTTACCAACAAAACCTGTTACACCAGGGGTGTTACGCACGCATGACCAAGATTCATCAGTTAGATCCAGGCGAACTAATACATAACCTGGGAATACATTGCGCTTTACAACCTTGATTGCGCCATTCTTAAGTTCGCGAACTTCCTCTTCCGGAACTTCGATTTGATAAACATAATCTTCCATATTTAAAGATTGAATTCGGTTAGCAAGATTAGCCTTAACCTTTTTCTCATAACCTGCGTATGAGTGAACTACGAACCATTCACCTGGTGCATTGCGAAGTGCAGCACGAAACTCTGAATTCTCATCATTATCTTCTATAGCAGCCTCAACAGATGCCTCAGCAACTGGAGCTAGTTCAACTTCTTCAGTCGGTTGTGCAACAACCTCTGGCACAGAAAGTGCTGCTTCAAATGCATCCACTGGTGGATTAGCAGGAGTATCAATTGACATTATTTCTCCTTAACCAAATATCCAGAATACGATCTTGGTTAAAACAAGATCAAAGACCGAAACCACCAAAATAATGAATCCCACGAAGACTAAAACAACTGATGTGTAGGTGGTTAATTGATTGCGAGTTGGCCAAACAACTTTACGAAGTTCAGAGACAACTTGGCGATAGAACAGCCCGATGCGACCGAAGATCCCTTGGGACTCTTCAGCGGTTACGATCTCTTCGCTCATCTAACCTTTTCCTTTTCCTACTTTTACTTCATACATTTAAATCTTTCAAAACTAACTTGCAGGGCAGGAGGGACTCGAACCCCCAACCGGCCGCTTTGGAGACGGCAACTCTAGCCAATTGAGCTACTGCCCTTCGGCCCGAATTAAGGCATGAAAGATCATGACCTAATACAAGCGCCGAGTTGCAAAGTGTAGGTGGGATAGGGCTCAGAGGTAAAATCAAGCAAAAGGTAAACCGCGTTTATGCGTAGATGGCACACTTTCCCCCATGAGCGCCGATCAAAAACCTAGAATTTCAAAGCGAATTGCTGCAATCGCAGAGTCGGCAACTTTGGCAGTAGATGCCAAAGCAAAAGCATTAAAAGCTGCCGGCAAACCAGTAATTGGTTTTGGCGCCGGTGAACCAGATTTTCCAACACCTGATTACATAGTTGATGCTGCAATTGCTGCCGCAAAAAATGTTGCAAACCATCGCTATACACCAACTCCAGGATTGCCTGAACTTCGAGAAGCGATTGTCGCTAAAACAAAACGCGACTCTGGCTATGAAATAACTGCAGATCAAGTATTAGTTACTAATGGTGGAAAGCAAGCTGTGTACCAATCATTTGCTTCAATTTTAGATCCAGGTGATGAAGTTCTTCTGCCATCTCCATATTGGACAACCTATCCAGAGGCAATCAAATTAGCAGGCGGAGTAAGTGTTGAAGTTTTTGCCAATGAATCACAAAATTATTTAGTATCACTTGAACAGCTACAACAGGCATTAACGCCAAAAACGAAAGTTTTGCTCTTTTGTTCACCATCTAATCCAACCGGCTCGGTTTATTCACCAGCTCAAGTTAAAGAGATCGGTGAATGGGCGCTCAAAAATAATCTTTGGGTTATCACCGATGAGATTTATGAACACCTGCTTTATGACGGCGCAACTGCGCCAAGTATTTGTGTCGCAGTTCCTGCGCTCGCAGATCACACAATTATTTTAAATGGCGTAGCAAAGACTTATGCCATGACTGGTTGGCGTGTAGGTTGGATGATCGGACCAAAGGATGTAATAAAGGCTGCAACCAATCTGCAATCCCACTTAACTTCAAATGTTTCCAATGTTTCTCAACGTGCTGCAATTGCTGCATTAACTGGAGATCTTTCTGCTGTTCACAAGATGGGTGAAGCATTTGATCGCCGCCGGAAATTAATTGTTAATTTATTAAATGAGATTCCGGGAGTTGAGTGCCCAACTCCAACTGGTGCCTTTTATGTTTATCCATCTGTAAAAGGTGTGCTTGGTAAAACAATTAGAGGTAAAACTCCAAAGACATCTGCAGCGCTTGCAACATTAATTTTAGAAGAGGCCGAAGTAGCCGCGGTTCCTGGCGAAGCATTTGGTCCATCTGGCTACTTGCGCTTTTCTTATGCAACAAGTGATGCGGATATCGTTGAAGGTATGTCACGTGTTAAGAATTTACTGTCAGAAGCTCAGTAGTTTATAAAAGGGAGAGGGTGGCATTTCTGCCACCCTCGTTTTAGGTTTGCTTAATTAAGTGCTAGGTCAAGTAATTAAGCAAAGAGTTTCTTGAAGTCAACCGTTAGCAAGTAGTACTGGCCGCCTTCATAAGTTGCATTGTTAAATGCAGTTAGATTTGATGGAGTCAGATCTGGTCGAGCCTTCGCTGCACCGCCTTCTGTGTGTACCTGTGCGTTAAAGAAAAAGTAAGAATTCGGATCTGACTTTGACTTTTGCAGCAAGCTATTCACATTTATAACTCCAGATGATTCCTCATCATTTGTTATAAACGCGGCACCAGTTTTTGAGAAGTATTGTGGATCAAATGTCCCTACCTCTTTCATTGCACCATCAGAGAGTCGATATGCAATAACCCGAGAAACTGCATCATTTCCTCCTGGATCCTCCTGTAGCAGTAGGTAACCATCTTCATCAACTGCCAAGTTATCTGGCTTGGCAAGGTATGGTGCTTCAGATCCATCTAGCAACATCTCAACAGTTGCACCAAGTAATGGATTGCTGACATCCTTAAATGTCATCTTCCATAGTGCGCCACCATCGCGACTGACAGTTGGTGTCGCTGGATTTGGTGTAGTGGAAGAGGCATTCTTGTTTGATTCAGTTGTGATGAAGTAGTAAATGTTGTGATTATTTGGATCAAATTCACCATCTTCAATTCTAGAGAATGTGGTTCCAACTAGCTGAGCAGCTGCAGAGGTTGCGCCAAACTTTGGATCTGTATTGACCTGAAGAAACTTCACGGCAGCTTTCTTGCCCTTGCCATAAGTCGAGCGGAAAATGTTATCTGTTGTTGCATCGGCTATTGCCATGGTGTACAGATTTCCATTGGTTAATCCCGCCTTATCAGCGAAAGTTCCTTTAGAGGTCTTAGTTCCTAAATACAAATACCCTTGACTTGTGGTTGCTCCATTGTCTTCATTCATTAAAACAACGGTGTTCTTACCTGTATCCGGAGCTACAACTAAGTTTTCAAACTGTAATAAGCCCATTGCAGGTAATTGAATTCCGTGACCTTCCATATCAAAAGCAAATGCTCTTGACCAATCACCACTTCCTTCTTCGCCTGTTAAATAAACAGCGCCGGCATAACCAAGTGAGCCGGATTTCAAGCTTCCAGCCGGTGCAAGATAAGAGGAGCAGAAGCGGTTTAGGCCATTAGCAAAAATTCTGCTAATCGATGTGGGTGAGTAGGTAAAGTTTCCATCAGCTGGAGCATTTGCAGGTGCCGTTCCCTTGTAATCTTCCTGCCACTTTCCAGTTGTGTAATTGTAGTAAGAGATATCTTTGATCAAATTTGATCCTGAAGTTACTCTTCCAGTTTTTGGATCATAAATTAATTTACTGATAGAGGAACCGTATGTTCCTTCAGCTCTTGCTAAAGACTGCGGAATGGCATCGTAAAGTGCCCATTCATGATTGGAAAGAAGTGTAATAGTGCCATTTGAATTCTTGTAAGCACCCATACCATCTGGAGTACCAGGGACAATCCAACTTCCAAGTTCATCTCCAGCGGTTGCTATTTCCTTAATTGTCGCTGCGCTTGAAGATGAGATAACGTAAATTGGCTTATCAACTGCATTCGCAACAGTTGTTGAACCACTCATAACCACAGCGGTAGATGCCGCGATCAATGAGATAAGAGAGTTTCTCTTCATGTACAAACCTCCTCAGGTTAGTAGGGAGTGTTTACGCAGCAATTGTTAACTTTCGGAAAGTAAACTGGGTAAATTAAGTGATCAGTAAGTGAATAAATTAAACAGGGTTAACTTTGGGTAAATGGCCCGAAACTAAATCAAACTAGAGGTTAATTCCTATCAACTGAACTTCGGCCTTTAACTCAATTCCAAACTTTTCCATAACACGTTTCTGCGCTGCCTTTGCTAACTGCACAATATCCTCTGCTTTAGCAGAACCACTATTTGTTAATGCCAATACATGGCGCTCAGAAATCTGTGCACCAGCAAACTTCTCACCTTTTGTTACTCCTGAATGTTCCATCAGCCATGCTGCTGAGGTTTTAACTTTGCCATCTGCTTGTGGCCAGCGTGGAGCATCAACCGGCAACTTATCTGCATCTACTTTGGAAAGAATGGGATTGACGAAAAATGATCCAGCAGACATCACTTGATTCTCAGATGAATCAAGCAACATTCCCTTGCGAGCACGTAATTCCATAACAGCCGCTCTTACTGCTTTAACTGGAGCACGATCCCCAATATTTAATCCCAAATGCTTTGCTAATTCTGCATATGTAATTGGTAGGGATTGCTCACCTTTGCGAAGCTGAAAGGTCACAGTCAAAACCACATAGCGATCCTTTTCTTCCTTAAATATTGATTCCCGATATCCAAATTTGCAGTCAGTAGCAGCAAAGGTTTTAATCTCTTTCGCTTTGCGGTCATAAACTCGAACTCGCGCAATGGTTTCAGATACTTCATGGCCATAGGCGCCAATATTTTGAATTGGCGCACCACCAACGGTGCCAGGAATTCCACTTAAAGATTCCAGATCTGCAAAACCCTTTTCAATTGTTAATTCAACAAATTTATCCCAATCTTCGCCAGCAGAAACTTCAATCATTCCCCCACTACAGACATCATAATCAAGAGCATTCCCTTTGCTTTCAACTCTAATCACGGTGCCAGCAAAACCAGCATCACTAATTAATAAATTAGAACCGCCACCTAAAATTAAAACTGATTCGTTTGCTTCATCTGCTGCTTTTACAAATTGGATTAATTCTTCCTCAGAATGTGCATGCACAATTTTTTGCGCAGGTCCACCTATTCGAAGTGTTGTGAAGTTGGAGAGACGATTCATAAGTAAAGCCTACCTGCGAGGTGAAAGGATCTCATTTTTTCCTCTAAAGCGATCAAGGATCCGTTGGTAATTCTTTCTAGAGTTCTTATCGCGATACTCGGGATCAACATCGTGATAACCATGATGAGTTCCTTGTACTAAAGGCAAATTCATTTGAAGTAATTTCTCGCCATTGGCACGAAGTGCAAGTGATAACTCTAAATCAGCATTTCGGTAGTACTTTGCACTTGGATTAGCACCGCCGGCTGCTAATGCTTTTTTACGATCTAAAATGAAAAAGTATGAGAACAAAACATCTACTTCGCCATCACCTTTGTCCTCTGTGCTGCGCCATTCATCATCTATATTTACCAAGCCACCCTTCCAGCCGACAGCTGCATATCCATTTCCCATTTCAGCGAGCGCTGGCGAAATTGCATCTGCCGTAAAGGTTGTTGAAGGATCCATAATTACTATGTAATCCTCAGTAAATGTATTTAGGAAATGGTTAATCACATTCCCCCAACCGAGTGGATTTTTTACCTCAGTTACAGAAATTTGCCGATCTTGAAACTTCTCCAGCGGCAGCCAATTACTTTTGCCATTGGCATAAATGCTGATAGGTGTTTGCGTGAATTTTTTTATTGAATCAACACAAATTAATAGATCATCGACAAAGCCCTCTGCGATTAAGCAGATACGAATTGACCCGGCCATTGGCGGGAGATTAATTAACGAGTTTCGCGGTGTAGTTGAGAAGATTTGCAACGAGGACAAAACTTATTAAGCTCTAAACGATCTGGATCGTTACGGCGATTTTTGCGTGTGATGTAGTTGCGCTCTTTGCACTCAACACATGCCATTGTAATTTTTGGACGAACATCTGCACTTTTACTTGCCATGGTTGAGCTCCTAGCCTTGTTGGGATACTGCTTCTTGCATTTTTCGAATTACTTCGAATTTCTTGGGTGAGGTTACTTGATCCCCACCTTTTAGTGAAATTAAGTTGGTAGCGGAGGCGGGATTTGAACCCACGACACAGCGATTATGAGCCGCTTGCTCTACCAAGCTGAGCTACCCCGCCAAACTTTTTCTTAAATTTCTCTATTTAATTTTTAAGTTATTAATTTGTTCGAGCCCCCTAACGGAATCGAACCGTTGACCTTTTCCTTACCATGGAAACACTCTACCGACTGAGCTAAGGGGGCAATAACGAGATTTAATAACTGGGTAAGAGTACAACCACCTTTTCAACGGACGAAATTAATGCGGAGAAAAACCGCTTTTCCAATAAGATTTCACAATTATGCGATCGGTAATGCAACTAAAGAAAAGCGCCGCTCTTGCTTTGACGATCCTTTTTTTTATTCCTACAAATTCCTACGCAATTTCTCCTATGAGTTATGAGGATTCACTTCGTATAACTGCTCCTAACGATCTTGCCTCGGTAGAAGGAAACTGTCCAAATAAAGAGGCTGGTTGGGTAGCAAATGAAAATAGAAAGCCAGGTATCGGTGAAGATATCAAACAGTGGCGAAAAATAAATTATGGCAATCCACGGGGTAGTGCTCTTTGGATAAGTAAAAGTTCAGCAACATGTGGCGACTCAATTCAAGTATTTGCATCTAAATACAATGCTTCTAGATTTGATAAAAGCAAGCGGTCAATAGCGGTAATACGTCTTGGTTGGTATAACGGCAGTGGTGGACATGAATACTGGAGTTCCAAGAAAACTGTATTTACAGAACAGGCGGTGCCTAAACCTATTGGGTTACTTCGCACAATTGAATCTAATTGGATTCCAACTACTGCATTTACTATTGGAAAAGATTGGGCGCCCGGTTTTTATTTAGTAGTTACTAAAAATCGAAAAGATAAGATTGAATCAATTGCGCCATTAATTGTTCGATCTAAATTGCATGACTCAACTCTGGCACTTGTTCATTCAACTCTTACCTGGCAGGCGTATAACAGCTTTGGTGGCTACTCTCTTTATCGAGGAATTGGCAATAGCGATGAAGAGCGAATAAACAATCGCAGTCGAACAGTTTCTTTTGACCGACCATATACTGGCAGCGGTGCAGTACACATAAACAGAGATGCAATTGCAATAACTCAATTCATAGAAAAACAAGGATTGGATGTTGATCATTACGCAGATACTGATATTGATACACAACCATCAGTTATGAAGGGTTATCACGGAGTTATATTTGGTGGGCACCCAGAGTATGTAACTAGAAGAATTTATGACGCAACTTTTGCGGCCAGAAATACTGGCACAAATCTGGCCTTTTTAGGTGCCAACAATTTTTATTGGCAAGCGCGTACTTCATCTTCGCCAATTGGATCCAATAGAGAAGTGAGTGTTTATCGAGATGAAAAAGAGGATCCCGAAGAAAATGAGTATTTTAAAACTGTTAAGTGGCAGAGTGATTCCTTGCTACAACCGCCAAATTTATTAACCGGTAGTCTTACAAGTGGAGTACATGTTGGTGGTTCACTTGTAGTAAAAGAAGTACCTACTTGGTTAAAGATCGATAGCTCAACAGTTATCGGGCCTTGGGGTAATGAAAATGAATCAGAGGCCTCCTCAGATGGAATTTCGCAACCATTAAATACTAGAGTTTTATTTACTGGAGATTTTACAAAAAATGATCAAAGCAAAGATGACACTTCAACTATTAGGGTTGAAACAATTTGGTATAAAACACCAAGAAATTCTGTGGTATTTAACGCTGGGTTATCACTTTGGAGTTGCGAGATTTTAGAAAGTTGTTTAGACGCAAATTTAAGCGATGTAAATAGAATTAATTTACAATCTTTAACTTTGCAGATTCTAAATCTTTGGAAGATTCGAGGAGTTGCTGCGTCTTTAAATTAATTGTTTTTTCGGCGATAAATCGACCAAATACCAATAATAAGTAAAGCTCCAATTGCTATAAAAATATGAAAGAAATGTCTGCCCAAAAAGTGTGATGAATGTGAATGTTCTAAGTTAGGCACAGATGAAACATTTGGCACAGGGCTAGTGCTCTGTGAAGGCACAGGGCTAGGAGAATTATTATTCTTAGTAGACTTCTTACTATTGTTAATTGAAGTTAACTCAAATTGGAAATCACCGGTGACTTTGTGGCCATCATTTGAAATTGCTCTATAGTGAACTTTGAATACTCCATCATTTACTTTCGTAGAAATCATTCGATAAATAATTGCCCCATTTAATACGGTAGGTCCGAAAGAGATCTCATTATTATTAGAATCTGTAACAGTTACCAAATTGCCGTCCTCAAAATCCAACATTTGCTCACCAAATTCCAAGGAAATTCGATCAGGCATTTCTTGAATAATTGAATTCCCAAGGGGTGTGGTTGTAATCAGCTGAGCATGGGCGAATGCAGGATTTGAGCCAATAATCAAAAACAAAAAAAGGGCCATCGCACTTAAAGCTTTTTTAACAATATTCACGAATAGCCCTTTCTTTGTTAACAAATACTAGGAAATAGTAATTGTTGGTGCAGGTCCAGTTTCAATTGTCTTTGCGTCATTAAGTGTTGATGCATAAGCACTGTCGTGAACTGTCCAGCTTAATTTAAGTTCCTGATATGTTGTCTTGACGCTTTCTGGTACCCAAACTCTAATTTTTGCCTTAGTTTTAGGATCAGTCATTGTCTTAATGGTTGCAGGAACTACTACATTGGTTGCTACACGGCATACTTGAGTTGTGTCCAGCCAGAATTTCCCGGCCGTCGCCCAGCTACCTCTGATTCCAAACTCCGCAAATCCAACTGGATTTATGTCAAATGAATCATTGATCGCAGTCCAAGTAATTGTGCTGGAAGTAATTGCACCAGATGCATCTTTATTTGTTACAACTACCGCATTCAACCCAGGAATCTGTTGAGCAGCGCTGGCTGCGCTGGCTAAGAGTTCGACTGGGATTACGACTGAAACAGAATGGGTAGCTACTTTAGTAACACCATCAGGTGCAGTACATCCGTGTCCGATGCGCAGCATTACCGTGCTTGAAACTCCTTTTGTGGGAGTTCCATTTCGAGTATCAATGCCGGCATGCGCGTTTGCATCTGCAATAGAAGTAATTGCAAATACTCCTGCAATTATTCCAACAAACAACTTGCGATTTACAGTAATCATTATTTTCCTTTTCTTAGTTTTTTCCGCTAAGAAACGCCAATCTAAACTAAATCGCGGTTTTAATAGTTTATTAGCGCGAATTTATCGGGGGGTGCTCTTCCAAAATTATTTGAAGAATGATACCTAGTAAAGCCTTTTGCGCTAGTCGTAATTACAATTAAGGAAATTTTATTGAACTTTATAAAAAACCTAGTCAACTTTGGCAAAAACAAATTAACTAAAAGTTGATATGAATTTTGCGCAAAATAATCTAATTTATGAGCTAATTTGTAAGTTACAAGAATAGCAAATGCATGCGAAGATAACATTTGATTTGTAGAAATTGATAAATTTTCTTGAAGTGTGAAGTGGCCCAAAAGTTGGGAAATTACTAGTAAGGCTGCAAAATTTGGTCCTTCAAATTCACTAATTGGTTTAATCCAAAATCCAATTGTTGAGATAAGGAATAGAATCCCTATCCCATTTAAATTTCCGATGTACCCGTCAGCTAAATGATGTGCTGTAATAACGCCCAAAAAAAGAAAAATATTTAATATTAGGCTTCGAAAGAATTTTGCCTGCAACACAATTCATAATCTTAGTTGGATTTGGTGGCGGGTGAAGGATTTGAACCTTCGAAGGCAGAGCCGGCGGATTTACAGTCCGCTCCCATTGGCCGCTCGGGCAACCCGCCAAGGATTGTTAAGCGCACTGAAGTGTAAAGCTTTTTTCAACTATTAACAAAAATTTGTAAATTAGAGCGAAGTAATAATCCACTTAGAGACTGAGTCAAGCGAAGGGGTTGTTAACGCGTACTTGCTATCACCTAAGGAATCTAGATTTTCAAATTGGGAAGGTACAGATGCATAACCAATTGCATAGGAGTTAGCAACTGGATTCCATGCGTTATATGTAAGTGCTGCGTTTCTAATTCTTTGGACTCTGCTGCTGTCAGGTTTGAAGTGAAAAATATCTGGTATCGATGGATTTTGAAGTGTTTGTTGGCTTGCAATTTGATCCCAACCCACGCGAGAGATTGCGAAAGCAGACCGAGTAGTTGTATTTTCCGTCAAAGTTCGTAAGCACTCTCCAACAGTTCTGTGGTGGGGATGTACATCGAGTGTTGACATACTCCAATGAATTGCATCTGGATATTTATTGATACTTTGTTTGATAACATCAGTACACGTTGAAATAGGAATTACGTTGTTGCTATCTAATAGATCGAAACAACTTAATTTTTCAGGGTGAACACCCATTTCCGCTGCAGCTGATTTAAATTCAATTGTTCGCGCCTTACCAACTTCTGCCTCGGTCAAGGGAACATAGCCAGAAATTACGGATCTCTTCTACCCCTATAGACAAATCGAGTGCCATTTCCTGGCGAAGGAAGTTCACCATTTATAAGTTTGCGAGCTACTGTGGTTGATCCTGCGGTAATCAAAACATAGATTAATTCATAACCAAGCGCTTGGTATTCAGCAGCAATTGGTCCAAATGAAAGAAGCTCATCATCTGGATGTGGTGAATAAAAAACAACTTGCTTAGTTGGTGAAGTTAAAACCTTCGGATCCAATATTGAGGATGGGGCATTTACAGCTTTGGTTGCTTTGCTTGTTTTACTTTTCTTAGACTTGATCGCAACCTTTGATAATGAACTTGCTGCATTTGCTGTGTTTGAATTTGTCACAATTGAAGTCGTCAGCAAACCTGCTACACCTGCTATGACTTTTCTTCGTGAAACCATCGGAGTATCTTAAATGAACAAGTGAGAATATCAACTTAAGTTGAAGTAAACTCACCCTATGGCTGACAGCAGTTTCGACGTCGTTTCTAAGATTGATCACATGGAAATTGATAACGCCTTCAATCAATGTGATCGAGAACTAGCGACTCGTTTTGACTTTAAGAATACTGGAACAAAGATTGAGAAAACCTCTGAAAAAATTCTGATTGAATCAGATACTGAAGAGCGAGCAAAAGCTGCGCTTGAAGTATTAAAAGAAAAAATGATCAAACGAAATGTTTCGCTTAAGCATCTGGAATTTGGTGAACCACAATTAAGTGGTAAGACTTATCGGATTAATTCCACATTTAAAGAAGGAATCACAACTGAAAACGCCAAGAAAATTGCAAAGTTCCTGAAGGA
>Ga0214917_10003636_pt1 | contig 17680 bp, 17 predicted proteins | sample LL_1208_BB_MetaG_FD_177983 | JGI IMG/M metagenome (GOLD analysis project Ga0214917, IMG submission 177983) | Freshwater microbial communities from Lake Lanier, Atlanta, Georgia, United States - LL_1208_BB | ecosystem: Environmental > Aquatic > Freshwater > Lake | place: USA: Georgia | collected... | reverse complement strand
AGGAGGGAGGCCAGAGGAGGGAGGCGAGGGGTTGCCCCGACCATTGAGCCGGCGTATCTGACCAGCGGAGCCATGGATGGCGGAGCGCAGGCAGATCCGAGTGAGTGGAGGCCTGGAGGGCCGTAACGAACGTCCGGCGACGGGGCATGGGCGGCCCCGACACACGCCACAGGAGCCCGGGAATCCCCTCGCTCGCGCTCAGGGCTTGTCTGGGCGTCGATCAAATCGTGGACGACGACCGGGCACGCCACCAGGCGACGGTGGCCGCGAGGCCCGCGTCGAAGGTCTGCCGCGGCTCCCAGCCGAGGAGCGAGCGGGCCCGCGAGATGTCGAGGCCGCGGCGGGGCTGGCCGTCGGGCTTCGACGCATCCCACACGATGCGGCCGCCGAAGCCGCAGGCGATGGCGATCTTCACGACGAGGTCGCGGATCGCGATCTCGGCGCCGCCGCCCAGGTTGATCGGCACCGGCTCCTCCATGACCTCCGCCGCCCGCACGATTCCTTCGGCGGCGTCGTCCACGTAGAGGAACTCGCGGGTGGCCGAGCCCGTGCCCCAGCAGACCACCTCGTCGGCACCCGCGATGCGCGCCTCTTCGCATTTGCGGATGAGCGCCGGGATCACGTGGCTCGACACCGGGTCGAAGTTGTCGCCGGGGCCGTAGAGGTTGACCGGCAGGGCGACGGCGCTCGCCAGCCCATACTCGCGCCGGTAGCCGTCGAGCATCACGAAGAGCGCCTTCTTGGCCACGCCGTAGGGGGCGTTCGTCTCCTCCGGGTAGCCGTTCCAGATGTCGTCTTCGCGGAACGGCACCGGACAGTGCTTCGGGTAGGCACACACCGTGCCCGTGTGCACGAACTTCCTGAGGCCCAGGCGACGGGCGTGCTCGACGAGATGCAGTCCCATCGCCATGTTGGCGAAGAAGAAGCGGCCGGGATGGGCCATGTTGGCCCCGATGCCCCCCACCTCGGCGGCGAGATGGATCACGACGTCGGGCCGGGACTCGTCGAAGAGGCGGGCGACGTCGGTCTCGACGGTGAGATCGAAGTCCCGACGCCGCGGCACGACGATCCGGTCGGCGGGCACGCCCCGCTCACGGAGCGTGCGGCAGACTGCCTGGCCGAGGAAGCCGGCGCCGCCGGTCACCACGATCCGCTGCTGGGTGAGGTCGATCATGCGGCGGGCTCAGCGGCTGGGCAGAGCTGCCTCATGGCCGGCCGCGAGCAGCACCTGCTCCCGCCGGGCCAGTTCCAGGTCGGCATCGACCATGATCGCCACGAGTTCCGGGAATGACACCCGCGGCGCCCAGCCCAACTGGCGGCGGGCCTTGGCCGAACTGCCGAGCAACAGGTCGACCTCCGCCGGCCGGAAGTACCGGGGATCGATCTCCACGAAGTCGCGGTAGTCGAGATCCAGCCGCCCGAATACCAGTTCGCAGAACTCGCGCACGGAGTGGGTCTCGTCGGTCGAGACGACGTAGTCGTCGGGTTCGTCTTGTTGGAGCATCAGCCACATCGCCTCGACGTAGTCGCCGGCGAAGCCCCAGTCGCGGCGGGCGTCGAGGTTGCCCAGGTAGAGCTTCTTCTGCAGCCCGAGCTTGATCCGCGTCGCCGCCCGGGTGATCTTCCGGGTCACGAAGGTCTCGCCCCGCCGCGGGCTCTCGTGGTTGAAGAGGATGCCGCACGAGGCGTGCAGGTCGTAGCTCTCGCGATAGTTGACGGTGATCCAGTGGGAGTAGAGCTTCGCCACACCGTAGGGCGACCGCGGGTAGAAGGGCGTGGTCTCCGTCTGCGGCGTTTCCACGACCTTGCCGTACATCTCCGAACTCGAGGCCTGATAGAACCGGATCTGGTAGCCGACCGCGTCCTGGAAGTCGCGAATCGCCTCGAGCAGCCGCAGCGTGCCCACGGCCGTGACGTCGGCCGTGTAGGTGGGCTGATCGAAGCTCACCCGCACGTGGCTCTGCGCGGCGAGGTTGTAGACCTCGGTCGGCTTGATCTCGCGGATCAGGCGGGCGAGGCCGTTGCCGTCGGCCATGTCGCCGTGATGGAGGACGAGCGGCCGCTCGACCTCGTGGATGTCGCGGTAGAGATGCTCGATCCGCTGCGTGCCGAACGTGCTCGACCGCCGCACGAGGCCGTGCACCTCGTACCCCTTGTCGAGAAGAAGTTCGGCGAGATACGAGCCGTCCTGCCCGGTGATGCCGGTGACGAGTGCGCGTTTGGCCTTGGTGGTCATGCCTGCTCCTTGGTGGCGTCCGGCCCTGTTTCGTCCGGAGGGGTTCGTGGGGGGTTCTTCGGTTCGAGGCTCGGCGTCGAGCCTCGATCGGCGGCGATCTGCCCATCGAGCGCCGGCAGCACATGGGACAGAAAGTCGGTGCACTCGGACATCGATTGCGATGCCGTCAGCTTCGTCTGGTCGATGATCGCATAGAACTTGTAGACGGCGACCTCGCCGTTGAGGGCGATCCGGGCGATGCCCGGGGCGATCCAGCGGAGATGGGGGGTGCCGGCGTCGGCCGGAGGCGGGTTCTTCGCTGCCTCGGGATCGGGGCTCGACACGCCGTAGGTCCAGAACACCCGCAGCGTCTGCCCCTGCTTGCGGAACGTGCCGGTGAACGCTTCGGCCACGCGTCCATCCTGAAGCTTGATCGTCTCCCGGTGCTCGGTCTCGGCGATCTCGAAGCCGGCGCCCGGGTAGCAGCGGTCCGGCGTGTGCCCCGACGCGTCGTGCGGCGTCGCGCAGACGACGAACGCGGAGATCGGGGTCTTCGACTTCCCGCTGCGATAGAGCCGTGAGACATGCCCGACGGCGCCGGCCCGTTCGAGTTCCTTGGGATCCGACTCGAGTTCCTTCTCGTAGCTCCAGTCGCCGAAATTCCGGGGGAACACCCGCTCCAAGAGCCGCGCGGCCCGCTCCAGCCCGGCCACGTCGTGTCGGCGGCCCCAACGCTCCGTCAAGGTGCCCTGCACGACCGTGACGCCCGCGACGAGCACCATGGCCGCGATGGCGGCGGCGAGTCCCGGCCCGGATGTCTTCATGATTCGACTCCCCCTCGTTGCCCGGTTCAGTGTGTCGGAACGGTGCCCGGAGCGATCCGCCCGCGTACGGCTCAGCCGGGCACCGGCGAGGCGTACAGATGCCGCGGGCTGTCGTCGTTCACGCCGTTGACGACGGTCCCCAGCACCTTGATGCCCACCGACCGGAGCCGCTGCACGGCCTTCGTGACCAGCGGCACGCGGCTCACGTCCCGCATCGTCACCACGATCGCCGCGTCGCTCAGCTGGCCGAGCAGGAGTACGTCGGCGAACGCCAGCACCGGCCCGGCGTCGATCACGACATGGTCGAACGACTCCCGGAACCGCTTGATGATCTTGGCTGTTTCCGGCCGAGACAAGGCCGTGATCGAGGCATAGTCGCAACTGCCCCCGGTGACGGCGAACAGCCCCTCGATGCCGGTCGGCTGCACCGCCTCGTCGTTCGTGATCTCGCCCCGCAGCAGTTCGGGCATGCCGCTCCGCAGGTCGAGCTCGAGCGCAAGGTGCACATTCGGATGACGGAGGTCGCCGTCGAGCAGCAACGTGCGGCTGCCAGCCCGGGCGAGGCTCGCGGCGAGCTGAGCGGCGAAGGTCGTCTTGCCCTCGTGTTCCGCGGCACTGGTCACGACGATCACCTTCGGCGCCTCGCGGCCGGTCTGGGCGATCACCGCCCGCACCCCATCCACGCACTCGGCGACCTGGGCCGTGTTGGGCTTCTTCCGCGACCTCGACACGCGGGGCACCGTGCCGATGACCCGCAGCCCCACCCGCTCCGAGACCTGCTCGGCCGCGGCGATCCGGTCGCGAAGGTATTCGAGCAGGATCACGAGGCCCGCCCCGGCGCCGAACCCGGCCAAGGCCGCCAGGCCGGTGAGCATCGTGCGAAAGATCGCGTCGCCGTCGCCCGGCACGCGGGCCTCTTCGAGCAGCTCCACGCGATTGGGCATCGCGATGTCGACCTCCGAGGCGTTCAGCTGCAGGCCCATCTGATTGGTCACCTGTTGGAGCTGGGCGATCTCGTTGCGGCGGGCCTCGAGGTCGGCGTTGGCGTTGCCCATCGCCATCACGTCCTTGGCCACCCCGTCGAACTCCTTCGACTTCTCTTCGATCCGCTTGGCGAGCATCTCGCGGCGGAGCCGCAGCATCACGGGAGAACCGGCGGCGGGGCCGCCCCGCCGGCCGGCCGCCTCCGCGGCGGCCTCCGCCGCCAGTTGCGGCCGCAGGGTCTCGGCCCGGCTCTCGATCCGCCGCAGCACGTCGGCCCGCTGGGCCTCGAGCCGCCGGACGGCCGGATCATTGGCGCCGCGGGCGCTGCGGCCGGCCTGCGTGGTGATCAGCTCCTCGATCTCCGCCAGCCGGCCGCTCAGCTCGGCGATCTGCGGATGCCGCATCAGCAGCGCATCGACCGAGTCGTCGGGCAGCGCCGCCTCGCCGGGCACCTCAGCCCGGGCCTGGGCGTCGAGCAGGGCCAGTTCGGTGTCGATCGCCGAGACGTCTCTCTGGAGCTGATTGAGCTCCGCGCGAAGCGTGCCGAGATGGTCGAGCAGCAGGCTCCGCTGCGTCGAGGCCTCGGAACTGTCGCGGCTGCCGAGCTGCTTGGCGAGGTTGTTGAACTGCTCCATCCGCGTCCGCACCTCGGACATGTTCTCCTTGTATTTTTTCTCGAGCATGTCGCGACGGGCGAGCCGCTCCGACCGCTCCTTCGTCACCACGTCGGTGAGATAGGCCTGGGTGACGGCGTTGACGATCTGCGTGACGTCGCGGGGATTCGAACCGCGGAGCTTGATCTGCACCACTTCGGCGGCGCTCGGAGCGACGGCCTGCAGGTTGCGGCCGAGCCAATCGACCGGATCCTTCTCCTCGGCGAACGTGGAGAGTTCGGAAATGCCCGGCCGGCGCAGCGCCGACGTGAGCACGAACGGACTCTTGATCAGTTGGAGCTGCGTCTGGCGATATTGGTCGTAGTCGCCCATGCCCGCCCCGGTGAACGTGCCCGCGTTGGCCCGCACCCGGAGCCAGGCCACGGCCTCGTAGCCCCGCGGCATGAACAGCCAGGCGGCCGCGGCCGCCGTCACGCCGAGGGCCAGTCCCAGCGCGGTCGCCGGCAGCCACCGCCGACGGATGGCATGCCACACCCGCACGAAGTCGAGGCCGCCTCCCAACTGGTCGCCGCCGGGACCGTAGGGCGTCGGGGGCGCGTACTGCTGCGGCAGCGAGAGCGACGTGTCGGTGATGGTCGAGAGCATGCCCGCCTGCGGCGCCGCCGTCTGGGTCGTGGTGCTCGTCGCGGTGTCAAGGGTTTCGCTCATGTCGCCCGGGGCGGTACGGCACGAGGCCGGACCGCTGCGTCGGAGTCCCTGCGGTTCACGCTATCCAAAGGTGGTCACCCAGATGTGCCGGGTGGGTCGGGCCGGGCGACGACGGACACGACGCCGCCGGCCCGGGCCGGCTTGGCGACGACCGCCGCCATGGCCGCGGGTCGCCCGCCACCGACGACGGTGGCCGGCGCGAGTTCTTCCGTGACCACCATGTATTTCAAGATCGACTGCAAGAGAAACAAGAACCCGAGGGCCATCGGCATCATGAAGTAGCCGGCCCAGTCGTGAAAAATCTTCTCGGCCCATTCGGGGTTGATCGTGTACATCACCCCCGTGACCGTGATCCGGGTGGCATTGACGACGAGCGCGATCGGGATGGCGCTCGCGGCGATGACGAGGTTCTCCCACCACTCGCCGCCGCCGATGAGCACGATCATGAGGGCGAGCCAGACGAAGATCGTGAGCATCCTCAGGCCGCTGCAGGCATCGACGACGCCGAGCACCTGCGAATCACCGAGCACGATCTTGTTGCCCTCGCGATAGGCGTCGAGGCCGATCGTCTGCAGGGCGTAGGTGCTCATCATCGTGGCGAGTGTCTGGAGCGGGCCGAGCAGATAGCGGGTGGCCTCGTCCGGCAGCGGATACATGAAGATCAGGGTGGCGATCGGCGCCCAGGCCCACTTGAAGACGCTCCAGCCGCCGGCCATCAGAAACACGCCCGCGACCGCCGGCACGAACGTGTACATGTCGATCGTCACGATGCTGTACCGGGCGCAGACGATTCGCAGGCCGAAACTGGCCACGAGGAGCCCAAGTCCCGTGGCCCGTGCCGTGGCGGTCACCGGGGCGATCGGCTGCCGCCACCAGAAGAGCAGGGCGGCCGTGCACAGCGGTACGATCCAGCCGTGCGAATATTGTGGATTATCCCAACTCGAGCGGGCGTTCAGCAGCCCCGGCCAGTAGCTGTAGACGAGCATGGCCGTCAGGAGCCCGATGATCATCCACGGAGTCCGCTGCTCGGCGTCGCGAAGATCGACCGCCCATTCCCCGAGCCGACGGCGGATTCCCTCCAGCGGCGACTCATCGACGGGCATCACCCGCGCAGCCGACCGCGCGGAAGACGAAGACTCGGGACGGACACCGGATTCGGGCCGCGGGCCGGACGGCAGGATGGAAGCTGGAGTGCTCACGACGCGGCAGTGCCTTGGGAGTCAAGCGTAGGCCCCGCAAATCGGCCTTGCAATCGCCCCACGATTGTACACCACGTTGTCCGACGTTTTCCTCCCAGCGGGTCGCCGCAGCCGCGTCAGCCGCCCCGGAGCGACCGGAACCAGGCGGCCACCGCCGGCCAGCAGCCGGCGGCGGGGACACCCACCAGCATGAGAATTCGATGAACGGCCGGACCGCCCGACCGTGAACTGGTCGCCCACCGGACGCCTCGGCCAGTCACCCAGCCGACGGCCCAGCCGACCGCAGCCCCGCCCAGTGCCTGCACGAACACCCGGGCTGGAGAGGCCGCTCCGGCCGCCGCGAGGCCGGCGACGAGGGCCGCTGCCACGCAGGCTGTTCGCCAGGTCACCACGTGTCCACGCCGAGCCAGCAGCGTCCACGCGAAGACCGTGAGAGTCGCGGCCGCCCGACCGGCCCAGCCGCCGAGCCACGCCCACTCCTCGAGCACCAGGGCCCGCTCGACGAGCGGGAGGGACGAACCCGCCGACCGCCAGGCGACGATTTCGGCGGCGGCCAGCGCCGCCAGGGAGAGACCACACGCGGCTTCGACGACCGCGTAGGCCGGGGAGATCGGGCTCTTGCAGTCCCGGCATCGGCCCCCCAGCAGCAGCCAGCCCAGCACCGGCACGTTGTCGCGCGGACGCACGACATGGCCGCAGGCCGGGCAGGCCGAGCGGCCACGCACCACCGTCCGCCCGTGCGGCACGCGATGCACCACCACGTTGATGAAGCTGCCGACCATGGCGCCGGCCACGAACGCGGCCGCGACGAAGGCGGCATCCTCCCACGTGCCGGCAGACAGGCATATGGCATGCCAGGCGGATTCGAACCACGGTTGCAGCTGATGCATCGACGAAAAAACCAGGGGCGGGGGCCGGCGACCGCGTCTGGGTGCGGATCGAGATATCGGGTAGGGTACTCGACCGACGCCGCCCCGCATCAGCACGACTGTCCGGTATGGAAACCCCCGCTCCCCAGCTTCCCGCCCCGGTTCCGGCCCGCCGCGGCCTGCTTTCCGGCTGGGCGGGCGTCGTGCTCCGGCTGGCGGCGACCGTTCTGCTGATGGCCTATGCCCTCCGCGGGATCACCTGGAGCGCGCTGGCCGGACTCGTGGCCAACGCCGACTGGCGGTGGTGGATCGCCGGTCTCGGCGCGGGGATCGCGGTGCAGGTGGCCGCCGGCGTCCGCTGGGCCGCGCTCGCCCGGCCCCTGGGTTTTCCCTTTTCGCGACGGTTCTTCGTGTGGCGGTTTTTCGAGGGTTCGTTCTTCAGCCTCTGCCTGCCCAGCTCGATCGGTGGTGACGTGATCAAGGCCTATCGCGTGGGCGATACGACGCAACGGCGGCTGCTCGCCGGCTGCTCGGTGCTCGCCGACCGGCTCACCGGCCTGGCCGCGCTCGGCGTGCTCGCCGGCACCGCGCTGGCCGGCACGAAGTATGCGCTCTCGTTGCCGGCCACGATCGCCGTCGGGGTCGGCATGCTGGCCCTGACGCTCGCGGTGTTCATGCTCGGCGTCGCGTCGATCGATCGGCTGCTGGCGATCATTCCAACGCCACACCCCGCCAGGGAGTTCATCGCGCGGCTGCTTCCCTATCAGCAGCGGCCGAGCCTGATGGCCCATGCGGTGGGCTGGAGTTTCCTCGTGCAGATGGGGGGCGCCGTGGCCGTGGGTCTGATGGCCCGCTCGCTCGGAGTCGTGCAGCCGCTCGCGATCTGGTTCGCGGTGGTGCCGCTGGTCGCGCTGGCCGTCGTCCTGCCGATCAGCATCAATGGCGTGGGCGTGCGGGAGAACGCGCTCGCGGTGCTGCTGGCGCCCCACGGCGTGGCCGCGGAGTCGGCCGTGGCGGTGGGACTGTTGTGGCTCGCCAGCCAGATCGTCACCGGCCTGATCGGAGGTGGCCTGTTTCTCATCGACCGGCAGGCGGCCGCGCCCGACGCCGAGCGTCGGTGACGAGCAGGCCGGCGATCGTCTTCGCATCCTCGATGCGGCCATCGCGACACATCGCCATGGCCTCGGCCCAGGCCACGACCCGCGGCCGGATTCGCTCGCCGGGCTCGAGTGCCTGCGGGCCCGCGACCAGGTCGTGCGCCACGAACAGATGCATCCGCTCCCGAAGGATGCCCGGCGACATCCAGAATTCGCCCGCAGCCTCGACGCGGCCGGCGCGGTAGCCCGTCTCTTCCGCCAGTTCGCGGGCCGCCGCGGTCGCCAGCGGCTCGTCCCGATCGAGCGTGCCGGCGGGCAGCTCGATCAGCGTGCGGCCCACGGCCACCCGTTCCACTTCGATGAGACAGACCTCGGCGGGCGACACGAGCGGGACGACGACCACGCTGCCGGGGTGCACGACGACATCGCGGTCGCGGAGCGAGCCGTCCACGCAGGCCTCCCGCACCCGCACGACCCGAAACCGCCGCGCCGTCAGGAGCAGCTCCCCGCGGCCGAGTTCGGCGGGAAGCGGTGCCGGATCGTCGGTGTTCATGCCGCGCACTCCGCATCGCTGCCGCGCACCGGCAGCGGCACGAGCCGCACGGGTGCGCCGGCCACGGTCGGCGCGGCTCCGGTCGGCAACGCCCGCACATGCACCAACGCGAGGCCGAGTCCCGCGCGGAGCGTCGGCGACAGGCAGGCCGACGTCACCGTGCCCACGGCGGCGGCGTCGAGCATGACGTCGGCACCCACCTCGGGAGGAGCGGCCGTGCCCGTCACGACGCCGACGAGTCGGCGGTTCACGTGGCCGACCGCGTCGAGCCGGGCCACCGTCTCCTGGCCGAGATAGCAGCCCTTGGTGAAGCAGATCGCGCGGCCGTCGCGGCCGAGTTCCTGCGGCAGCGTCTTCGGCGGAATGTCTTCCGGCTCGGGGCTGCCGGCATCGATGCGATGTGCGGCGACATCGGCGGGAGAATACCGCGGCAGACCGGTCGCCCCCAGCCAGGACGACATCCGGTCGGCGTCGGCCGCCGCCGTGATCACGAGGCAGCCATCCGGGCCGTACCAATCGGTCGCCACGAGCGTCGTGGGAACGTCGCCGAGCGTGGCGGCGGTGTGGGCGAGGGCGTGCTGCGGCGGCACGACTCCGGAGTGTCGCGCGAGCCAGGCCGCGGCATCGCGTCCATGCAGGAGGAAGGCGGCCCGCGCCGCCGACACGTCACGGAACGACACCGCCTCGCGGATGTGATAGTGCTCGAGGTGCTCGCGCAACCGCGGGGCGAGTTCCGGCGCCGCGTCGATCCAGATGCCACCGGGAGTCCGCAGGAATGCGGCGACGGCGATCACGTGACCGCGGGCGTCGGCGAAGAAGCCTTCGGTGCCGCGGCCGACGGCCAGAGGCGCGAGACTGGCCGTCGTGAAATTGTCGAGAAATCGGACCGCGTCGGCTCCCTCCACGAGGAGGGCGGAACGGGCCGGCATCGCGGCCCAGTGGAGGGGCGGCATGGCTGATGCGGCGGGCGTGGCAGATGCGGTCAAGGCGGGCTCCGGCGACGACTCGGCCCCAAGCTACCACGGGCCCGCGGGAGACCGGAAAAATTTCCCCCCGTCGCGAACGATCGGCCCCTCGCCGCCGTATTGCTTGCACCACCACGCAGGTGGTCGAGAACAGGGCCGCTTCGGGAGACACGACGATGGCGACCGTGGATTGCGACCGGAATCGATACGACGAGTACGGTGAGCAGGACGACTCCTTCGGCGATCCGCAGGAGGTCGCCGATGTCGAGCACTCCGACGTGGCGCGGGCCGAGGAGGAGCTGGGCGGTCGCGCCGCACCGCGGCGGGAGCAGGCGGTGCTCCACCGGATCGCCGAAGTCCGCCGGCTGCAGGGCGTGACCCTGCGAAATGTCGCGCGGCGGCTCGGCATGTCGCTACCCGTCGTGCGCCGGCAGGAGCAGCCCGACTGCGACCTGCGAATCTCGGACCTCCATCTGTGGCAGCAGGTGCTGGAGGTGCCGATCTCGGAGCTGCTCATCGAAGCCGACGGCCAGTTGTCGGGGCCGGTGCTCGAGCGGTCCCGCATGGTGAAGTTGATGAAGACGGCTGCCGCGCTCCGCGAGCGGACGGAGGGCTCTCCGGCGGCCCGCATGGTGGAGATGCTCGTGGACCAGATCCTCGAGATCATGCCCGAACTGGCCGACGTCACCCCCTGGCCCGCGGCCGGGCCGCGGCGGTCGCTCGACGACGTGGGCCGCGCCGCCCGCACGACCGTCTCCGAGGACGTGTTCCGCCGCGGCGCCGGCTAGCGTGGGCCGGGGTTTCAGCCGCGGGTATCGGGCTTTCACGAGGCGACACCGCGGGCTAGGATCGACCGCGTCGTCCGCTCGTCCCGCGTCTGAGGTGATTCAGTGTCGTCGTTGCTCGGTGTGCTCGGCATCACGCTGGTGCTCTTTTTCGTCGTCGCCCTCACGGCGCGACTGATCCTCGGCCGCTGAGCGGGCGGCCGCTTCGCGAAGCATGCCCAGCGCGAGCAGGGCGATGAAGCCGCCCAGGATGCCCACGAAGGCCACCCAGGCCGTGACGGCGAGCGCGGGATAGTCGCGGAGCCAGACGAGTTCCGGCGGTTCCGCGCTCCTGGGCACCTTCCGCTGCACGGGGCCCGTGCGGCCCGACTCCCGCTGCATGGCCGCGCGGAAGCCGTCCCAGTCGGCCTGAACCTCGGGGGCCGTCAGTTCCGCCAGCCGCCCTTCCCGCCACCGCAGAAATGCCAGTGGCGGTCCGATCAGCAGGCCGCACCAGAGGGCGGCGATCACCGCGGCGGCCGGCCCGAGATTCCACGGCCTTCCCGCCGGTCGTGTCCGTGTGCGCATGTTTTCGCCGGTATTTCCCAGCTTGCCCTGAGCCGGCATTCAGTCTGGCATGCCGCGGGCTCGGCTGCTACCGTCCCGCCGCCTGTCGGCCCGCGGTGCGGCCGCCGTCCACTCGATGCTTCAGCCAGAGGAGCCCGGCCCGTGTGTCTCGTCTCCCGGTTCACGTTCAGCCCGCGTCTCACCCTGCGGCTTGCCGCCGCGCTCGCCTTGGCCTGCCTGCCGCCGCCACGGGCGATCGCCCAGAGCGGCTGGCTGCCGGCCTCGTGGTTCTCGAGCGAGTCCGTCGATGCCGATGCGATGGTCCCGCTCGCGGAGAAGGACGGCCCGTGGCTCGTGCTGGCCACGACCTTTCGCGGCGAGACCGCCCGGGATGACGCGAAGAAGCTCGTGCACGAACTCCGCGGTCGCCACAAGCTCGCGGCCTACACGCACGAGAAGGCGTTCGACTACACCGGCCGCCAGCGCGGTGTGGGTCTCAATCCCGACGGCACGCCGAAGACGATGCGATACGCCAACGCCAAGCAGGTGATCGAGGTGGCGGTGCTCGTCGGCGACTTCGCCTCCTGCGAAGATCCGCGCGGGCAGAAGACACTCCAGAAGATCAAGTCGCTCCACCCCGAGTCGCTCGGGGGCAAGCCGCCGAAGAGCGGCCTCGTGGCCGACTTCATGCAGCTCAACAAGGAGCATGCGACGTCCGCGACGAAGCCGCCGCTGCACGCGGCGATGCTGATCCCGAACCCGCTCCTGCCCGACGACTTCTTCTCCCGCCAGCAGATCGACCGGTTCGTACAGGAGATGAATGCCGACGTGACCCACAGCCTGCTCGACTGTCCGGGCCGCTATACGGTGCGGGTGGCCACCTTCACCGGCGCCGGCACGTTCGACCAGCCCGGCACGACCCCGGCTCCCGCGCAGCCTCGCGGCGGCGTCGATGCCTTCGTGGCGGTGCTCAAGGGGAGCGGCTGGAGCGATCCGCAGGTGCGGGGCGTCGAGGGGGAAAGCCGGCTCGTGGAGGCCGCCGACAAGGCCCATCGGCTCACCGAGGCGCTGCGGCGCCAGGGCTGGCAGGCCTGGGAGTTCCATGACCGCGACTCGAGCATCGTCTGCGTCGGCAGCATCGACCAGCTGACCATGCCGCAGGGGGACGGTCGGGCCGCGGTGCATCCGGAAATCACCCGGATCGTGGCCGGCCTGGGACCCGATCCCGCGGCCCTGGCCGGCGGCCAGGTGGTGCCGCGGTCGTTCGACGGCATCATGCTCGACGTGCAGCCCAAGCCGATCGACGTGCCACGGCCCGCCGCCGGCCGCGGTCGTTGACACGCATTCGAGATGGTGGAGGCGAGGGGGTCGGTGCGCGCTCGAGGAGCATGTGGACCGAGTCTTCGCGGTCCCGCGACGATCCGAAGAACCGCGCGGCGGTGACTTGTGCCGCCCCCGCGCCGGCGTTACAACGCGCGACATGTCCGACACCGCGTCGCTCGTGCTGGGTACGACAAATGCAGGCAAGCTCCGCGAACTCGTCGAGCTGCTCGCCCCCTTCCGCATCCCGTGCCGCTCGCTGCGCGAGATGCCGGGGGCGGTCGAGGTCGAGGAAACAGGTGCCACATTCGCCGAGAACGCGGCGCTCAAGGCGACGCAGCAGGCACGGGCCCTCGCCTGCTGGGTGCTCGCCGAAGACAGCGGCCTCGTCGTGCCGGCGCTCGGCGGGGCGCCCGGCGTGCATTCGGCGCGGTTCTCGGGGCCGGCGCCCGCCGGCAACCGCGCGACGACCGACGAGCGAAACAACGACCTGCTGCTCGAGCGGCTGACGCACGCCACCGGCCGCGACCGCGCGGCCCATTACGCCTGCCACGCGGCGCTCGCCGACCCGACGGGCCGAGTCGTGGCCGTTGCCGACGGCGTCTGCCGGGGTGAGATCGCGAGCGGCCGCCGCGGCGGAGGCGGCTTCGGCTACGACCCGCTGTTCATCGTGCCCGAATACCATCGCACGTTCGGCGAACTCTCCGGCGCGGTGAAGGCCGTCGTCAGCCACCGCGGCCGCGCCCTGCGGGCGATGATCCCCCAGATCGTGCGGCATCTGGCAGCCGGATAGGGAAAGCTCGCGGGTTTGCCCAAGGCCCTGAAAGCCGCCATCGAGCGGGCGAAGGCGTGGATGCCGTCGCGAGCGTCCGCAGCCGGGGCCTTGGGCGACCCCGACCCCACGAGCCTTCACCCACCGGCCGCCAGCCGCCGCTCGATCACGCGAAGCACGTCGGCGGTGCCATCCATGCGGCCGGTGACCGCGGCCAGCGCCGCGGCAAAGCGGCCGAGATCGGCGACGAAGGCCCGCACGCCCGCGGGGGTGACCTCTTCCAGGAGCGTGAAGGTGCCGCAGCCCATCGCGTTGAGGAAGTGGGCGTTCATGAGCTGCTCGGAGTGGGCCCGCTCGGGCAGCACGAGCATGGGCTTGCCGAAATGGAGCGACTCGCCGATCAGCTGATTGCCGGCCGCGGCCACCAGGCAGCGGCAGGCCGCGAGATCGGCGCCGAAGGCCGAATCATTCACCTCGTGAAACGTCACGTCCCCCACGGGCTCCCGTGCCCCGAGCCCATACACCCGCACGGGCAGCCCACAGACCGACAGGGCGTCGATGACGGCGAAGGGCGTGTGCCGCCGGAGATAGCTGAGCACGAAGCCGTCGTCACGCGGCACGGCGTCCACGATCTCGCGGCGCAGCAGCGGCCCGACCTGCACCACGTGCTCCCAGCCGCGGCGGAGCGGCGGTCGAAAGAAGGCCGAGACGATCGTGTCGGCCGCCTCCATCACGTACAGCCAGACGGCGTGGCTCATGAACCAGGCGTTCCACTGCAGCGTCCAGGGGAGGGCGTCGAGGTCGTAGGCCAGCAGAAAGTGTTGATGATCGACGCTCACCAGCGGCACGCCCGCCCGACTCGCGGCCCGCGGGAGCACCGGCTCGAAGTCGGTGATCGCCAGGTCGGGCAGAAACTCGTCGAACTCACGCAGCATCCGCTCGACGAGCGGACCGATCTGGCGGGCCTGGTAGTCGAGGCCGGCGGAAATCGACCGCATCACGTCGAGCCGGCCGCCCACGTACTCGAACACGATGCCCGGCATCGACTCGATGCGGACGTCGGGGCGGCCGCCGAACCGGGTCCGCAGGAACGGCAGGGCATCGGCCGACGTGTAGATCAGCATCTCGTGGCCGGGGCCGAGCCGTTCCACGAGCGTGGAGATGCGGGTGGCATGCCCCCGCCCCTCGCCGCAGAGACTGATCACGATGTTCGACATGGGGCCGGTCCGGACTGTTGAACACTGCTCGATTCGCGTAGTCTATGCCGCGTGCGCGAGAGCTTCGACGACGCCCGGAGGAGGTGCCGGTGATTCGCGGCCGAACGTGGTGGATGACGCTGCTGATCGCGACCGTCGCCGGTGGCGGTGCGTGGGCGGTCGAGCCGCCCGCCGATGCCGGGCCGACGGCGGTCGTGGCCACCGTGGGCACCGTGCCGATCCTCAGGGCGGAACTCGACACCGTGCTGCAGCGGGCCGCGAACGTCGGCTCCGAGGCATCGACGCCGGGCCGGCCGCTGCAGGTGCAGGCCGCGGCGCTCGAGCAGTTGATCGACCAGCGGCTCCTCCGCGCCGAAGTCGCGCGTGAGGGAATCACGGTCGGGGCCACGGAGATCGACGCCGCGCTCGACAAACTCCGGACCCAGATGACGGCCCGCGGCCTGGAATGGGCGGAGTTCCTGGCGAAGACCGGCCGTGACGAGGAGTTTCTGCGGGAGCAGGTCGCCTTGGAGCTCGGTCTCGACAAGCTGATCCGGCCCCGGCTGGGGCCGCAGGCCGTGGAAGCAGCGTTCCAGAAGCACCGCCGCGAGGTCGATGGCACTCGGCTCCGCGTGAGCCATGTCGTGCTCCGGCCCGACGTCGGTGGCGGCGACGACGCCGTCCAGGAATGCCTGAGCCGGGCCGAACGGATCCGCGGGGCGATCCTGCGCGGCGAGATGTCGTTCGCGGATGCGGCCCGCCGCCACTCGGCAGGGCCCAGCCGCATGCAGGGGGGCGATCTGGGGTGGATCACGCGCAAGGCGCCGTGCGTCGATGACTTCAGCCGGGCCGCCTACGCCCTCGCAAAGGGGGAGATCTCCCGGCCGTTCGCCACCCCGTATGGCGTGCATCTGGTCATGGTCGTCGATACGTCGCCCGGCCGGCTCGGGCTCGAGTCGGTACGGACGCAGATCGAGTCGATCCTGGCCGGAGAGGTGCTCCGCGACGTGCTAGCGCGGGCGCGCGCGGCGACCACGATCGAATTCGCCTCCGGCGTGCCCCATTTCGATCCGGCGACGCAGGCCGAGCCGGGCCAGCCCCGCCGCGTGATCGTGGAACCATCGGGCTGAGCCGTCGCATTCGCGTTGCGGCCGTCGCGGGGGACCGCTAGCATCCCCGCCCCATGAAGTGCCGCTCCATCCTACTCATTGCATTGATGGTGATCGTGCCGGGGCTGGCGATGTTCTCGCACCATCTGCCGACCGGCTTATCCGCGACCGTCGGCCGCCTGGTGCTCGCGCCGGCGCTCGGCTGGCTGGCGTCATGGCAGGAGGCCGCCGGCTCCGGACTGGCTGCCCGCGCGACGCCCGTCACATCCCTCGTGGCGGGAGATGCCACGCCGACGACCCCGCAGTCGCTCGCCGAGGCCGATCGAACCGCCGTCCGCGATGGGCTGCGGAACGCGGGCGTGATGGGCCTGGAGTGCCGGCCGTTGCCGGGAGTCGGGACGGGTCATCTCGCCACGGGTCGGGTTGCACTCGATGCCGATGGGCAGCTGCAGCGAGTGTTTCAGGCCGCCGGTCATGACCCGCTGGCGGCCGAGCGACACCTCCTCGAGGAGGTCGCGGCGTGGCGAGAGCGGCGGCCGGCTCCCCGCTCGGAGTGAAGCCTGACGGAAAGGAAAGCCGCCGTGCCGCGCCGCGCCGAACACGGGCTGACGAAGCCGCGGCCGTCCGGCGGCTGGGGCGAGTTTCCATCCCCCGCGCTTCGGCCCTGCCAGACCGTCGCCGCGGCTCGCCGCCGCACGCGGCTGCTGACCGGCCCGGCCGCGGCGTTCACTCGGCAGCCGGCGACAGAGCCCGGGCAGCATCAGCGGTCGGCCGAACTGGCCCGGCTCGAGGCGGCGTTGTTCCTGGCTCGCGAGCCGCTGACGACACGCCGCCTGGCGAAACTCGCCCGACTCGATGACGGCACCCGGGCCCGCGTCCTGATCCGGGAGCTCCGGCAGTTGCAGGAAGCGTCCGGGTCGGCTGTCCGAGTGGAATCGATCGCCGGCGGGTTTCAGCTCCTCACCCGCGGCGCGTTCGGTCCCTGGGTGAAGCGACTGCTCGAGCGGCCGGCCGGGGGGCGGCTGTCCGCGGCAGCGCTGGAGACCCTGGCCATCGTCGCCTATCGGCAGCCGGTCACCCGCGCCGAGATCGAGGCGATCCGGGGGGCTGGGAGCGAGGAATTGCTGCGTCAACTCCTCGAACGGGATCTCGTGGCGATCGGCGGTCGGGCCGAGGAACTGGGGCGGCCGAATGTCTACGTCACCACGCGGCGGTTTCTGGCAGCCTTCGGCCTGGCACGCCTCGAGGAACTGCCCCCGATCGAGCCGCTGCCGTCGCCACCGGCGTGACGGCGGGCAACGGCCGCACAGGCCAACGCCGGCCCGGTGTTTTTTGTCGCGCCGGAGGCTTGCACGCCGGCCGGTCTCGCGCCACACTGACGGCCCCACGGCGGCAAATTCGGTGGCCGACCGGTTGACGGAAATAGGTGTGAAAAGATTTTTGCCGGGCGGTGAATTGGACGATGTTCCCCCGATCGGGTACAGAATTGGCGGTGGATGCCGCCCGCCAAGTCAGACTCCAGGAGGTTTTTGCCGTGACGATCGTTGCCAGTGGCCGAACGCATCAGGATGGTCTCAGTGCAGACGTGTTCTCCTGGAGTGAGTTGCCCGAACTGCTCGCCGCCGAGGACCTTTTCGCCGGGCCTGCCGTGGCAGAGCGATCGTGCTTCGATGTCGTCGCGAAAAGCGATGAGGACGACGACGACTACGAAGACGAAGACGAAGACGAGGACGACGACTACGAAGACGAGGAGTCCGACGAGGACGAGGATGAAGAAGACCTCGACGAAGACGACGAATGGGAAGAGGTCGACGACGAGGATGAGGACGAGGAAGAAGACGAGGAGTCCGACGAGGACGAGGACGAGGACGACGAAGAGTGGGAAGACGAGGACGAGGACTGGGAAGACGAGGACGAAGACGAA
>Ga0214917_10003635_pt1 | contig 17682 bp, 16 predicted proteins | sample LL_1208_BB_MetaG_FD_177983 | JGI IMG/M metagenome (GOLD analysis project Ga0214917, IMG submission 177983) | Freshwater microbial communities from Lake Lanier, Atlanta, Georgia, United States - LL_1208_BB | ecosystem: Environmental > Aquatic > Freshwater > Lake | place: USA: Georgia | collected... | reverse complement strand
ACTCGCCCACGAGAGTCGGTGGTTAGCAGATTTTTTTTTATTCGTATAATAAAATGAATTCGTTCTTTTTTAAGCCATCGAAACCAATCTGCACCAATAAACTCCCTGTCAGCTAATAACCCCAAGATGTTATCTTGGCCGAATTGAATAATAAATCTATCCATTAGTGCGATGCGTTCTATGGTGTTGCTGTTTCCTTTTTTGTCCAATAGGCTTCAGAACATAGGAATGGCAATCCCTTTATACGTAATGGAGAGCATCAAAATATTAATATTCTTCTTGCCCCACTGCCAGTTAGTCCGATCCATACTTAGATAAAATTGTTTATCTGTTAATCCGAAAAATTGAATCACCCATGACGCAACAAGTGAGAAATCAATCGTAAAATCCTTAAAAAACCGCTTTATTCGCTTATAACGAGAGTCTATTGTCGCTTTACTCGAAAAACCGCACGCCAGTTCAGTTAAATTTATTGTCCTGACTTTAAACAACGCAACCAGCATCCCAACAAAACATGCCATCCTAGCCTTGTTCCAACCGAAGTAATCATTTAAAATATCTCGTAGCTCATTGTTATCCATAAATTCACGTCCTTTCTTTGGTAGGAAAAAACATGAATTATCTATGAATCACAAGAATAATAAGGAGAATGATAATTCAGAGTCTGAAGCATAGCCATCGTCAGCGCCTGTTTGACAACCATTGTCTTTGGGTTTGGCAGAGCTTCGTCCAGCAAAAATACTATTTAACTTACTTATATCTTCAGTTGAAACGCCGATTGAACCTCTACGTATTCTTGCTTCAGTATTAATAGGCGTACTCCGCTGGTTTTTTTTAGAACAATCATTAGTTATTACTGCTGGCGCTTGCTGTTTCACATGATTATCAACAACTGCAACTTCATTATTTGTATTGAAGGCTCTAGGAGCTGTCTGTCGCTCACGAGGATTTATTGGCGAATATAAACTATTATAGTATCTAAAACCGCCTTGTTGGTAAACAAGCTCTGTTTGTTTGGCACTGGCTTCAAAGGGGGAAGGAAGATTTAAGACAGCTACAGGCGATTGGTAAGTTTCTTTATTAGATTCAGTTTCTGAATATCCGTCTAAATCGTCAATTTGAAATATAAGATCTTCATCAGAAGTATATCCTCCATCTGATGTACCTTCTTGATCAGAAGTATATCCTCCATCTGATGTACCTTCTTGAACAGGAGTATATCCTCCATTTGATGTACCTGCTTGAACAGGAGTATATCCTCCATTTGATGTACCTTCTTGAACAGATAAAGATTGGTTGTCTTCACTATTTGTATCCATTTTGTCACCTTTAGTTGGTTTGTAAAAATTATTATTTTACATCATGCTTTTAAAAAAAGCAATATGACAAAAAAGAGACCCAAGGGGACGGTTAGGCTGAGCATTGTCAACCTAACTTTAAAGTTACCTTTGTATTCCTCTTGTCGATGATTGGATTGCATCAATAAACGGGATAACTTCAGGAAATTCCGCTTGAATCCCTTCTAGTTCTGCCAAAGCTTGCTGAGTGGTTAGTCCTTTTCTAAAAATAGTTTTATAAGCTCGGCGCAAGACATCGATGCTGGAAAAATTAAAGCCAGCTCTTTTTAGCCCCACCATATTGAGTCCACATGTTGTAGCATCATATCCAGAAATCATAAGGTAAGGGAGCACGTCTTTGCCAACATAAGTAGCGCGGCCGATAAAGCTGTATGCGCCAATTTTCACAAACTGATGAATGGCTGCATAACCACCAATTATAGCATGATGCTCAACATGAACATGACCAGATAAAGCACTGTAGCTAACCATGGTAACATTATCTTCTATGCAACAATCGTGGCCAACATGGGTGTAGGCCATAAAGAAATTATTATTGCCTATTTGCGTTTTACTACCGCCTTTCACTGTGCCACGACTAATCGTACAAAATTCTCTGATAACATTATCATCCCCAATATGCAATACCGTCGGTTCGTCTTGATAGGTTCTATCTTGGGGCGCATCTCCTAATGAAGAAAATTGGAAAATTTTATTATTCTTGCCTATTTTAGTTGGACCTTGAATAACTGCATGCGGACCTATCCAGGTGCCTTCACCAATTTCAACCTGAGCGCCAATAAAAGTACCAGGCCCAATAGATACATTCGCCGCAATCTTTGCGGTTGGGTCAATTATTGCTTTTTCGCTAATCACTTCTCAACTTCCTTAACAGCACTTAAAATTTCAGCACTACATGCTAATTTATCTTCAACATGTACAGTGCCCTGCATACGCCAAAAAAAGCGTTTTTTTACTAATGTTTTTATCGATATTGTAAGTCTATCACCTGGCACCACGATGTGCTTGAATTTAACCTTATCTATGCCTGCAAAATAATACATAAATTCAAGGCCTGGCTCAGGGACGCGCGACTTACTGTAGAGAATACCGCCTGCTTGAGCTAAGGCTTCTAGCATCAACACCCCTGGCATTATAGGCTGCCCAGGAAAGTGCCCCTGGAAAAAAGGCTCATTAATAGTGACATTTTTAATCGCATGAATAAATTCGAACGGCTCATAATCAACCACTTTGTCAATTAACAAAAATGGATAACGATGTGGCAATAAATTAAGGATATGACCTATTTCCAGAGTATTCACTTTACACCTCTATTTTAATGAATTGCAGCAATTACTTGCTTAGTTACTTCTAGCTTTTCACTTGCATATGGGGCGGCATCTTTTTGAATGACTAAATCATAATGATCTTTTTTAGAAACCTCGGCGATTGCAGCGCGCACTTTAGTATAAAAATCTTCCATAGCTTGGTTGTGAGCAGTGCTTAAGTCTTGCTGATATGTCTGACCATCACGTTCGAATTGTTGCTGCATTGCAATAATAGCACGTTCTTGCTCTTTCTTTTGGGTAGCATTCATTACCGCAGAATCTTTTTTGAAAGCGTCAATTTTGGCTTTTAAATCTTTTTCAGTGGCAACTAGTGTATCACGTCGAGAACGGAATTTTTGTTCCAAACTCTGCTGAATGGTTTGCATTTGCGGAGATGTTTGGATTATTTTTTGCAAATCAACCACGCCTATCTTGAAATTATCGGCCCAAGCAGCAGTGCCTACACAAGATAAACCTAGCAATACTAAACTACTCAAAGTTTTTTTCATCATAAAAATTTCGCAAGAAACCCTGTTAATAACCAGGGAGGGATAGCGCACAGCTAAATAGCCGCCCCATTCTCACTCTCCTTATCTTGGCGCTACGTATTAATTAAAAAAACTATTTTGCTATTTAAGCCAGAATTAATTACTGCACATTATCAGGCTGGAATTAAGTATATAGCAGCAATTTGATTCATACAAGTAGCTAAAATGCAGATGATGCCGTAAACTGAAACCACTCTTTGCGATCTTGTGGCTGCAGATTTAGTGGTATACCAAAACTAAATGACAATGGTCCAAAAGGTGAGCGCCAATCTAAAGCCACACCTCCAGAATAACGAATTGGTCCCGATACCGATCCCTGTAATTCTTGTGGCAAACCCCGAGAGTATACGTTACCAAAATCTAAAAAGCCTGACGTTCTAAACGTCTCTCTGCTCAATGGATAAGGTAGAATAACCGATGCTCCGCCACTAACGAGTAAATTACCTCCTAAACCATTACCATGATTATCCAGAGGGCCTAATGAGTAGGTTTGAAAACCGCGCACCATGCCTGGTTGCGCAATACCGCCAGCATAGAAATTCTCAAAAAATGGCAAACCGGTGCCATTAAACTGGTTACCGTAACCAAAGTTTAAAACTGTACTAAAAACAAAGTCTTTAGGTAATGGGTAAAAGTTTTTTAGCAAGTAATTCAAGCGATAGTAGCTTAGCGATCCTGTCGATATTGGCAAATCAGCAACCACAGAAAATTGCTGATTATTACCCTTATTTGGAAATGGCATTTGATCATAGGTATTGCGTGACCAACCGGAAGTTAAACGAAATTCATTAAAAATTGAACCATAGTTATTGACAAAGTTTTTGGTTTGCATGACTGGTCCAACTGATAAAATATTTAAACCCTGGTAACCGTATCCTAACTGATAACTACTTTTTTCATTGAGCATAAAGTTATAGTTAACATCGCCACCATAACGATTAGAGTTATAATTAGTAACATCTAGTTTTTTCGGATCAACTTTTTGAAAATAGCCATTAAAACCACGGCCAATGGTGTTTTTATAATAGTATGGATTATAATAATTTGCGGAATAATTTTGACCCCAGCGGCTAGCATTGAAAGATAAGCCAACTGAACGACCCGTACCCATAAAATTGTACTGATTGACCGATGCATTTAATTGCAAACCGGTGGTACCATACCCTACAGAGGCACTCGCTTCTGCAGATGGCGCTTCTTCGACATTTACGTCCAAATCAACTTCGTTATTACTGCCGGGAACCGGATTGGTTTTAACATTGACATTTTTAATGAAGTTTAACAGTCGCATTTGTCGCTCTGTTTCTTTAATGTTACGCAAAGATAATAATGATGCTTCACCCTGTTTAACCAAGTTGCGTAGCACGTAATCTGCAGTTTTAGTATTGCCACTAAAGTTAATTCTGCGCACGTAAACATGTCGTCCAGGTTCGATAATAAACTCAATAGTCACCGTTTTATTTTTATCATCCATTATTGGGTTGGCATTAACCGCCGGAAAACCATAACCAATATCGCCTAAAGCATCACTTATGGCAGAAATTGATTCACTAATTTTCTTACGGGAAAAGATATCCCCGGAGTTGATTTTGATTAAATTGCGCAGTTCTGCGTGAGGAATAATGGTCCTGCCGATAATTTTTACCGCATCAATATGGTATTGTGCTCCTTCACTCAAATGTATGTTAATGAAGACATCTTTTTTATCTGTAGCTAATAATACTTGTGAGGATAAAATTTTGAATTTTATAAATCCTCTATCCAGGTAAAAAGATCTTAGCGCTTCTAACGAGGCATCTAGCGTTGCTTTTGAGTACTGATCTTTTTTGGAAAAATAACTCATAAGATTAGAGGCAGATAATGGCAACTCAGCAAGCAACTCATCTTCTGAAAAACGATGGTTGCCAGTTATTTTTATTGCTTTAATTCTTGAAACTCGTCCCTCAGAGATATCAATAAGCACAGATACTCTATTATCTGTTAATGGTTTTACTTTAGCTTTGATGATTGCATTATATTTGCCTCTGGCATTATAGCCCTGCTTCAATTGCTTGATAACAAAGTCTAATGCAGATTTTTGATAGACCCGACCTTTTACAAGTCCGTATTCTTTTAATAATTCTTTAAGCTTATCGGTTGGGATGGCCTGATTCCCCTGGATATTGATTTCACCAATCGTAGATCTTTCAACAACAGCGATAATAAGAGTATTAGCTTGTTTTTCCAGAGTTACTGATTGGAAAAATCCGGTATCATACAATGCTTTAATAATATCTGCGGTAGAATCTGAGCTCAACTCTTCACCTACTTCAATAGGTAAATAGTTTAATACCGTACCAACAGAGACCCTCTTTAATCCTGTAACCTTGATGTCTGCAACGATAAACCTCGTATCTGCAGCCCAAAGGTTCATACATGGCATATAAGCTATACCTAACATTAGCAAAACCTTTAGTATTTTTACAAGCTTAATCATATTACACTTATACCTATTATTATTTTAAAATACATGCCATTGGCACAACGTTTTATCTAAACACCATCCATATGTCAACCTAAATTTACAAATTTCAGTGGATAATATTCTGCATATCATTCAACGTCCCTAATATAAAAAGAGCAAACACCAAGATAATGCTGAGGAAAACGATGAGATCTTTGTTGGTTTTTTTTTCTATAGCTGGGAACCAGTGCGCAAGCAAAATTATTAAACATTGACCACCATCTAAAATTGGAATTGGTAATAAGTTTAAGAAAAATATCCCCACATTTAACCAAACTATGAAAAACAAGTAGGTGTTAATACTGACCTTAAACGACTCTTGTGCAGTTTTTATAATTCCTATGGGGCCGGCAATTTTATCATAACTGGTTCTGGTGTCCTTCCAAGCTAAAGCCTGTATTTTGATTAAACCGCCAATAATGTGAATAGCTTTAGTCAGTACCTGCGACCACGAATAGTTAACTTTATGAAACCAATGTGGATAGGTTGCAAGTGGTTGCGACCTTATTCCTAAAAAACCTACTTTTTGATTATTGCTATAGCGCAGACCTAATTGAATTTGTCTTGTCATTTTTTGCTTGCCATGCAGTACTACCAGATTTATTTGTTTTTCTGGATAATTTTTTAGCTCTTGTAACAAGGCTTCGAGAGAGTTTACTGCTATGCCCTCGATTGATAAAATTCTATCGCCAACCTCCAGGCCTTGTTTTTTTGCGGGAGAATCGGCAGTAAAGCTACCAATTACAGGCGGAAATTCAAAAACATATGGTTCAAAAGCAACTATTTTAAAAAAGTTTTGCTTATCGCTTATAGGTGGCAATAAAATATTTACTACCTTATTACCAAATTTTATAGCTAGTGTATTGCCGCGGCGCTCATGAAGTGCTTGTAAAAGCTCAGACCAAGAAGCAACTTGTGTATCATTGCAAGCAATTATTTCTGCTTGAGATGAAATGCCATAAGCAGCAAGTATCGAATCGTTATAAATTTTACCTATAATAGCTTTTGGTTCATAAATATCCGCTTTTAGAACTACTGACAAAACAGCCATAGCAATCAGTAGATTTACTGCAGGTCCTGCTAGTAAGATTAAAATTTTTTTCCAGCTCGCTAATTCACTAAATAATCTATAATTATGCTTAGATTTTTCGGCAAATTGTACAAAACCTCCTAACAAAATTGGCGCAAAAGTAAATTTTGTTAGCTGTTTTTTCGATCTCCATAAGAATATTGGTCGACCAAATCCTATAGAAAAACGAGTAACAGCCACTCCAAAGCATCTTGCAACCAAATAATGGCCAAGCTCATGCAACAAAATTATTATCACAAAACTAAGTATGACAATCATCCATGAAATCATTATGCAATATTATCCCAATAATTTAAGACCCAAATAAAATACCGGCACTGCCGCTAATAAACTATCAAGCCGGTCTAACAAACCACCATGCCCGGGAATTAAATGCCCGGTATCCTTCAAGTTTACTTGTCGTTTTAATGCACTCATCCATAAATCACCAAAAACCGATGCAATTGCAGTAATTAAGGAAACTATTAACCAACTTATCAGAGCTAAATCCTCAAAATAAAATGACTCTAAGTAGGCAACCATTAACGCCAAAGATAAACCGCCTAGCAGCCCCTCCCAGGATTTTCCAGGACTAACCTGGGGAATCATTTTATTTTTACCCCATTTACGTCCAGCAAGATATGCTCCAATATCAGCCGACCAAACAATGAATAACACGCAAAAAATCAACTTAACCCCTATCTCAGTTGCTTGCCATTCGTATAATATGGAAACCAATACTCCTAATAATATCCAACCAACTAAACTAACAAAACCTGAATTAAACCAACATGTCGAGTGCTTGGGATACTTTATAATTAAAAAAGCAGCTATTATCCAAAACAATACGTCTAAATACAAAAATATATTGGCTAATTTAGCAACTAATACACCGCCGGCAAAAATTAAAAAAGTTTTAAACCACTTATTTTTGTATGCCTCAAGGAGTACAAATTGCTGCCACTCATAGGCCATGCCAAACAATAAACAAGCCATTAGTAATAGAAAAATCCATGAATTGGCATAAATGATTAACCCAATGGCCAATGGGGCTAATATTAACGATGTAATTAATCGCTGTTTAAACATTGTTATCTTCTCTCAATTGCTGTGAGGTTTTACCAAACCTTCTTTCTCTGGAAAAATAATAGTTTAAGGCCTCCTCAAATGCTTGCGCATTAAAATCAGGCCATAAAGTATCCGTAAAATATAATTCCGTATAAGCTAACTGCCATAAAAAAAAATTACTGATTCTCTGCTCACCACTGGTTCTTATCATCAAGTCCGGATCAGGTAACCCATGCGTACTTAAATAAGATTCAAACTTGGCGCTATCCAGATGAGTGGAGGACAATCCTTGCTCCAGACATTTTTTTGTCGCATTTAATATATCCCATTTGCCGGTATAGTTTAAAGCCAAGTTTAAGTTTAAAACGTCATTAGGCTTGGTTTTTTCTTCTGCTTGATTAATTTCTTGAACTAACTGCGGGGTCAGACCATCGCGAGAACCTAAAAATCTTAACCTAATCCCCTGCGCACACAGCATCTCCAATTCTTGGTTGAGTGACGCCATAAACAACTCCATTAAAAAATTAACTTCCTCTTTAGGGCGTGACCAATTTTCATGACTGAAAGTGAATAAGCTTAAATAGCTTATCTTGTTCTTAACACAAGACTCAATAATTTTTTTAACAACGAGTACTCCCTGCCGATGCCCCTCAATTCTTGACAAGCCCTGTTTTGTAGCCCAACGACCATTGCCATCCATGACAATTGCTACATGTCGAAGATTTTTTTGTGCCAAAATGCTTCTGCCCAGAATTTAAATGGTTTATAGTCTACCTTTTTTAACTTAAAATTTTAAGGCTTTTTAATGAATCCTTTATTAATTCTTATCTTGGATGGTTGGGGGCACAGTGAAAATGCCGAGCATAATGCGATTAAAATGGCCGTCACTCCACAATGGAACGCATGGCTAGCTAACTGTCCGCACGCACTACTTGAAGCATCTGGAGAAACTGTTGGCTTACCAAAAGCCCAAATTGGTAATTCAGAAGTAGGTCATATGCATATTGGTGCTGGACGAGTAATTTTTCAGGATTTATGTCGTATAAACAATGAGATTGAGAATAAGCAATTTTTTAAAAATCCAGTGCTTAATGCATTATGCACCAATACCAAAAAAAACCATGGTACTTTACATATTATGGGACTATTTTCCCCTGGCGGCGTTCACTCGCACCAAGATCACCTATTTGCACTCCTAGAATTATGTAAGAAAAACCGCTTGTCAAAAGTTGCCCTCCATCTATTTCTTGATGGTCGCGATACACCACCACAATCTGCACTAACTGATTTGGCGGTTTTAGAAACAAAACTATTAGATTACCCATCTATAAAAATAGCTAGCTTATGTGGTCGTTTCTATGCCATGGATAGAGACCAACGTTGGGAGCGTATTAAGGAGACTTATGATTTATTAACCGTAGGAAATGCTAACCACTTCAACAGTGCAACAGCCGCGGTTAAAGCCGCTTACGAGAAGGGTTTTAGTGATGAGTTCGTGCCACCTTGCGTAATTGGTCACAGTCCGCTAACTATCCAAGATAATGATAGTATCTTTTTCTTTAATTTTCGTGCTGATAGAGCAATTCAACTTTGCCAAAGTTTAATCGACCCTCTTTTTAGTAATTTTACTCGCATTAAATTTCCACATGTTGCTGAACTGGTAACTATGGTACCATACACCCAAAATTTACCAGTTAACTGTGCTTATCAACCTCAAAAATTAACCAATACCTTGGGAGAAATTTTCGCCAAGCATAACCTTTCTCAATTAAGAATAGCCGAAACCGAAAAATTCCCACACGTTACTTATTTCTTCAATGGCGGCATAGAAAATATTTTCCCCAAGGAAAGTCGGCTATTAATCCCATCTCCAAAAGTAAAAACCTACGATTTGAGCCCAGCGATGCGTGCTGAAGAATTAACTGAGAAGATTATTGCAAACATTATTGACAAACAACATGATGTCATTATCGCTAACTTTGCTAATGCTGACATGGTTGGCCACACCGGCAATCTAACAGCAACTATTGAAGCAATAGAGATTTTAGACCAATGCTTTGTTAAAATAAACGCCGCTCTTCAAGCAAATAACGCTCACGCAATCATTACTGCCGACCATGGCAATGCCGAAGTTATGTATAATAATCATACTTTACAAAGTCATACTGCTCACACTTTATCACCGGTGCCATTTATCTACGTCGGAACAAATTGTCAAATTACCCATTCTCATGGTAGCTTAATAGATATTGCTCCAACAGTTTTATATTTATTAAACATTAAACAACCAATTGAAATGACTGGACATAGTTTACTAAAAAGAATTTAAATATGAAAAAATACATCACCATGGGTTTATTTGCGCTATTTTTTGCAGGAACTGTTGTAGCTGAGCAAAAAATTGAAGATGCACAAGGGTCGCTAAAACAACTTGAAAAAAAAATTGCCGCCATTAAAGCGCAAATTAACTCAAAAAAACAATCTCATGCACAAATTACTAAAATAATTTTACAAAAAGACCTTGAAATAAACCAAGCTTCTCGTGAGAAATTAAATTTGCAAAAAAAAGTGAACTTGTTACAAATAGAAATTGACAAAATTAAAGATAATATGGAGCAATCAAAGTTGCTTACTAAGCAAGGCAGAAAAAAATTATATAATCATTTAAATCTGCATCTACGCGTGGCTAATCAAAACTATTTACAAGTGTTATTAAGCTCTCAAAATCCTCTAGAATATTATCAGTATACATACCTCTACCAATATCTGTATCATGCCGAACAAAGCAGTTTAGAAAAACTTAAACAGCAACAAGAACATCTTGACAAAAACAAATACAACTTGGCGATAGACATCCAAGATTTACAAAAACTTAAAAGCAAGATTGAAGCAAAAGAAATCGTAATTAAGGCTGAGAGAAGCAAACGCACCCAAGAGCTGAACAAAATCAAGCAGGAGTTAAATCAAAAAAATATAGAGCTAGTAAGCAGCGAAAAAAATCAAACGCAGCTTAAAGCACTGCTGAATAAATTGTTAAAAGATAATCAGCTGCAATCTGCTCGACCGTTTACAGTGATGAAAACTAAACTAAATTACCCTGTAGATATTCAACACCCTGTTATTACTAGATTAACACATGGAATTATTTTTAATACCCAGGAAAACTTGCCTGTTCATGCCGTTGGCGCCGGCAAGGTGGTATTTTCTAACTGGTTAAATGGTTATGGCTTTTTGATAATAGTTGATCACGGCCGTGGTTTCATGAGTCTGTATGGGAACAACAACAAACTGCTTAAACAGACAGGCGTATTTGTAAAACAGGGTGACATAATTGCTAGCGCAGGCAAAAGCGGCGCATTTAACCATTCTGGACTGTATTTTGAGTTGAGACAACGTTCACAAGCCATCTCTGCAATTGATTGGTTTAACAAACATGCTTGAACAAGCCGAATAATTTGACCAAACAAATTGGCTGCCATATAATGAAGTTTCATCTATATTAGGCTTTAATTATGCTGTTGTGCTTAAAAGAAAGGAGAATTTTATGCACTTGCCGTACAAACGTCTTTTGAGTATAACCATAATCAATTTAACCTTACTAAAACCAGGTTTTTGTTTAGAAGCCCCGCAGCAAGCCCAGGAACTTGAGCCTAATTTGCAAGTGTCTATGGACGAAGTGCAAAGATTCTCAAACGCCATAAATTTAATCAAAAAATATTATGTCACGCCAACTGATGATAAAGTTTTATTTGATAACGCTATTCGCGGCATGCTCAGCGGACTTGATCCGCACTCAAGCTATCTTGACGAAAAAGATTTCAAAGAGCTACAAGAAAGCACCAATGGTGAATTTGGCGGTTTAGGCATTGAGGTCACCATGGAGCATGGGGCACTGAAAGTTATTACTCCAATGGTCGATACCCCAGCATTCAAATCTGGTCTGAAGCCGGGGGATTATATCATTAAACTTGATAACAAAGCCGTACAGGGACTTGAGCTGAAAGAAGCCGTTAATCTTATGCGTGGCAAACCTGGCAGTAAAATTAATTTAACAGTCATAAGAATGGGTACCAACAAGCCACTAAACTTTAATCTCACTCGCGAAATTATAGAAATTAAAAGTGTAAAAGCCGAATTGATTGAAGATAAATATGGTTATATTCGACTAACGCAGTTTCAAGCCACAACTGATAAGGATATGGTAAAAGAAATAGCGCAACTAAAACAAAAGGCTAATGGACACTTAAAAGGCTTAATTTTAGATTTGCGCAATAATCCTGGCGGCTTGCTTGACTCGGCAATACAAATTTCTGGTACTTTTCTAGGTAAAGGTACTGACTCAAACCCAGAAGTAATTGTATATACAAAAGGTCGTTTACCAGGCTCAGAATTTACAGCCATTTCACAATCGGACGATATTTTACAGCATGCCCCTATGGTTGTCCTTATCAATAATGGCTCAGCCTCAGCTTCAGAAATTGTTGCTGGTGCACTTAAGGATAATCAAAGAGCAATTATAGTCGGTACCAAAAGCTTTGGTAAGGGATCAGTACAAACCGTATTACCTCTTGATGCAGATAGAGCGGTTAAACTAACTACAGCATTGTATTACACTCCCAACGGGACATCAATTCAAGCAGAGGGCATTACTCCTGACATAGTAGTAGAAGAAATTAAGGTAGCTGGCGTAGATACTGCAAAAGATCCCCTTGAAGCGCTTAAGATCAGTGAATCGGCGTTAAAACAGCATATCGTCACTAAAAATGCTGTAAAAAATCATGCTGCAAGCAACGATAATGAGAAGAAACTTATGCAACAAGATTACCAAAAATATACGGCATTGACTATTTTGAAAGGCTTAGTGCTCTCTATTAATGAAAAAAACATTAATCATGCAAAAGCACCTGTTTCTAATGAGATTGTCTCAAATAATAAATAACCTCTTCTCAAATAGATTAACATAACGTATGCTTTTATATATTATCTTTAGGAGTAAATACGATGCTTGCCGAAAATATATCGGCCACTTTTATCCAACAAATATCCTCAGAGCAAGATATGCCAGTTGCTTTGGGATATTTTCGTTCAAAGTTGTTTATTACGGATGCATTTACAAATCCAATTATTGGCGCAGCTAGTCCAATAATTTCCATGTTGGAGCGTATCAATCTCGCCAACCAGTTGCCAGAAGTTTCTATATTGCACGAGAATATTAAACATGAGTTTTTGGCTTTCGCAAGCCATTTAAAAATGAAGAACTGTTCTAACGAGTTTCTGGCCATAGCGAACTATCTTATAAGTGCCACTACTGATGAACTGCTCGGAAAAAATTATTTGCGCCTATCCGGAAAAACTGAAGCCTTTGCTGCATTCACGCCAATAACCGGAGATGGTATTGGGCCTGAAGAACATTTCTTTAATATTGTACAACAGATAATAACTGATCCGGAACAGTTCCTAGACCTAATTGAACTAGCTTACTATTGCCTGTTGATTGGCTTTGAAGGCAAATACCATCTTCAAGCTAATGGTAGAGACGATATAGGCAATCTTATTGAAAACTTATTTCAACTAATCCAAAAAAACCGCACTAATCAAAACCATAAGTTATTTAAAAGTTATATTAATAAAAAACCAGCCTCGCTTAAGAAAAAATCTTTTAACACTTTGATTCTCACCATGCTGTTAACCATGCTATCTTTATTCAGTCTAAGCATTATCTGGTTTAACCACGATTCGCATGAGCTTTTTAACAGCCAACAATCCTTATTGGAGACTTTGGAATAATGGAGGCCAGTATATTAAAATCTTTATGTCAAACCATAAATAAACTAGTCGACAATCACTTTGGCAAACAAATATCGTTTTTGATTGCTACAGGAAATAGTCAGCAAGGGACAACCACTGCTCTAAAACATGCTGAGTCACAGTTAATAACTATAGATGATGAGCATGATTTAAATATATTTTACAACCAACAAGGAATTATTTTAGATATAAATCAACACTATCTAGAAAATGCCTCCATATCGTTATCTCAACTTTTCAAAAAATTAAATAAATGCAATAAAAGTATCCGCATTAGTGGTTTTTTATTTTTTCTTGAAATACCCAGTCTGCTTATTGAAAAAAATGATTTGCAAGACAATCTAATTAAACAACATGCAGAGCTTATTGACTCATTTATTAATGCTTTGGATTACCCGGTCCGCTCTGCAATCGTAATTACCAAGTTAGACCAAGTAACCGGATTTACAGATTATTATGGCTTCTATCATCAAGTTGAATTAGAAAATTCATTAGGTTTTTCAATACCAGCCATAAACCAGAACCAGCAATTTGTCCACAAATTTTCACAAACCTGGTCGCAATTTATTCATCACCTCAACCAGAAAGTTATTCACAAAATCCACAATACCCGAGGCAATAAAAAACGCATATTAATTCGTGAATTTCCGCTACAAATAGCACTCCTGGAGTCAAAATTCCTTCAACTACTAAAAAAAATTAGTAGTCAACACGCCAACATTCATGCCATATACTTCACTTGCGCTGAGCAACGCGGTAAAAATTTCAATTATCTAAACGATAAAATAGAAAAAACCTTATCATTAGTCTCAACCATTAATGCAAATCAATCAGTAAATTTTAAGCATTTTTTTGTCCGTGGCGCCATAAATGATTGTCAAGAACTTGCAACCTACTCACCGAAAAAACCTCTATGGCAGGAAAAAAATAACTTTTATGCACTGTCTCTAGGCGGAGTTTTATCTATCGGTTTGGTGTCTGCCAACATTCACTCACATTTCCTGTTATCAGATGTCCACAAACAATTAGTAAGTGCTTTTGCAAACAACCAGAGAAACTATAATGGCAGTCTAAATCTGCTCGAATCAAGCTTGTCCAACCTAAATAGACTACCATTTTTATTTGCAAATACTAAGGAAATTAACTCAATTAAGTCTACCCTAATGACAGCAGAAAGTATTATCTTTAAAAAACATCTCCAGCATGAATATGAAGCTTTACTAATTAACGAGCTGCAAAGTAATAATCTCGACAAAAGCTTCTATGCTCTCAAAGTCGCTAAAATTTTATCCTTGAGAAAAAAAGAAGACACCGCGGTTGTTGTTAAATGGTTTCAAGATAATAGCGAACATAAATTAACTGAAGATAACCTTGCAATACTACATAAACTTATGTGGCAAACAAAGTGGCTGCAAAATTCAACCAGTTCACAAAACGCTGTAACAATCCTCAAAGCCATTCCCTTGGAATATTTAGTATACAAACTTGTTGATCCGCAATTAACCTCAGAAAAAATAGCCGTTGAAGCCCCAGGATTTGCACCAGAAAAAATCTATATTCCAAAATGCTACACTAGAACAGGATTTGATCAGGCAAAAAAACAAATTTCTATGGCAGTAGACTCCATTAAAAATGATCTATGGATTTTAGACAGCGCGCTACCAGAGGCTATAGAAGAAAAAATACTGACCTACTACATAGCAAACTATGTAAAATTCTGGCAAAACATAACTAAATCAGTTAGAACCGTACATTTTAACTCATTTAAAGAAGCTCATCAGTTATTTAAGACCTACTATAAACACAATTCTTTTACTAAATTAACCAAACTCATTATTGATAATACCGCACCAAGTATGGTGAAAACCGACACAGTATTTAATAAAGAAATTGCAAGCCAGTTTACAAGCCTACAGTTTGCTAAAAACAGTGCTGCAAACCTACAAAAAGTATGGAAAGAACTAAAAAATTTCAGTACGACATTTTTAATTATAGATGATAATGGCCAAGCATCCTTTCAGTACTTGCGCGCATACTTTAATCAAACACAATATAATGACATACTATATACAATTGGTGAACAAACCAAACACCTTCCTGAACCACTAGCATCATGGTTAACACAAATAACCGATGACATGTGGCTTACTCTCTTCCAATCAACAAAAGTATACCTCAACGAACGCTGGAAAAGCACGGTCTACCGAGATTATCAACTAAACATTGCTAATAAATATCCATTCGCAACTAATGGCAAAGATGTAACTATTACTGAATTTGAAGATTTTTTTGCCCAAAATGGCAGGATTCTTAAATACTTTAGAGAATATATACAAGCATTTATTGACACTAACCAAGCACAATGGGAAGCAAAGGTTATTAATGAACGGCAAATGTCGATACCACAGAATGCTGTAGACATGTTTATGCAAACCAACGTGATAAGCAATATGTTTTTCCCAAATAACGCAAGTAGCGCTCATATTGGCTTTAGTCTAGAAAAAATGTCTCTCGATCCAGTCGTAGCTAATTTACAATTTCTTATCGGCGATCAAAGTTTTACTGATAATCAGCATGAAAATGAGGAAATTAATACATTTTCATGGCCAAGCGAGAACGCAAGACTTAGTATCAAAACTATAAGTGGGGATTCATTCAAAATTGAAGAAAAAGGAACCTGGGGACTATTTAAACTTCTACGTCAGGTAAATATCATCCCTGATCCTAATGATGCTAGCGCAGTCCAAGTGTTGCTTGACATCAATGGCAATACTGGACGGTATGTTATTCGTAGTAACGCAGGTGTTAACCCATTTATACCAGGGGTATTAGATAACTTTGGCTTGCCTGAGAAAATAACCAGTTAGGGCATTATTGTGTATCTAGTTGTACAAGATATACGACAGCACATTAGCAGGAAGTAGGAGAGCAAAGTCCCCGTCCCCTCACACCAACCGGCATACGGTTAAGTACCAAGGCGGTTGAATAACCATTAGCAAACTTTACAAAGTAATGCATTATGCCTAAAGGTAGTGTCCCAAAGTTGCTGTAAATTCAAGAAGGCCTTCAATACTAATGATAACATATCAGCGGCTTACGGTGAAATAATTTTTTTGTAGTTCATTTTGATTATGGATTTTGAGCAAAAGCATCCCTTTCAAATCAAATAGGCTGCTGCAAGTTGACAAATTTTAAATCAGGTATTATTCAATTAAAGCAAGTACAAACTACTGGGAAATAGCTTAGCTTGTCTAATGAGATAAGCTCCTTTGTGCCCATAAGCCAATGCGCTCCACAATAGTTCTATACTAGCTGGAAAAAATAGCTACGCTGTCGCTCCCATATATTTTTTTTAGATTTAAGTCGCTCTAGTGCTTTAGTAAAAAGTTTGCAGCCTAATTGTTGTAGTTGCTCTACAAAAAAAGCAATTAACATCAAATTGTCAATGGCCATTAATTTTGATCCATCTCAAATAACATTTTTTGCGCATTAAGGATAGAGCTTCGTTTCTTCTGTAAAATCTGTTTTACTTCACGAATATTGAACGATAGTGATTAAAAAATTAGCTACCTTTAGCCAATACATTTCTTATTTTAAAGTAAACTTTTTTAAAATCAAGCAACATTTGATTTTAGCACAAAAAAATCAGTATTGTAAAAAATCTACAAAATTTGTTTCAAGTTTATTCGTTCATTTTTAAACAAACATGATCAGACTCAATCCACCCGTCGTCTATTGCAACTAAAACCGCGGAAATTAAGCGTTCGCATGATTTATCGTATGGGAAAATAGAAACCACTCGTGTACGCCTTTTGAGTTCTCTATTAATGCGCTCAGCAAGATTTGTTGTCCTTATTTTTACTTGGTGCTCCTCGGGCATTTGAAAAACCTGAAGTCCTTCAAAGTTTAGGCGCTTTTTTTTCATATTTTAAAATAGTAGAATTTAATAATCGTTGCGATTCATCTAAACTTGGGGCATTGAATATATGACGTATATCTTTAGCAACCTCTTTTTTCATAC
>Ga0214917_10003634_pt1 | contig 17682 bp, 24 predicted proteins | sample LL_1208_BB_MetaG_FD_177983 | JGI IMG/M metagenome (GOLD analysis project Ga0214917, IMG submission 177983) | Freshwater microbial communities from Lake Lanier, Atlanta, Georgia, United States - LL_1208_BB | ecosystem: Environmental > Aquatic > Freshwater > Lake | place: USA: Georgia | collected... | reverse complement strand
GCACGATATAAAAGCAGAAACAAAGGAGTTTGTCCTCAAATCAGATTATGACGCAAAACCAACAACGACCATCGGTCAAAACCAGACTGCAGAGACAATCAACAACGACAACTCCACGAAGAACATTACGATTAACCTTGTCGTCCCAGAGCAGTCTGTCATTGCGAGTATTCAGGACGCCATCAAGAGCGAGGAGTGTATCCGTGAGATACGTGGTGCTGACCTCAACCAGATACCTGCGATTTTGTTCAAATATACACGCGGCACGATGGCAGGGAAACCCCTCATCAAATACGACCCCGATAAGAACGTTGTAGAGAGTAAGGACCCTGTTACAGGGAAGGGGGTGAAGCAAAAACTCTCCAAGTTCAGGAACGAATACCTCGCGAAACAAACTGACATTTATGACGAAACGTTTCAAATCCCGTATATGCCACAACCCGTGAAACGTGATATGCTTTCTATGACGACACCCCAGTTCCAAGGGGCGAACAAGAAAGACAAACCCGTCACTCCCGCCGAGGTCATCAAGATATGCGCTTCTGGTGACCACCGGATGTATAAACTCCCTCATGATACGAAACGCTTTTACACTGACGTTGCCGAAAACGTTGACACTGAGATTAAGTCTTGTTCGTAATTTATGAAGCGTTTACAAATGTGTTGAATATACGCATCGTATCGTCATTATGGTAAATTGTCTCCTTCCCCATAGAAGGATCCATACAACCTTGTTCTTTCAATACCTTTTTTAGGTCGTTCTCTGCTTTTTTTATGTCTTCTGCGTAGAAGCATAGAATAGTTGGTTTTCCAAACGTAGAATATCTCGTCTTCAGTTTCTTGACGTCCGTGTTCTTCGTCCTGCCTATCTTCCCACGGGTAGGAACATCCTTGTCCGTGATGTAATAAATGATGCCGTCACCCGAGATGCCTTCGTCCTCGTCTTCGTCGTTCGTCAGCGGCATAGTGTCGGTCAATTTCTCAATAGACTTGCGAAGTCTTTTGATGAGCACATTCTGGTCTTGAAGTTGTTGTTCGTATTTTTCTAGTTTTTCTTTGTAGAGGATTATCTCCTCCGCTGTTTGGCTTTTACCAATGGTCGTTGTTGGTTTTGCGTCGTAGTCGTTTTTGAGAGTAAACTTCTTTGTCTCTATGAACATGTTGTGATCCCCAGATGTTTTCTTGTGCTTAGACGCGTTCCCTGATTTAGTAGTTTCATAACCACAAGAGCACTTATATATAGGAAAGGTATATAGTTTTTCTTTGTAGATGATTATCTCCTCCGCTGTCATAGTAGATGCTTTTGCGGCATCGTATTCAGATTTGAATACGAATTCTGTCTCTTTTTTTGTAATTTGGCGGTCTTTGCATTTCTTTGTTTTTGAATGTTGACACGCTTTATGCGAAGATAGTGTTTTGTATCCACATTCGCACACATACAGAGTTCCTGGTGTCGTGTCTACCATTTGTATACCAACGCGACACCATTGTTTAATACTTCTCTTGTTGATATGGCACCATTTGTCATTTTCAGTCGTCATACGGATTGCGAATACATGTCGTGCTCAGTTCGATTGCCACCCATCCTACGAGTGCGCACGCCCCCAGGTAGATCGCAGCCGCTCCGAGAACCAGCATTTTGGTTTGTCCGTTAACATTGAGAATATGTGTGTGTCGTTTTTGTCGATATTATTTTATATCGACGTTTTCACCCCTCTGGAAAAATGTTTGCTTATAGTATATGTCCATTACAGCCGACAACAAGAACAGAATCATAGCAGACTATGTTACCCGGATGCTGGCACTCGCCGATGCCGAACTCGACAACGTCGGGAAGAAATACTCAGGTCTCGGTCCCAACAGGCGGGGCCAATTTAAGAAGGCCCTCGCGGATGCGCTCGTCTCGAGCCCCGTGGACCCTCCCGTGGACCCTCCCGTGGACCCTCCCGCGGGTTCCACGCACGTGCCTGCCAATGCCGTTGCCCAGCTCGCCCCGCTTGGATTCACGGAACTGCAGGCCGATACCATTCTCTCGCTGATAAGTCTGCCCGAGAATTCGACCACCGAGTGGTGGGATAACTACAACTACGCGGAGCGCCTGGGCGACGGCAGGGGGTGGACGGTCACCTTGTACGGCGCGTGCAGCGGGACCGGCGACCTCCTCATGATACTGAAAGACCTCCAGAAGATAAACCCGAGGCACAAACTCGTGAAATACATCCCCGCGATGGAGAAGGCGCGAGGCGAAAACGTGAAGGGTCTTGAAAATCTTGGCAAGGACATTGGTTCCCTCGGGGACGACAAGGAGTGGCAGCAGGCCGTGTGGGATATTTACATTAAACTCTACTGGGCTTTCGCGCGGAACTTTGCCGATAAATTACTTAACAGACCTGGTGCCAAGCTAACGTCCCCCCTCACGAGGGGGTTTATCGTGGACACGGCTCTCAACCACGGCGCGGATCTAGAATCTTTCGGCCCCATCTTGAAAGGTATGAGAAACCAGGACGAGCAAGACGAGGCCAAGTGGTTCCTCGATTTTTGCGAGAGTCGGAGGAAGCTTTTGAAGAAGGGTTTCCAAGACTTGGACACGAGTAAAACCGGGGATAGGTGCACTCTCTGGTCTACCATTTTCAACAGTGGCAACGTGAGTCTTTCCCGCCCCATAAACTGCTTCAAGGGATACTGGGGAACTGCTGTTATACGTTAAATTGTAAATTCGCATTAAAATATTTTGAATACATAAAGAATAATGTCTTCAAAACAACAAATGGTAAAATGGAAAGGCTCTGCAAAGTCCTCTGGGCGTTCTTCGTCTCCATCGCGGTCGCCGAGCCCGAGCCCGAAAACTGCATCTCCTCGTAACATATACATCAAAGCAAGCGGTTCCCCCCACGGTTCCCCCCGTGGTTCCCCCCGTGGTTCCCCCCGCGGTTCCCCCCGCGGTTCTTCCGGAAGTGTTTTTACCCCAAGGACCGATACCAATTTGAGGTCTAGAGAGGCAAAAGTAGAACGCCGTCGTCTCCAGGCGGAGGCGAAGGCGCATAAGTTTTCTATGCTGGGTCAGAAGCAGGAATATCGTCATCAGAAGCGGATGCAGGACTTAGAGCACTCGAGAGCATTTCGAGAGACCCATGGTGTGTCCAAGACGACCATGATTGCGGGGGGCGTTGGCATCGCAGCGTTGCTCGGATATTTTTTCTTTTCTTGATTACAGGTGGAAACGGGCATCTTTGCCATTGGCTGTCCAATCGAATAGCATCGGCGGGTTGCGAAGCACAATGTTTTTCACCCCCACCTTGCCCACGGTATCGGTGCGCAGGAATACGAGGAACTTCTCTGCCATCGCGACGCATGAATATCCTTTCTCTTTCCACGCCTCCGTGGTCTCCTTGAACCCATTTTCCCCGTCTGTCCAGGGGTCTACGGCAGCGTCCACGGTAGACACTACAACGAGGGGGGTATAATCAATGTCTATCACAGAAGTATCTATGCACAGCAACGGGAATTCCTTTGGAATGTTTTTCTTCTTAAGGATTTCTTCTACAGACGCGCCATTAGTAATTTCGTTTTCCAAAGACCTGAAATAGAACTCGCTCATGTCCTTGGCGGTTTCGGCAACGTGAATGACACGCATTTCGTGGTCTCTCATCAGTTTAATGGAGTTTTGGATGACATCTTTGTCGTCCACGTTGCTCGATACGTCAACGATGATCTGGTTCCGGCGGAGACAGCCGAGGCGTCCCAGAATTTCTTCTACGATTGCGTCTACGGGGGAAAACTCCGCGTCTTCTTTGAAGTTATCAAAAGGCCCCTTTGCAAACCGCGCCAGTGCATTTTCACCAATATTTGCCGTTTCTGCCATGCTCGCCTTGGTAGACATTTTTATTTACATAATACTTATTTTAGAGAATTTTAACACACTATCAAACGGTATTCAGAGTTCCCATGACATGGGGGAACAGCATGCTGAGCATTGCTTCTACTTCTGCGTCGGTGGCCACTCCAGAGGAATCTAGCGAGTTGTAAAAGGGAAAAGCATTCGAGTGAGTGGGTGCAGGCGCGGGCACGGAGGGTGCTTGCGGCGGCTTTGGAGCCGGAGGTGTTTCGGTCTTGACCATGGCGTGAGTCCAGTCGAAGACATATACGTTGTCTTCTGGGGTTCCGATCTGAAAATCGTAGAAATCTTTGCTTTCGATGAGGCGGTCAATGACAGGGACATAGCCCGCAGTGAGTTTCTTGTGGAGGATATCCTGGACCGAATATTTTGAAACAATGTCAATGTGACCGACGTAGTTTAGGTTTACTTCCGCGGTGGTGAACCCCAGGGATGCGCGCTCCATGATCGTCTTTTTGATTCGGCGCTCGACGATGCTATATACAACATCGGATTCTTTCTGGAGCTGAGTGTCGCGCTTCAGAACAGCGTCCTTCGTGGCGTCAACCACCTTGCTGAAGAAAGAGGACGCCATTTGTCGTTCTTACACGACCTCCCTGTTTTATACTTGGTCTCGTCAATATGCGCGAATATACACATATTTTTATGTTATGTGTATATATGTCCGTCCAGAAGTATATAGGCCACATAGAAAAGTGTTTTGAAAAGGCCGTTAAGAAGGATTCGAAGTGCAGCCAGGACATCTTGGACATGGAAGGTATGAGCGGGATGTTTACCAGGTCATTTTACAACAATCTGCTTACTCTAGACGACGCCAGGTATCTAGAAGTGGGCGCGTGGAAAGGGAGTTCCACGTGCTCCGCGATGTACGGCAACAAGGCATGCGTCACCGTCGTAGACAACTGGTCCGAATTCGGGGGGCCCAGAGACGAGTGCATAGCGAATATAAAACGGTTTTCGGGAGACAATGATGTCACCATTATGGACATTGATTCGTTCAGCGTGGACCTTACCAAAATGCCCAATACGTATAACATATATATGTACGACGGATGCCATAAACGCGAGTCCCATGAAAAGGCCTTGACGTACTTCCAGGACGTGCTTGACGACGTGTTCATATACGTCTGCGACGACTGGAATTGGGGTTTCGTAAAAGACGGCACTTACGATGCTATAAACAGCCTCGGTCTGGTCGTAGAATACGAAAAAAGCGTGTATACTCACGCTAACGGAGATAGAGAGAGCTGGTGGAACGGGATGGCCGCGTTTGTCCTAAGAAAGCCCTAATGATTATTCGCCGGTGGTTATGTGTATACTTGATTTTTACGGACGTAAATTCATTCGTAAAACTCTAGGTAGTAGCAGCGCCTATTTATTTTTTTTAGCGGTCGGTCTTTTTACCATCTTGCGGGCATTTTCTTTCTTCGCGTTTTTGGCAGCTGCCGTAGGCTTTTTTGCGATCACTCCGTTTTTCTTCAGCGTCTCTTCGTAGCTCTTGAGAGCGGGACGAAAGTTCATTGGGGTGAATGTTTCGGGCTTTTTCTTTTTTATGATGTCCATTGCTTGCTGGGCTGTCAGCCCCTTTATTGTCATCAGGTATGCCGCGGCAACTGTAGCGCTCCTATTCATACCCGCGTAGCAGTGAATCAATACGTTTCCGTTGTACCGCGTGACATCGCGAATGGCAAGGGACGCCATTTTCAAAAACTTCCCCATTTTCTCTGTGTCCTGTGGCGAGTCGTTAACTGGCACCCTGAGCATTGGTATTTCCGAGTATTTCGGGATGTCCTTTGAACAATTTACAACGAATTTGATTTCATTTTTTTTTAGAAAAACTGGGTCCGCGGCAGTGGCTCTCGAACCAACCCAGACGTGATTTGTGATCCGCTTGGGCTTGTAATAGAGCTCGCCCTGAAACGTAATAAAATTCTGGTTCTTGTTTACAATTGTCATAGTAATAATACTATTTATTTTTCTTCAGCACGCGTTAATCAAACAAATTTGTTAGACGTTGTGTCGTAATTATCATGCCGCGGGCTTCCTTCCCGACGAGAACCTATAGCAAAATTCTACAAAGTCGTGGAACGAGCAATTGTCTAGGATAGGCACCCCCTGGCTATCGATGAACTCTTTCAGGACGTGATACGCAGTGACGAGCTCCTCGCTCATGTAGTCGGTCCAGATCTCCACATCGTCTTCGTATTGATCGTATTCTACGATGTCCTCTTCGTATTCCTCGACAAATTCTTCGGCTTTCTGCTTTTCGTATTCCTTGTTCTGCTTCATTATTCCTAATGACAGGCTTCATTTTATTATCCACGATTTAACGAATTTCTCATCACCGCGTCCCACCGAGAACGCGACGTGTGCCCAGGATGGTAGAGCCCCCGCCATTCGAGACAAGGTCGCCACATTTGAGCTGAATCTGGAAACTGTGGTTGTTCGGCATCGCGAGCACGTTGCCGTTAGAGTCTTTGAACGAAATGTTGAATTTGTCCATAGTAGCGACGGGGTTCTGGAGGGGGATCTCCATGAAGCTAGACGTTAGAGAATCCACAAAGAACGTGTTTCCGACCGCAAGGGATAGAGGTATTTTCGCGAGGGCAAACTTGACGCCTCCTGACTGCGAGGTAGAGTCGATCATAGAGAGCTGGTCAATTGCCAGGAATATATTCTTCTGCGCGGGGTTGAGCTCTGGCAGAGCTATGTTCAGGAGCTGAGCTGACCAAATGTTTCTGTAGCGCTGTGGGAGCTGTATCTGGTAGAACCCCGCATTGGGATATGCCGTGCCATTCCTATCCGCACTGTCGACTGATATGACGTGTGTCGTCAATTGGCTCATTTAATTACACAAATATTAAAATTATTCATATTTGACAAGAAAATCACAGAAACTTGAGTGCTTCTTCGTCGTCAACGAATTCGGCATCGGTCTTGGGGGTGTCGTCGTCGCCGTCCTCACTCACAAATGCGAACTGGTCCAGAGAAGCGGGCTTGCTGACGACCAGGATCTGTGCTGCGCGGAAGGTCACACCCCACATTGTGCCTTGCCCGACGAACCACACGGATGCGATCTCGGCAATGATCTTGACCTTGGAGCCGCGGGGGATATCATCAACGCTGATGGGGGTCTTGTCGGTGTCGAAGACGCGGACGTTGGGAGCACCATTCTGCATGGCAATCTTAAACTTCATGTTGTCTGCATACTTGCCGTTGGGGTCCGCCTTCGTGAGTGGCCGGTAAGTATCCGCCAGGAGCTCGGCCGACTTCTTCTTGCCGAACCACTCCACGGACTTCTCTACCGCGGCGCCGAGCAGGTGGGCATCGAGCTCCTTGATTTTGTTGTAAAAGGTCGCGACGTTCTCATCGGTCTCCATATCACGAAACGAAAGGTCGGCAGAGTAGCTCAGGGGCTCCGCGTCTGGGCGCTCACGGTAGGCGGAGATGCCGAAGGGCAGTGCCATGGTGGGGGTCTGGATGGTAATACGGGTTTTTGCCCCATTGGCATCGGTGAGGGGGATGAACTTCCCCCCCATCTTATTCTTCTCCACGGGGCCGAAGCAGATGGTGGAGGGCTCGAAGGATTTCGCGGTGAAGACAGGCATGTTGAGTGTTTGTTTGGTTGAGGAAGGTGTGTGTGTTTGCGTGTGTGTTTGACTTTGAGCGGGTTTAGGGGGTCTTTGTTTGTTTGCTTTCTCTTATAGAAGTAGAAGTTGAGAGAGGAAGATGATGTTGATACCCGAGTGCTTGTTTTATACTCTGGGCCGTCGATATGATATCCCCGGGTCAAATGACAAACGCATATTGACCTGGCGCCTGGCGTATCTGTCATTTGATATCCCCGGGTCAAATGACAAACGCATATTGACCTGGCGCCTGGCGTATTTGTCATTTGATATAAACTTACGCGGGCCTGTAGCATCGTGCATCAACGACGGGGTGTCACGGGCCGCCGCGGGTTCCGTGCTATTGCGTTTTCCCCTGGTTTCTTTTGCTGCTTGGCGCGCTCCTCTACCAGAAGTTGCGCGAGCAGTTTTTCATCGTCTTTGATCAGTCCACGGATGGTATTTAACTGTTCGTCGGCGTATTTTACATACGCGCGTCTCCTTGTTTCTCTCGGGACCTTGGCGTCGTTCATTCCGGCGAAGTACCCGACCCAGTTTTTTGGCATATCTAGGGCGGACTCAAGACCATTGGACACGTCGCCTCGCTGTGCCCGTGCGCGCAGACCCTGAATTTTTAGTATGTCTTGTTTTTGTCTCTCGATGTTTTTCATGACACTCTTCGCTGTTTTTTTCGGGGGATAATATGTAGGTTGTGAAAACAATACTCCCATACACGTGTATTTATCTCTACATTTTAATTTTTACTCGCTGGATATGTATATTGGTGTGTTTACATTAAGGATTTACATTAAGATGCATTAAGATGTGGTAATGTTTATTCACAGAAACTTGAGTGCTTCTTCGTCGTCAACGAACTCGGCATCGGTCTTGGGGATGTCATCGTCGCCATCGTCGGTGAAGGCGAACTGGTCGAGGCTGGCGGGCTTGCTGACGACCAGGATCTGTGCTGCGCGGAAAGTCACACCCCATTGCGTCCCTCCGCCGATCATCCAGATGCTGGCAATCTCGGCAATGATCTTGACCTTGGAGCCGCGAGGGATATCATCAACGCTGATGGGGGTCTTATCGGTGTCGAAGACGCGAACGTTGGGAGCGCCGTTCTGCATCGCGATCTTGAACTTCATGTTCGGCGCGTACTTCCCGTTGGGGTCCACCTTCGTGAGTGGCCGGTAAGTGTCTTCGAGGAGTTCGCGGCTCTTCTTCTTGCCGAACCACTCCACGGACTTCTCCGCGGCAGCATCTAGCAGGTGGGAGTCAAGGGCCTTGATTTTGTTGTAAAAGGTCGCGACGTTGTCGTCGGTCTCCATATCACGAAACGAAAGGTCAGCGGAGTAGCTCTGGGGCTCCGCGTCGGGGCGCTCACGGTATGCGGAGATGCCGAAGGGCAGGGCCATGGTGGGAGTCTGGATGGTAATACGGGTTTTTGCCCCATTGGCATTGGTGAGGGGGATGAACTTCCCGCCCATCTTATTCTTCTCCACGGGGCCGAAGAAGATGGCGGAGGCATCGAAGGTTTTCGCGGTGTAAACGGCGGGCATTCTTGTTTTTTCTTGAGTGTTTGACTGAGTTGACTGAGTTTTGAGCGTGTGTGAGAGGGGTTTCTTTGTTTGTCTGTGTTTGTCTATGGGTTGAGGAGGTTGGTGAGAAAGATGATGTTGATACCCGAATGCTTGTTTTATACTCTGGGCCGTCGATATGATATCCCCGGGTCAAATGACAAACACAATCGTTGCTTGAGTTTGTCGATATGAAGTCGTTGCCGTGTATTTACAATTATCTTGATTATTTAAATGTTATTCTAGACACTTTGGAAAAATACGGCGCCTGTTCGTGTTGTTTTTCTCCGCACATCGGACATTTCTTCAGGAATACGTATTCTACCACGTTTACTATTATTGCAACAATTCCTACGAGGGCAAGTATTGCGACGAGGATCAGAGGTAGAACGTACCCCTTAGCCGGCCCCCGTTTACCCATGATACCGATGCCTTGGAGATAAGGCCGCAGCATGTTTTCAAGCTTTTCTGAATCCATATAGTATAACAAATATTTTTGTAAAATAATATCACGATACATAAATGTCTTTCGGTAGTTTCATGGTTTTCCTGTTCTTCACAGGGATTATACTCGTTGTCGTTAACTCGTTGACGTATGACCGCCCTGTTCAAATCCAGTACAGATACCTTCCCAGGGATTTGGATTCATATATCCGCAGCGAACCTTATCCGTCGGCTATCTTTGGCAGTATGTGGACCGCCGCGGGGGACATAAGGCGCGGCGGCGATGGGGGCCCTACGCCTTCAAACGTCATAAAATCGGGAAACTAATCAAACGGTATACACATCTCGTGTGGCGATAGTTAGGTGTATTTTTCACCGAGTTTGTATGTGTTGTCTGCTCTCTTGACGAGCCCCATTGAACGCAAACTGGACAACTGGGAAAACCCGATCTTCTCATTTCGTTTGTATTTTCCAAGCGCTTTCTTTACCGCGTCCACACTGGAAAACGGGCTTTTCTTCACGCGAGCCTGGCTGATTGCATACGGCTTGGCTGCCATGTGGTGTATATAGATATTTTTACAATATTGGCGAAAGACAGAAATGTCGATATTTTTTTATATCGACGTTTTTGGTTCAGGTGATCATACGGTTTAGGCGGTATGTGCTGATACCAGTCATCGCCGAAACCTCGGAAATCGTCTTCGTCATCAGCTGCATGAGAAGCCATGCGGTACTCGGGCGCCTCGCGTTCACCAGGACGTGGAGCTCTGCGAAAGCAAATGCCAGCTTGCTCGCTACGAGTTGGACAAAGCCGTCGCTGAAGTCTCGAGTCGTCACAAACTTGGCCGCGTATTCACCGTCCTTGATCCCGATGTACACGCGAATGACCTCGCTCGAGTCAAATACAATCGTCGCAATCTTGGTCTCTCTCCCTTCGTTCTTGACGTTGACAGAGCACCCCTTCTTGTGGCGAAGTTCGGGCGTCTCTATGCGGAAAGTAGCGCCCCCTCCAGAACACACGCGCCCGATGTTCTGAGCGATGACCGCCGCCGCGTGGTAAGCGGCCTCTTCTTTCTTCGCCTCGTTCCTCAGCTCCATCGCACGGCGGTAGATGATGCGCGCCACGTCGTTCGGCACATACCCGAACTTCTTCGCGAGGTCTTTGCATGGGGTCTTCGTCTCCTTGGCATACATGGTCTGTTCTACCACATTGAAACCATTTTTGCGTGCAGAAACAACCGCAGCGGGGGTCTTGCGCACCCGGGCCATGGTGAGACAAGAGCGGGCGACGATGTTTGTGATAAGTGAAGAAAATGAGAACTTGCCACGAGTCTTATACCCGCCGCGCTACCTGGGTCAAATGACAAATGACAAAACATAAATTTTTAAATATTACCTTATCTTATCATATCTACATGTCATTTCCAAATGACGATACGATTATCCCAAATAAGCTATTGTTTCCTCCTATACCAAGTACGGCAATAGCTCCTATAAGACCATTGGGACCAACGCCGAAGCCAGCGCCGAAGCCAGCGCCGAAGCCAGCGCCGAAGCCAGCGCCGAAGCCAGCGCCGAAGCCAGCGCCGAAGCCAGCGCCGAAGCCAGCGCCGAAACCAGCGCCGAAGCCAGCACCGAAACCAGCACCGAAGCCAGCGCCGAAGCCTCCCCCGAAGCCAGCGCCAAAGCCGGCACCGAAACCTCCCCCAAAGCCAGCAACGAAACCTCCTCCAAAACCTCCCCCGAAGCCAGCGGGTATGAGACCCTCTAAAAACAGGAAACGTTCGGTTGGTATTTTCGTGTCTGTGTGGCACGATCATCCGTCCGCGCAGAGAAAACAGGTCCAAGGCAAGGTCGGGTCGTACACGTACCCCGAATTCTATTGGTGGGGAGAGCCATCATTTGGTATAGACAGGTATACGTGGAGAAACACCGAAATGATAGACTACCACGTTAACAATTGGATAACTCTCGGCGTTGATTTCATATTTTTGGACTTTACGAACGGGACGCAGGAAGAGATACTGCAGGGAGCCGACAGGTTGTGCGCGAGGATGGCCGAGACGGGTCGGGGGCCGAGAATAGTGATGTGGATACGATCAGTTGGCGACGCCAAGTTATTCTGGGACCGGTATTACAAAAAGTATCCCAAGGATTTGTTTTTCAACCACCGTGGAAAGCCTTTGCTTCTCATCGCCGGCACGACTGACGGGTTCCCTGCCAATTCGGCTACTCCCAAACCGATACCGTCCGGCGGCATCCTTGACAATTTCACCGTGCGTTGGATGTGGGCGCTCATGAGCGATGCGGGGACTATGTGGAAATACAAAGAGAACTCCGTGACGCCGAAACCATATATGTTTAACGGAAGACCGGAGCAGATGGGAGTCACCTTTGCCGTGCAAAAAACGTTCATGACCACGACCAACGACGGGAGACGGTGTCGGGACGATGGGAAATTCTTTGCAGACCAGGTGAGAAATATGAAAAAGTACAACCCCGACATTGTCACTATTGGTTCGTATAACGAATGGATATCGCAGCAGCAGAACCCCACGGGGGGAGCCCCGAAGTTTACCGACCTGTGGCTTCCCGAGTGTTCGGCAGACATAGAGCCAATGAAGGGCGGGTTCGGAGCAAAGTATTTCAACATGGCCAAAGATTTTATCCGCTCTTACGCCCCCGGTGCCTACAAATAAAATAAAAGTATATGAAAAATGTCCCGCTGGCTCGTGATAACTGTTTCCGGGATTGTTATAGCAGCTGCCATAACGATAGTTATAATGTTTTACCTCATAAAAAAGAACGAAAAGGCGGAGCAAGACGCGGATAAGCTGTATCTGGAACAGAAAGCGGATATCCTGAGTGCGGCATTGAAAACCAATCTCGGTTCCTCTGACAGCACCGCGGGTGCCAGTGCTTTACTCGATGCCGCCAACAAGACTCGCGCCAAGGTGGATAGCAGTACGACCGCTCTCGCCGGGGTTGTTGCGAGGCAGAAGTCTCTTCTGCAGACACTGAAAAACAAGTATGCTGCGGAAAAGGCACGTGTCCTTGGCCAAAAATAATATATGGTATTATTAATAAATGGTCGTTAACCGATTTGTCATTCTATGTATTGTTTTATACGCGATTACGAACGCGATGCAGGGGATGTATATCCAGTCTATTGGCGATGTCTCCGCCGCCCTAGCGCTGCAGTGCGAGTCGTGCGAGAAGGCGAGGCCTTTCTTCGCCATTGCCGCCATAACCAGCGCTGTCAAGCTGAGAATTTTCGGCTTCGTCGGTTTCGTGCTGGCCGCCGCGGGGAAACTAGATGTCGCGGAGAAGATGCTCGCGCTCCATTATGGTCTCATTGGCATAGACGACGACTCTGCCGCCCCTGTCGGTAGACTGGCATCCGGAATCGTTGGCATTTCCCTCGCAATTTGATTTCAATTGCGCGACAAAAACGTCGATATTATTTAATATCGACGTTTTTCGAAATCATCGTGTATGCGCGATCACCAGCGGAGCTCCGGTCCGTTGGATGCCCCCATCGCCTGCTGAGGGTAATAGATCTGTTCTACCGGTCTGTACATATGCGCGCAATGGGGTTGGACGTCCGGTTTGGACGACGTGGAGTCGAGGAGCAAAATGAGGACGAAGATGATTGCTAGGAGTATCAAGAGTTTTTCCGGAGAGGCCATCAGGTCCTCGAACCACTTGTGCGTATTTTGGATGGTCTTGTTACACATTGCGAGCACTTTCTTGCGTATTCTCTGGTCGAGCAGGGACCACACTTTCTTAATACCACCCTTGGTGTACATCTTGGATATGTATTTCCTGACCTCTAGGTCTGTAAGTTTTCTCTCCTCGGGAATGACTGCAGGAATTTCATACGAATCTTCGTCGGGTATATCTTCACCTACCATTTCTTTCGTGGGGAACTTCGTCCTGTCAACGCTGACCCGTTCTGCCTTTGCGGTCTTCGGGCGCTGCTTAATTTCTTCGTCGGTTTTTTCCAACGAGTCTACTCCAAATGCCTCGTTTATGCTAGCAAAGAACATTTTATATATTTACATATTTTTTTTATTGAAATTAAATGTGAATTACGCGACCTGCCGCAGCCCCTTGGTTTTTGCGAGGGCGGCCGCGAGGCTTCTTTGGCGCAAGCTCGATGACCTTGTTGTCCGGAGAGGGGAAATCGCTCGGCGTGGGGCTTTCGAGGTCGGAAGGCACGTCGGAGAGGCGTTCCGATTCGTCATCGCTGCCAGGACCCTGGCTCTTCATGGCGTCCACCGGTTCCGATTTTAGGTTGGACGTTTGTTGAGGATGAGGCATCATGTTCATCATCGGAAAGGAGAACGACGGAGGGGCCATCTCTTTACGGGGTGCCTGCATCTGGGGCGTGGGCATCTGGGGCATGGACATCTGGGGCATGGACATCTGGGGCATGGACATCTGGGGAATCTGGGGAATCTGGGGACGCGCTGGCTCTGGGGTCTTTATCTGCGGGCCCGCGCCACCACCCAGCATCTTCATGATGCCCGCCATCATGTCGCCCCCGCTGTCGTCTTCCATCGTGTGCTTGATTTTCTTAGTGAGGACGTTGCTCATGTGGAACGTGAGGGCGGCGCCGCCGAACGTTAGGAGGAGGCGGATCTCCGGAGGGGTTTGCACCTTGTTGCGGTACTTGAAGTAGAGCTCTTCGAGGATGCTGTCGTAATCCTTCTGCGAATACACGCTCTGGTGCATTTGGTCGCTGAACCCGTCGAGTTCGAGGTCGAGGACGTCTACCTTTTCGTTCAGGAATTCGAGGGCCGCGGATAGACCCACGAGGGCTTTCCTAGAGAACTTCAGCGACCTGTCTAGTTCGAGGTGAGTCTTGATGCGAGTGAGCTCTGCGCGCATCTCCCGGATGTCGTCGCGGGCACTGAACCGGCGCGGTTCGATGCCCTGCTTGCGGAGCACTTCTAGGCGGAACAAGATGTCGGCCTTTTCGTCGGCAATGGACAGGAAGCCCGCGGACGGTGTTTCTTCGTAGTAGCCGCCGCGACCCCCGCCACGCCCGCTACCTTGAGACTCCGTTGGCGACGAAGACGAATAAATGTTTCCGTCTCCTTCGTAATCCGCGGACACTTCGCTGTTAGACTCACTCTCGACATCAGAATCGTCTTTCATCTTTTGCCTGTTTGCGATGTCACGCATGAAATCTTTCACGGCAGGGTCGTCGTCGCCGTCTCCAAAATCGCTCTCGGGAGACGCGATCTTCTGCTGGCGAGCTGCAAAACGAGGAGGAAGTTGAATCCCGACGCCGCCTGCATCCGAACTTACATTGACGGCCTTGTTCTCAGAAAACGGGTTGAGAGAGACGCTCATTTTCTTAGGACCATATATATTTATTCCTCTTTTTACGCAAAATGTCAATATGTAGCAGCGCACCTCCGCGTAGGAGGCACGTATTTTCCACTTCTGACCGCCGTTGCACAAGTCTTCTCGATTTGTAGCGCATCTTCACACTGCCTTAATTCTTTGCAAAGTTCCCTCCATGGTTCTTTCTCCAGTCTTCTGATGGTGTGCAGGTTCGCCTGTATAGTTTCCGTGAATACCATTCGCTTTGGTATTTTCAGCAGCTCGTCCATGTTGCACCACACGAGCTCCGTTTTCTCTATACAGGTCACCCCAACGTTTTTGTATTTCAGGAAGTTTGCAATCTTGTTGAACTTCCTCGGGACGTCCTTGCAATACGGTATCTCTAACAGATACATTCTGTACACGTGGCGGTTCTTTGTAGAGCCTATGAGGCACACCGAAAGTTCCTTCAGCCTCTGGCGAAGGTCGTATGGAGAGTTGCAAATAACTCCCAGACTCTCCTCGTAGAACTCCCTGGTAGCGGTGGCAATGGGGTCATTTTTATCAACGCTCTCAAGTTTTCCTCCAAAATCACTAAACACCGAGTCTCGTATGTCTTTTCCTACTAGGAAAAAAATCTCTCCGTCGTTCCTTGAAAATGGAAGCACACCGGCAGAACTTGGCATACTCTTAGAATACTACTACGAATACACATAAAATTAATTCGGTTTAAACGAATCAGTGGTCAGCATTTGAAGAAAGACATCTTATATTGACACGAGTGCTATAAACTCTCGTCACAGATAACCCAAAGTATACACAGAATGTTCTCTTCCATCCGCGCTTTCTTCCTAGAACATTCTCGCATCGTCCGCAAGAGCCTAGACTACACCCAAATCCCCACGGTATACATGCACGATATTCCGGACAATCCTAGGGACGGTGTCTACACCGAGAACGGCGCACTAAAGCGCAAGGAACGCGATGTCATCGTCACACTGACCAGCGAAACGTGAAAATAGTATTTCGTTATAGTATCAATGGCATTTCTGGCAGGTATCAATGTTAGTATAATACTTTCTCTCGTAGAAGACGCTCTCGTAGGCGCGACCAGGCCGATGGCAATACAGGCGCTCATAGACTTCGCGGAGGGCAAGGACGGGAAGCTTGGGACGGCGGACGACCGCCTGACGCCCGAAACACTCGCGCTGCTCAGACAAATGATCGAAGACGGAACGATAGACCGCCTCGTAGAACGGCTATACACTCCCACATTCTGGGAATCGCTCTGGAAATTCTTCGGCTGCTGCTAACACGCCTCCGCTGTTCTGTGCATGTATATTGACGAGCGACGAACTTAACAGAGACAACGCGCGTATAATGCGGGCCCAACGTAAGCCCGCGGTTCATAATTGGTTGCGTGCGTAAAAATTACATATTTTTTGTCTTTCCATAGACAAAAGGACTAGCTCGCTTAGCTCAGTGGTTAGAGCAACGGCCTTATGAGCCGTGTGTCGGCGGTTCGACCCCGTCAGTGAGCAAACCGGTGGGTTAACACATTGTCCTCGTGGCGCAATGGATAGCGCGTTCGCTTCCTAAGCGAAAGGTTGTGGGTTCGACCCCCACCGAGGACGTACAGCGATATTAAGATAACGGTCATTCGCCGGGTCTTATAAGCCCGGAACCTGGGTTCAACTCCCAGATATCGCAAGATCGGCGGGTCTTCATAATACGCATTGTCTTCGTGGCGCAATGGATAGCGCATTCGACTTCTAATCGAAAGGTTGCGGGTTCGACCCCCGTCGATGACACCAGGACTAGTGGTGAAGTGGTTCTCACACTTGCCTTCCAAGCAAGAATCCCGCGTTCGATTCGCGGCTAGTTCAAGTCGGCGGACTTAAAACGCATAGGCACATTAATATAACGGTAGTATAGCAGCCTTCCAAGCTGTAAGCCTGGGTTCGACTCCCAGATGTGTCAAGCCGGCGGGCTCTAAACGCAAGAGCCTATGGTGAAACGGTTATCACAGGTGGCTGTTAACCACCCGTTCGCAGTTCGATTCTGCGTGGGCTCGGGTCGGCGGACTCTAAACGCAAGAGCTTATGGTGAAACGGTTATCACAGGTGGCTGTTAACCACCCGTTCGCAGTTCGATTCTGCGTGGGCTCGGGTCGGCGGACTCTAAACGCATCTCGCCATGGCGCAGTGGTAGCGCACCGGACTGTAAAGTTTGCATTCATCCGTTGGTCCCCCGTTCGAATCGGGGTGGCGAGAGAAGTCGGCGGACTCTAAACGCAAGAGCCTATGGTGAAACGGTTATCACAGGTGGCTGTTAACCACCCGTTCGCAGTTCGATTCTGCGTGGGCTCGTATTGGCAGAATCGGTTAGTCAGGTCCATACCGGAAGTCTTAAGAACTTCTCCTCTTACGAGGGCGTGGGTTCGAATCCCACTTCTGCTACTGTCGTGTGGACTCTAAACACATTACAAGCCGGTGTCGGGTAGCCTGGTCCATCCCGGCCCCCTCAAGAGGGGCTCCACTTTCGTGGTCATGAGTTCGAATCTCATCATCGGCATCTTGTTTTCATACTTGATATATCACATATGTGCTGTATCAAATCAACTGACTTTGTAATCACTCAATTAAAAACGCGCAGAAGCAAACTTACGAGGTTTTTGAAGAGAGGAAATAACTCCCCGGGGAGAAGAACTTGCGACAATAGAACCAGACGATGTCCGCGTTCCAGACGATGTCCGCGTTCCAGACGATGTCCGCGTTCCAGACGATGTCCGCGTTCCAGACGATGTCCGCGTTCCAGACGATGT
>Ga0214917_10003633_pt1 | contig 17686 bp, 13 predicted proteins | sample LL_1208_BB_MetaG_FD_177983 | JGI IMG/M metagenome (GOLD analysis project Ga0214917, IMG submission 177983) | Freshwater microbial communities from Lake Lanier, Atlanta, Georgia, United States - LL_1208_BB | ecosystem: Environmental > Aquatic > Freshwater > Lake | place: USA: Georgia | collected... | reverse complement strand
CAACAGCGCGCCCGATGTTTCCACGCGCTTCAACAAGAAACTGTCTCTGTCCGTCGGCGGTTCACGTTTCGTGACAAGGAGCAACAGGCGATACACCATGAATCCAACAAAATAGGCCTTTTCGAGGTAATTGGTAACCCCCATGTGTGGCAACAAGTTGTCCATCAGAACCTCGTGGGTAAACACCAAGTCATCGAATTTCAAAAGAACCGCGATGAATTTCAGCGCGACTTGTTGAGAGAACACGGTGCTGGCATCGTGCACGCAAGGAATGAACAAATCCACCAGATCTTCATTTTTTTCCAAGTCTAACAAACAGGTTTCAATAATGTCTTTGTCAGAGAGGACGCCAAGGGCGCGCATCAAAATGAAGAGCGGAATCGGCTTCGACACACCCTCGATCTCCACGACCATTTGGTTGTTGCTGTAGTACGATTTGTCCAAATCAGGAGGGTAAGGGGCGTTGGGGTCGGGCGCCTGTGTCCGCACCCATTTTACCGAACATCGGCGCGCAGGTTTGGAGGCGTCGTCAGACACCGAGCGAATGTCCACCGAACAGAGGTAAGGGCTCAATTTGTCGTAATTGTTGCGCAGCTGCAGAATGTTATCGGCAAATTTCTCCTGGCTGATGAGGACTTTCTCTTTGCCGTCAATGATGAAATATCCTCCTGGGTCGTTCCTGCATTCACCGATACTGTATTTCGTGTCTACCGGCATTCCGCGAGTGATACAGAGGGAAGAATTCAACATCACCGGGAACTGCCCCAAGTAAACTTGTTCCAGCGTCTTTTCCACGACCGGTTGATCGTCACCGGTTTCGTATACAACGTCGACGTCGTAGTGGACGGTGAAAGCGTAGGTCATACTTCGCAAGCGGCATTCATTGGGGTACATGTACCTCTCTTGATCCGTGTCGCCTTCCACGAAAAGCACAGGGCTTCCGTAATAAATTCGCGTGCCGTCTTTGCCACCGAGATAGAGGGAGCATCTTCGTTCACCTTCCGCGACGAATTGCACTGGATTGTTTTCCATAAATATCCGTCGAATGCCGCGGTTCACGAAGTCATCGAAAGACACGATGTGATGGTCGACTAAATAATGAGAGCTGGACTCAAACATAGAATCAATAAATCGCCATGCGACCTCTCGGTGGAATATCGAAGGGTCCATTGTGAATGTGATTGATTTATCCTGTTTTCTTCAAATTTCAAACTTGCAAAAAAAAATATGGTCTACCTTATACCATGTTTTTTTAAATGGTCCCTCTCGTCCCTTTTTTTTTTCCTTTTTTTTAACGGACAAGCAAATGAGGTGCTGCCAATAGGGACATGAACAGAACAATGAATGGCATCAACACGAGGAACCATGCAATGCCCTTATGACCATCTGAGCAGATGAGGTTAAGAATCCAAGTCCAGAAAAGGATGTAAATCAGCTTCAGGGCGAACACCAAAGCGGTGCTTGGTACGGGGAAGGTGGTGTTACCTAAAAGGAAGGTGTTGGTGCGTCCAAAGTTCTGGACGACCATGATGGCGTATACGATGATCGAGATCACAAAGTACACAGAGGCTGGTGTGCAGAGATCACTAAATTTGCGCGGGAAAGGCATCGTTTCGAGGATTTATTTGTTTTTACACTGCACGGCGATTATTTTTTTGGTGTTACATCAAAGATCGGAATTGATCCGCGAAAGGCATGGGGCTTCTGGGGGCCTGGACACCAATCATTCCGTTAAACGCAGATCCAACCGAATGACTGATGCTTCGGCCAACGTTGACTAAATCCTGAGGTATGAGTCCACCGCCTCTTTTTCCCTTCGATTTTCTTCCTCCTTTGGGTCTCCTTCTTTTGGTGCTTCTCGTTTTCCTCTTTCTTTTTCCTCCACCAGACTGCAGTTTCATGGCTGTCTGCGGATCACCGTGGTTGTAAAGGTTGTTCACGAAGTAATTGCGGTCGCCGGGAATCCCATCCACACCAGGCCATTGTCGGACAAGAGGACCCCATGGGTTGCCGACTAGAGGAGCAGGTACTGGATATCCTTGCTTGTAGAACGCACCGCCAGTCTGGCATAAACCACAGGTGCCTCCACGTTGTTGTCTCTTCTTTGTGCGATTGCATCCTTTCATTTTGAAAATACGTTGTTTCATTGTTTTTTTTTCTCTATCTATCTACTGACACAAAAAAAAGAGAGCAATGGTTTTGTCGTGTCTGTTTTAAACGTTTGTTACACTAAAGGCTACAAAATCAATCGATGTCTACATGAGTCAACATATGGCGACGGCAACACATTTTTGTTAGACGCAATTCATCTAGCACGTCGCCCTCGGCCGTTCTTTTACTGAAATTCTTCGTTAAATAGACGACCTTGGGCGCAACAGAATCCAAATTTTCCAGGGTCCTCACATCTTTGTTCTCGTCGAGCTTGCGTTTACGCACTTCCTGTAAATAGTACCGGTACTTGTCGGCCAAGACAGTTCCGCAGGTAAAACATTTGATGGGAATGATCATTTTTTGATTTTTTTTGAATGGATTGATTTTGTGAACTCCTTCCTCTCTCTTTGGATAAGAAGAATTGAATATCAATTTTTTAATTTTTTTTTAAACTCACTTTCTTCGTCCTTTTTGTTTTATTTTCTCACAATCTTCACAAAAAGAATGAAAAAGACACGGACAAGAACGCGGAGAACGCTGAGGAGAAGGGGGGCATTTTTGCGTCGCCAAGTGCCCAAATTAAGACATGGCATTGAATCCATTGGTCGTGCCGTCAGCAATTTTTTCAGCAGGACGTTACGGAAGAGCCGACGCCATTAGTCTCGGCTTCCGATGCACATCGTCGTGACACTTGGCACATAAATTCGTCAAGTTCGCCCGATGATTCTTATGAAACACCGCACCCCCTTTCACGACTATCAACCCGTCATCATTCGCGTCCTCTTGCGGCTGTAAATGATGCACTTCCTCCGCGACCCGTTCGCCACATCGTGAACAAGGAGTTTTGGTCAAATGCCGGGCATTGTATTGAGATGTCGTCAGATCAAGGACGCTGCGATGAATTGTTGCATGATGAGCCAGACGCACTTGGTGCGCGTTTTCCAAGAAATCTGCCGGTAAGCGTAAAGCTTTGCAAACTTCCAACCCATACATGTCCGGGCCGGAGCCGTCGCGCAACTTTCTGTCGTACACAAGGATGTCCCTTTCTTTGTCGTAAGTGACGGTCATATGCTTTAATGCCACCGCGTCTCGCAAGGCACGAATCTCGTCATACTGGACGATCTCATGCAAATGGGTGGCAAAGAGAAAGGTGCATCGACTCTTGTACAAGCTCTGGATACCCGCCACAAAAATGCTGATGGCGGACACTGTCTCCGTTCCTGAGCACAATTCGTCCCCGAGCACCAAGCTGTTCTCGTCGGACAAACGCAAAATCGTGCGCAGCTCCGTCATCTCCACGACGAAGGTGGACAAACCGCGATGCAAATCGTCGTTTCCCAAGATTCGCGTAAATAAGGCGCGGTAAGGACGGAAAGCAAAGGCGTTCGCAGGGACATACAACCCAGCCTGTGCCATGATGACTGCAATGCCCAAGGCACGAATCAATGACGTTTTTCCCACGGCGTTGGTCCCATATAAGAGGATCCCACGTTTGTCCGCAGAAAGCTCCAAATCGTTCGCGACGTACAACTCGCTTCGGTCTTGCAGGCGCTCGATCAAGCAATGGCGCAATCCCTGCGCATGCACTACAGACGCGTCGGAACAGACAAGAGTTGGTTTGCAATACCCGTACTTGCGAGCTAACAAAGTTCGTGTGAACGCGACGTCTATGGTGCTGACAAATTCACTGACGGTATCAGAAAAGCGAGCACACAGGTCCTGCAAAAACGCACGATAGACGCGCTGCATCTGCTCTTTCATCTGGGCTTTCGCATTCGACAAATCTCTGCAAAGCTGACGAATTTGCGAGCTGGAAATGGTCTTGGTAGTAGCGGTGTGTTTGGTGCATTCCAGTGCGTCAATGAAAAAGTCGAAATGTCGAATGCTCCCATCGTGAGAAGACAGATAGTCGATTCGTTTGCTGTTGCTGTTGCTGTTGCTGTTGCTGCTGCACTTCTTCAGGTAGTCTTCGAGGACTTTGCAACGGATGTTCGTCGCTAACAAACTATAATGATTTTTCTCTGTTTCGTGGAGTTTCACGTAATCTTTCGTGTCCTTCTCTTTGGCCCTGGTTTCGTGTCCGCCGATCACGTTGCTGAGATGCAAGCGAATGGCTTCCATTTTGTCCTCTCCGTCCATCCACGCCTTCCACTGTGAATCCAGCACCTCGTCCACACCACGATGTATAAAGTTGCCCTCTTCAGTGGTGTCATCGGTCAAATCCAACACAATGCGTGCTTCGATGAATTCAAGCAACTCCTTTGCCTTCGGTTGCGCCTCGACGAGGTCCCCCAGGTAATGCTTCAAGGCATCCGGTAACGAAAGGTCAACAACCACACGAAGGGACTGCACGAGTCGCGCGATATTTCGCACGGGCACTTTGCCTAACAAAAGGTGGCGATGCAGTTTTTCCATGTCCATGATATCCTCTAGCTGCGTGCGTATTTCGTGGATATCTGGCAACAGTAAGAGTTGCTCGGTGATGTCGTATTGCTTTTGCAAAAACTCGACGTTTGTGGTGGGTCCGAGGAAGTCCCGTTGGAATTTGCGTCGCCCCATGGCGGTGACACAGTCGTTCAACAAGTTCAGCACGGACGAGCACTTGTGCTTCTTGCCGCCGTCGTTGTCAATAATATTCAACTGTTTCAGAGAATGGTTTGCGAGTACTAGACGCTCTCCGTAATTCTCAAAGACAGGCTCATGAATTTTCGTCACCAAGTTGGGATCGTGTTGATAGAGGAAATCAAGCAGAAAGCAGAATGCTTGACAAGCGAACGGATTTTGATAAAAAGACTGCAACAAGCATCCGGTGTCTGGATAAAACCGCTTCAACAATTCTTCCTGGTAGATTTGTTTTTCGCAATTGCGCACTCGAGAGACGTTCTTGGTTTCTTTTGTCGTCGACGCATTATTATTATTATTGGTGGTGGATACCATGTGCACGAGGCTTTCGCCCAACTGAACAAAGGTAACGATGTCGTCCATTTTGTCCGTGGGAAGGTTGGAAATCAAGATACTTTCACTGGGACGGTGGACAGAAACGAAACGTTCTAATTCATCGTACGCACTCGGTCCATGAAAATAACCCGACTCCTTGTATTCGAAGATGGTCGCCTTCCCAGTGTAGATGTCGACCGCAGCCACGCCGATCGAGAGCGACCTCGGTTTCGCTGATACGGACTGATATTCTTCGATCCACACACAGCAAGTATTGTTAGTGAGTGCCTTGGTCTCAGGGCAAAAGAATGTGCCCGGGCTATAAATGCCCAACAGGGGGCGATTGAGGTCTTCGTCCTGGACATACACCGCGCAAGTGAAATTCTCGGCTTGCAGCTTGCGCAAGTAACGCTCCAAATACGGTTCTTTGAATCCGGCAAAGAGGATGCGATCATTTTGGTAATCGGTGGACTTGTCGCCGACACGAAGGTCGCAAATGCGTGCGAATTCGAGGAGCTGACTTTTTTTGGAGGCGGCGTTTTTCAGGCCATAAACTTCGAAAAACGCGCCGATTTGCATGAGCACAATGGTTCGTTCGCCGTAATCGCGAACATGCTCGCTGGTGTAGTCGAAGTAGTCGTCGTAGATGGATCGCTTTTTCATTCTTTCAACTCTCTTGTTCTTGTCGACTGTTTTTGTATTTAAACCTGTTCTCTTCTACGGCCTTTTTCTTGACACAAAGAAGATAGGAAAAATATGAGTGACGACGTCTTGAAACAACTGGCTGCCATCAACCAAACAGTCAAACAAGTCCGTGAGGACATGGAAAGAGTGCTTACCCAGCACCGTGAAAATTTAGGGACAACAACACCTGTCGAACAACCCGCGGTCGCTGTGGAGGAAGAGGTGATTGAACCCGTACCTGTGATGGAACCTGCTATTGCTCAGCCACAACGTCAAATTCCTCCATTCATCAAGGATAACCTGGGCAAGAAATTCCCTTTTGAAGACAATACCCCAACGCTGCAGAGGATTCTGAAGAGCATCAGAGACAAGAAGCTTCCAGATTCTGAAGATCAAATCATGCGAGCAACCAACGACGCAGATTTAACGACTGCTGTAAACGCTTACTTGAAGAAATTACCAGATAAGAAGCTTGGCGGTCGACGAACAAGGAAACGTCGCCACACTCGGAGGAAGAAATCAAAGCGAGGGAAGCGTTCATTTCGCCGGTGAGCTTGTCTTTGCTTTAGTAACAAGAATGCCCAACGACATCAAGCGACCACTGGTAGTCATCATCCTCGCCGCAGGCGAAGGAAAGAGGATGAATTCCGATTTGCCCAAAGTCCTGCACAAAGTCCAGGGAACGCCAATGATCGAAAGAGTGGTACGAACATGCAGCTCTGTGGCACCGGACCGTATTATTGTGGTGACGGGAAAGCACCATGATCGCATCTCTGCCGCTCTGGCGGACATTCCCGAGGTTCAATACATCCGTCAAACCGTGCCGATGGGCACGGGACACGCCGTCAATACTTGCCTTCCCTTCCTGGGACAATTTGACCGTGTCCTTATCGTGAATGGAGACATGCCTTTAGTCACCTCCGAATTGTTGGCCGAGTTAAACCAAACGAGTGCGACTGGACCAGCCATCGTGGTAGGCAGCTTGGAACAACCACATGGATACGGACGCGTGGTGTTGAAAAAGGAAGACAACCGTTTCGTACAGAAAATCGTCGAACAGGCCGACTGCACCGAGGAAGAAACTGCCATTCAAGAGGTCAACGCGGGTATCTATTTCTTTCCAGCCGAGGTGTTACGAAGCACGATACCCATGCTGAAGAGGAAGAATCCCCAATCTGAGTACTATTTGACCAGCATTGTGGAAAAATCGCCCGTACCCGTTCGCGCACATTGTTTAAATGCAAAGGAAAGCTACCAGATCCGTGGTGTCAACACCGCCGACGAGCTCGAAGAAGTGCAGCAAATTCTGATCGATGTTCCTGTTCCAGTTCCTGTGCCTGTGCCTCCTCCCCCTTCCCCGGCGAATGATCCAGTTCCGATTCCGTTGCCTCTTGCTCTGGAACCCCAGTTCACCTTGTATTGTTCTGCCCCAAACACTTTCGACATGATCGAAAATTTCTCTTTTGGGTCGTCGATGACCATCAACCACAGCTGCAACGTTTTCGAGGACGAGACCAAACCACAAACACCATGTGGTCGCCTCTCCATCGCAGGAACAATATACGATATTCATGATCCTCAGCCGGACGACACATACTGCTGTCTCTTCAAGAACACACTTCTCTTGACAGGCAAAGGAACGATCTCCTATCAGACAGCCACTCATTTAGTGAAAGACAGCAATGGCAATTTCGTCTTGCCTGCCGGCACCACTCTTGTCGATCCGATTGTCGGGGGAAGCATGCAATTCGCCCGTATTGAGAACGGTCATGTCGACAGCTCCATTGGATCGGATCGCATTTTGCGAATCTATTTTTCTTAAAACAACATTTATAATTTTGGTGGTCCACACTCTTTGTGGGTGAAAAACGGAAACTTTTTTCTTTGGGACAAAAAAAGAAAACCACCAAACAAAGCAATGTGCAATCACGTACCAGACGGATCCAAACCTGACCTCACTTTCTATTTCTCAGTGAGCAAATTGGTGGACACCATCGAAAGCTTTAGCTTCGGATCGACCTTGATTGTGACCAAGACCGGCCCTCTTTTCGCAGACGAAGAGCGCACCGTATCTGCCGGAAAATTCGCCTTCTTGACCACCATTTTTGACACAGATGAACCTGATTCCTCTGGCATGTTCAACAGTACAACCGTTGGAACTTTCTTTCTGCCACAGGGCACCATCACGTACCATGCTGCCAGTCCCATTGTGAAAGATTCCGAGGGCATCTACGTGTTTCCCGAAGGAACCTTGATTGATCCTTTGATTGCAGGTACGAAGGACTTTCTGCTGCGCACTGGGTTCATTGCAACCTTGGTGAACAATGAAACCTTGTCGCGAGTGGCATACATTTATTTCAATCCTTGCGACGACAAGAAGGAACAAAAGGCAGAAGACGAAAAGGAAGAGGAGAAGCTAGAGGAAAAAGAAGAGGTGAAGGAGGAAGAGGAAAAGGAAAAGGAAAAGGAACAGGAAGAAGAACAGAAGGAAGAGGAGGATGCATAAGCAAGCTAGGCATGGCAGATATGATACCGTGCGGCTTCCAAGCGGCTCTTGCATTTGGGATCGACAGTGTCATCTGACATTCGGATGATGATGCTGCGCAAAAAAGGGCGCAGTTTCCTGATTTCTCGAAGGAGATCGGATCCTCTTTCACCATCGGCTTCCGTTAAAGCGGCTTCCAAATGGATTGAGCTGATGTACACGTCAAGGACGAAAAAATGGTTCGAATGGAATACTGGCTCTTGAGAGAGCTCGGTATTGAACAGGCGATACATTTCGATGTTTTTGGAAATTTTATCTTGGCGATGGTCGGAACCATCATTCGCCAAGATAAGTCGCATTTTGTCCGCAAAAGACAAGCTGGGTTGTTCTTCTTGTTTTTTGCACCTTCGTGTTGCAACTGGCATTTTTTTACATTTAATCACGAAGAGCTTTCAATTTGTTTTCTTTTTGTGTTTTCGTTTATAGTTGGTCCAGAACCAAGAACTGATCGTCGGGTCGACCGAGTCCCCTGGACAATGTCTTTTTTTTCAGGTAGTTGTACCAGCTCTTCGGCAGGATTCCCATTTGGTAATACAGACACTTGATAAAAATGAGGAACCAAGAACAATAAAACGGAAGCACAATTTTCCCAAGGTGTTCGCGCAAGACATCGTCTTTAAATTTCTCGTCATAGATCGTGAACTCCGCGTTAACGCCTTCTTCCGCGTTTTCATAATGGAATTTATGTCCGTAGACCACTCGATCCTTCACGACATACAGCCGCCAAACGAATTTCTTGAAATCGCGCCTCGGAACTTTGAGAAAATGTTCCATTTTCGACATGGTGCTAGAGGGGTTCTCACAGAAGACAGCGACATCAATGTCACTGCTCCCTTCCACATAATCATCCCTTTGGATGCTACCGTAGAATAAGAGCTTCGTATCCAGGTAGTCACTCAGACGGTGGAAAAAATCGCGCGCCCGTCTGCTGAGCTTGTGTTTCGTGTAGTCCATCCCTGCTTGGTTTCTACGAAGGAAAAAAAGTTCCATTATGGCATCGTTCTTATTCTTCGTCGTCTGGTTGCATCAAATTATGCAAGAGGACTTCTTTGTTTGTATTGATCACATCTCCCGCGAGCATGGCACTCTCATAGGTCTTTCGTAAAATTTCACTCGGCGCCGTGCTTCCGGCACGGAGAATGCCCTGTCTGTGCAAATACTTTTTCACGTCCGTTAGAGGAGTCTGCTTGAGCTCTCTTTGTGCCTCCACCACTTTTTTACGCGTGTGTGCATTCTTCAACAAGATTCCTACCCTACGAAATTTTTTGGATTTGCCTAGAGTGTACTTCTTCAGAGTGGTGCGCCGCGTGAATCGTTTTCGCTCCACTGTGTCCTTCTTTCGCTTGCCTCCTCTCATCCGAGCCGACAAGGCCTGCTGCATCTTCTCCTCCTTCTGCTTGTTCGCCTCCTTTTCATCTAAAGGCTCAATGTTCGTTATAATAACCTGCTGTGACTCTTCTGGCACAGGAATCATCGGTGCAGGCGCTTGCACAGGAATTGTTGGAACAGCAGGCGCTGGCGCAGGTACAGGGATTGGGATTGTTGGTACAGCAGGTTCTGGAATCGGCATTGGTGCAGCAGGTTCAGGTATTGTTGGAGTCAGTGGAATTGGAGCAGGTTCAGGCATCAGCATTGGAGCAGGTTGTTCCAAGCTTTGCAAGCGTTGCCGAATCTTCTGCAATCGTTCTTCTCGGCTCATGACCGGGTTTGCCTTTCGAGTCCAATTGCGATAAGTGGGTTTTTGGCCGCCTCGTAGGCATCCATATTGAACTTCCTTGTCCACAGCATATTTTGCAGCAGCAGTTGCTGGTTCCAACGGTCGCTCCTGCAAATCAAACGGCAGCTCTAATTCGACATGGGGCACGGCTTTCTTTGAAAGTTCCGACAAATAAGACATGGCCCCGGAGAACTCATCGGTTGGAGGAGGCGGAGGGGAAGGCGTTGGCGTTGCCGCATCTTTCTTCTGGTGGTCTTTGATGCGACGCAGAAGTTTACTCTTCAAAGTGTTAGGGGCAATTAATGGCGCCTCTAATTTTTTACGCGTCTTGTTATTGTTACCAGATCCAGACGCCCTAAACAATTCAGGATTCACCACAATGGTTTTTCGGGTGTTGTCGCTCATTTCACTTTATTAGTATTAGCATGTATGTCAAATATATTCGTTCGAAAAAAACTCAAAGGTACATGGCACACATGGTTTCTTTCAATTGTTTCTTCTCGCGACGCTTCTCCACTTCGCTATTCTGGAGAAACATCTCAAATCCCCGGTTCAAGTCTTCTGAAGTGATTTGCTTCGCGGCCGACTGACGTCGGCTGAAAATGCGTCGGCCATGCGCAATTTTCGTCTTGGCCAACAAGGTCTCCATGTCTCTCCCGAAAGAGGTGAAATAATCTGCGTGTTTTTTGAACCACGCGACTGTCACAGCATCATCCATTTTCCAACCGATGCCATCTACCTTCTGTCGGAAAATCTGGAAAAGTTCTTCGGGAGAATAAGAATCGGTCTTGAAACGCCACGGAAACCGGCTGTTGAGTCCTTGGTTGCAGGCAAAGAAACAATCGTTGAGTTCCTGCTCGTAGCCGGCCACAATCACCATGAGTTTGTCCTTGTTGTCACTCAAACTCTCACAGAGGGTATCGATGCACTCTTTCGAATAGATGTCTTGCTTGTCACCGTTCCCTAAACTGTAAGCTTCGTCAATGAACAACACGCCGCCCATCGCTTCTCTCAAGACCTCACGCGTCTTCAACGCCGTTTGACCCAGATAACCTGCGACCAGGTCGCTGCGTGTTACCTTCTTGAAGGTTTCCTTTTTCAAGACGCCCAACTGAGCAAACAATTTACCAACGATTTTGGCGACCTCGGTCTTGCCTGTCCCGGGGGGACCATAGATGACCGTGTGCAAAAAGTCTTGTTGGTGGTCGAAATCATGCAAATGTTGCACGTAAAAGAGAATTTGGTCAAGCACGGACTCTTTGAGGGTTTTCATACCCACCATCGCGTTCAGCTCCGCCAACTGGGGGCGGATTTTGTGTAACGATGCGACGTCCACATTGCTGTACTCCTTTTCTGGATCCAAAGGATGCGCGTCGATGAAACGCAAGAGATCGCCTATGTTTTTGAGAGAGGTCTCTGCGACCTCGACTTTTTCTTTTTCTTTTTCCTTTTCTGGTTTACTCTTGGTCAAAAGTTTCTTTTTCTGCTCATACACCACTTGGTCGTGTTCGTCGTCTAAGAAGTCGTTGCCGTCGTTGGGTTGCCTCAACTCTTCAATAACAACAGACACGACGTCGACGCCGGTCAAACTAACACTCGAATGATTTTGAACGTAAGCCTTGTCGAGCGCTTGCACGAACTCTGGGCCACCCATTTTTTGTTCTTTCACTACTTGCGAATCCTTGCGATTTCGATGCCGTCGATCCAATGCCTCCAAGAAGGAATTGTAACGGGCGATATCGATGGGATTTCGACGTCGCGACATTTTGTTTTCACCTGTTTTCATTGCCTTGTCCAAGCTTTATATCCGGAATTCATATTAGCTTTGGTGTTAGCTTGTTTTGAATTTTGTTAGTTTTTTCACTTTTCGAAAAGGTCCCAGTTTTCTATCCAACCTGTTTGCAAAGAACTTCCCCTTGCGCTTCGGAGGGTTTTCCAAAAAGAGAAATTCTAACAAATTCCCCAAAACTCTAACACCCCCTGAGGAGGAAGAGGGTTATGTTAGTTTGTTGAATTTCTGTTAGAAAATGCAGATTTCCAAAAGCTCTTGAGTTTTCTATCCAACCAGTTGGCAATCAATATCCCTTGCGCAATGGAGGTTCTTGGAAAAGAGAGATTTTAACAAAATTCCCAAGAGCAACGATTGAAAAAATCAATATTAAAGATAAAATTGAAATGTCACAACACACGAAACAATCTGGATGATTCTTTTTCAAAACACAAAAAACAATCATCATAAAAGAAGCCATGAGCGATAACGTGGAGACTCCCTGGACGATCATCGAGTCCTATTTCCAAGACAAGCACTTGGAACGCCTCGTGCGTCATCAGTTGGAGTCGTACAACCATTTCGTCGGATACCAGATCATGAAGACCATCGAAATGTTCAATCCTGTCCACATCAAAAGCCCCCAAGATCTGGACCCAGCAACAGGTCTGTATTGCTTGGAGGTCTTTGTCTCCTTCGAAAACTTTCACATTTATAGGCCGCAAATTCACGAAAACAACGGAGCCGTAAAACTCATGTTGCCGCAAGAGGCGCGCTTACGCAATTTTACCTATGCCGCCTCCATGATCGTGGACATCAACGTGAAATACATCATTCGATCGGGCGATCACCTGCAGAACGTCCAGACCCTCTATAACACGTTCCCGAATGTGCACATCGGTAAGATGCCAATCATGTTGAAGTCCAACATCTGCGTCCTAAATCAGTACAAGTATGTGGAAAACATCTACACGGGCGAATGCAAGTACGATGCCGGCGGATATTTCATCATCAATGGCTCCGAGAAAACCGTACTGGGCCAAGAGAGAGCCGCGGAAAACCGCGTCTACGTATTCAACGTGGCGAAAAACAACACCAAGTACAGCTGGTGCGCCGAAATCAAATCCGTCCCCGACTACAAATGCATCTCGCCCAAACAGATCAATTTGTATGTGAGCTCGAAGGACAACGGGTTCGGCTTCCCCATCACCGTTCAGATTCCGCGTATCAAGCAACCGGTTTCCCTGTTTGTTTTGTTCCGTGCTCTGGGGGTCCTCAGCGACAAGGAGATCTGCGAGCGCATCCTTCTCGACCTGAGCAACAATGCCATGCTTCTTGCTCTGCAAGCATCCATCATCGACGGCAGCAAATACATGACCCAAGAGGATGCCGTGAAACACATCGCCAGCTTCGTGATGTACACCCCCATGAACATGGACAAAGAGGCCGGGGCGAAGCGCAAATTCGATTTCACTCTGGATGTTCTGCACAATGATCTCTTTCCCCATTGCTCAACCATGGAGCAGAAGGTATACTTCCTCGGTTACATGACCAACAAATTGTTGCAAGGCATGTTAGACTACATCAAACCCGATGACCGCGACTCTTTCCTGAACAAACGCGTCGACTTGACGGGCGCGTCACTCAACAACCTCTTCCGCATCTACTTCAACAAACTTGTCAAAGAGATGGAGAAGCAGGTGATCAAAGAAATCAACAATGGCAGCTGGCGCTCCACCGAAGATTACATGAACATCATCAATCTCACGAACATTTACAACAAGATCATCAAATCGAACACGATCGAAAACGGATTTCGCCGCGCTCTGGCAACCGGAGACTTTGGCATCAAGCACGCGAACAGCAACAAAGTGGGCGTCGCCCAGGTCTTGAACCGCTTGACCTACGTGTCTGGACTGAGCCATTTGCGCCGCATCTCCACCCCGATCGACAAGAGCGGTAAATTGATTCCTCCCAGGAAATTGCACTCGACCACCTGGGGATTCATGTGTCCCGCTGAGACCCCAGAGGGCTCGTCGGTCGGAGTCGTCAAAAACCTCAGCTACATGACCCACGTGACCATCCCTTCGAACAGCAGCTCTCTCTACGAATACGTGTCCCCATTCTTGGAGCCCTTGCGTCCAGAGGGGATGCACGACCAAGTCAAGATTTTCATCAATGGTGCCTGGCTGGGTACCACCTCGAACCCCCTTGCGATGTACGAGGCCATGAAAAAGATGAAGCACCAAGGCATCATCAACATTTACACCTCCATCGTGTTCGATTTCAAACTGCAAGAGATTCGTCTTTGCAACGATGGAGGGAGAGTTACACGACCTCTCTTACGTGTACGGGACAATCGCTTGCTGTTGACCGACGAAGTTGTCCAACGCTTGAAATCGAGGGACATTGGGTGGGACGACCTGTTCACCAACTGCAAAATCGAAGAGGCTGTCCTCGAATACGTCGACGCGGAGGAGCAGGCTTATTCCATGGTGGCCACGCGACCCAATGACCTCGTCGAGAAAGAAGGGGTGCGTTATACGCATTGCGAAATCCATCCCAGCACCATTTTCGGCGTGATCGCGTCTTGCATCCCATTTCCTGATCACAACCAGTCCCCGAGAAACACCTACCAATCGGCCATGGGCAAACAGGCCATGGGTGTCTATGCCACCAACTACAACGATCGCATGGACAAGACCGCGTATGTCTTGAATTACCCGACACGTCCTCTGGTCGAGACGCGCATCATGAACATCATCAAGCTGAACGAGATTCCCTCGGGTTGCAACATCAACGTCGCCATCATGACCCACACCGGTTATAACCAAGAGGACTCTCTGATCGTCAACAAGGGCTCCATCGATCGCGGGATGTTCCAGACGACCGTCTATCACACCGAAAAGGACGAGGACAAACAGAAGATCAACGGCGACGAGGAAATTCGATGCAAACCTGACCCGGTCAAGACGAAAGGCATGAAATTCGGCAACTACGACAAGGTCAACAGCAAAGGCCTGATCCCCGAGAATCGCAAAGTCGACAACCGTGACATTATTATTGCCAAGGTCACGCCCATCAAGGAGAATCGTAATGATCCCACCAAGGTTGTCAAGTACGAGGACCAGAGTCGCATCTATCGCACTACCGAGGAGGTGTATGTCGACAAGAATTACATGGACCGCAACGGCGATGGCTACAATTTCGCCAAGGTCCGCCTGCGCACCGTCCGTCGGCCAGTCATCGGGGACAAATTCAGCAGTCGCCATGGGCAAAAGGGAACGACGGGCAACATCGTACCCGAATGCGACATGCCTTTTACACGCGACGGTGTGCGTCCAGATATCATTATCAATCCGCATGCGATCCCCTCTCGAATGACGATTGGGCAACTCAAGGAGACGCTCCTGGGTAAAGTCTTGGTGGAGCTCGGTCTGTTCGGGGACGGCACCAGTTTCGGCGATCTGGATGTGAACACCATTTCCGCCAAGTTGCTGGAGCTTGGGTATGAAGCCTACGGCAACGAATTGTTGCACAACGGTCTCACGGGAGAGCAACTGGAATGCTCCATTTTCATGGGCCCGGTCTTTTACCAGCGCTTGAAACACATGGTGAATGACAAACAACACAGTCGCGCGATTGGTCCGATGGTGAATTTGACACGCCAACCAGCTGAGGGTCGTAGTAGAGATGGAGGGCTTCGTTTTGGGGAGATGGAACGAGATGCCATGGTTTCGCATGGTGCATCTCGTTTCACAAAAGGAAGAATGTACGACGCGTCCGACAAATACCAAGTGTATACTTGCAATTTGTGTGGTTTAATAGCGGCGTACAATGACAAGCTGCACATCCATCATTGCAAGACTTGCGACAACCGCACGGACTTTTCTTACGTAGAGATCCCCTATGCTTGCAAATTATTGTTCCAAGAATTGATTACGATGAATGTAGTGCCACGTATTTTGACTTCGAATATGAAATAATTTTTGAAATAATAAACTTTAATAATTTAATTTTTTTCACCGCCTCTTGCTTTTTCCTCGGCGCTTTTTGTTCAGTTTCCGTCGTCTGGTCGTCTTCCGCTTCGGTTTTTTCATCGTCTTTCTTTTGATTCGTCGTCGTCGTCGGATGCCACGTGTCCTACCACCACCTCCCAGATTAAAGTCATCAAACATGTAATCTTGAACAAAATCGCCGCGCATATGACGATCGATCTGATTCACGATTGCATTGTCACTCTCATTTGCAGGGTAAGTTCGAAGGTCCTCCTCCAAAAAGGCTTCCCCTGTGCCAGGAATAATGTTGCCGTTGGCGTCATATTGACCGAAGCCATCGACGAGGAACTGCCTCAACTCCTCCTTCTTTCTCTGCAACACCGCAGCGCGCTCGCTTTCCGGTGCGGCCTCGATATCCCCCTTGTTCTTGTTTTTCGTGAAGAAGAGAGAAGTCCTCCCTTCAAGGATCTCTTTCGTTGGTGCCATCATAGAGTAAAGCTGGACATACTCTGCTTTCTCCTCAGGATCAAATGGCCTAGAGTCAGGGTACTCTGACGATAATCGTGCTGCTTGGTTGAGAGATGTGAGCATTCGTTCATACGTGCCCCTCACGCAAGAATAATTGTGCTCTGGGTTGCTGTTCGATTCGTACGCGTTGGCAGTGTCGTGCACAAAAGTTTCCAAGTAGAATCTTTGAAATAGGTCCCTTTGAAGTCGTACGTACGTGAGTGGCACAAGAAACCAATCGAGACTCTCTGGTCGATCCGGGTCATAGTCGTCAAAGTCAGGAATATCAGCCCTGTTCAATCTATCAATGATGACGTCAAGTTGTTGCTTTAGCGTATTGAGTTGCGCACGGTCGATCGGGACGCCGTGCACCCTTTGCATTGGATTCCCCCCTAAACAGCTTCCGTAGAACTCGAGCAACGAACTTTCGACCCTATCCTTTATCTCTTCTTCCGTGAGGCCAGGAGATACATATTCGCTACCAGTTGTCTCTCTGATTTTCTCACGCAAAAAGTTCAAAATTTTGTTGACGTTCATGGATGCGAAGGCCTTGTGAATTTCGAAGGCAACGCCTTCAGGGTGTTGTCCTGCATTGCCTGGTGGTGTCATCGGCGGGGTTTGAGGGGCGCCAAAATCTTCTTCAAAGAAGAAGTCCTCATTGTCGTCACCACTATCATCATCATTTGGTTCATAGAATCCCTGGTTCAAAACATCATTATCGTCGTTTTCATCAGGACTTGGAGCTCTTCTGTCCATTTTTCCCTTTTTCTTTGTAATGTGCAAGCTAAAAAAAACATTTATGACATTTATGTAGTTCTTCGATGACGACGAGTCATTCTGACGTGTTTTTTACCCCTTTTGATCTTTGAACAAAATCAAAATCAAAAAAAAATCTAAAGGTAGAATCAAACCAAAACAAAATCAGGTGTCAAACACACAAAACGTTTTTCATTTTAAAAAATGTGGTTTTCTTTTTCCTCCTTGTCTGTTTTCCTCGTTGCCATAGCAACAGTTGCATCGCAACAACAACAACCCAACCTCTTTGAACATTTCATCAACTGGGCGCGCGCATATGAAGTCAAACTAGGCGACAGTCTACGCACCGACCGTTTGTTCCGCACCTGGTTGGACAATCACAAATTCATCGAGTCTTTCAATGCCAACCCCAACAAGACCTTCACCCTCGGCCACAACCAGTTTTCCGCCATGACCACTGACGAGTTTAAGCAATACTTGTGGTCGAACCAAGAACAAGACCATACCCGTCGTAATTTGCGCGGATACACCGTAACAGTGCAGATGACTTTCACCGACTCCGAAGAAGTGAACGTAAACAATGCGTCAACTCAGTCACATGACGATGACGAGTCGATGGTTTC